>Ga0210065_1000289_pt1 | contig 14052 bp, 16 predicted proteins | sample Muzzi_PWB_D1_FD_185533 | JGI IMG/M metagenome (GOLD analysis project Ga0210065, IMG submission 185533) | Wetland microbial communities from San Francisco Bay, California, USA, that impact long-term carbon sequestration - Muzzi_PWB_D1 (SPAdes) | ecosystem: Environmental > Aquatic > Marine >... | reverse complement strand
GTTGCGGGTGAACTACTCGGGTGTCATGCCGATCATCTTTGCTTCGGCTATTCTTCAGATTTTCCCCTCCATTGCCGGTTATCTACCGTTCCAATGGGCCAAGGAGTTTGCATCGGCATTCACCCCTTCGTCCTTCTGGTATATGTTCTGGTTTGGTTTGATGATCTTGTTCTTTTCCTACTTCTGGGTGGCTACACAGTTTAATCCGATCCAGATTGCCGATGATTTGAAAAAGCGCGGAGGATATATTCCGGGTATTCGTCCGGGGCGTCCGACAGCGGAATATCTGGACCGTACAATGACCCGCCTGACGTTGGCCGGCGCGGTTTTCCTGACGGTCATTTCCATTCTGCCGAGTATCATGACGGCGCAGTTTAATATTCCCTTTATCGTGGCTTCGTTCTTTGGCGGAACCAGCTTGCTCATCATTGTCGGTGTAATGCTCGACACCATGCGCCAGATCGAATCGCATCTGCTCATGCGCCACTACGATGGTTTCCTGAAAAAAGGCAAGATGCGTAGCGGACGATGAACGCAATCGTTCTGTTGGGCCCTCCCGGTGCAGGCAAAGGCACCGTTTCAGATGTCCTTATTGCCCGAGGGTATAACCATATATCGACCGGAAATCTTTTACGCGAACAAATACGCCTTGAGACACCTTTAGGCCTTCAGGCGCGCGAACGGATGGACCGGGGCAGTTTTGTGCCGGATGATGTTGTGGTCGGCATGATTCGCGAGGTGATGGCCGCATCCGATGGCTCACAGAAATTCCTTTTCGATGGTTTTCCACGTACGCTGATTCAGGCGCAAATGCTCGAAAAGCTGATGGTCGAAGTAAATGGGGAAGTGAAACAGGTCGTCCTGCTGGATTGCCCTGACCATGTCATTATCGATCGGCTGGTCGGTAGACGTACATGCGGTAAGTGCGGGTCGGTATACCACGTCACTTTCAATCCGCCTTCGCAGGGAAATGTATGTGATGTTGAGGGCTGTGAGTTGAGCCAGCGTGCGGATGACACCGAGGAAACCGTACGCAAACGCCTTGCGGTTTATCAGCAACGTACTGAACCGCTGATTGCCTACTACAAAGAAAAGAATCTGATCGTTACGATTAATGCCAATCAATCAATTGCTGAAGTTCGGGCGGACGTGAGCGATGCTCTGGGAGTAGATGCCTTATGATTATTGTTAAAACGCCTGAGGAACTGGCTTCGATGCGTATTGCAGCGCAGAAAACGGCGACCATACTGCACAAGGTTGCGGCAAAGGTTGCTCCCGGCGTGACCACGCTGGAACTCGATGAATATGCCGCCGAATTGGCCAGAAAAGAAGAAGGTCGTTGCGCGTTTTATGGCTATCATGGCTTTTCCGGTCATATCTGTTCTTCAGTGAATGAGGAAGTGGTTCACGGTGTTCCCGGAAAACGTATTATCCGTGATGGGGATGTGGTCAGTATTGATTTTGGATTGGTTTACGGTGGTTTTGTTGGCGATACGGCTCTCACGGTTCCGGCCGGGTCGATCGACCCGGAATGGCAGCGGTTGCTGGATGTGACGCAGGCGTGTCTGGCGGCGGCTATTGATAAGGCGGTTGAGGGCAACCGGCTTTCTGACCTATCCAATGCGGTTCAGGTCATGGCTGAAAGCGCCGGATTTTCTGTTGTGCGGGATTTTGTCGGCCATGGTATCGGCCGCGAAATGCACGAAGATCCGCAGATTCCGAACTATGGCCCGCCGGGCCGCGGGCCGGTGCTCAAGTCCGGCATGACCTTTGCCATTGAACCTATGATTAATCTGGGCGTTCATCAGACCGTTACGCTTAACGATGGATGGACGGTCGTCACAAAAGACCGGCTTCCATCCGCCCATTTTGAACACACGGTGGCGGTCGGCCGCAAGCAGGCAGAGATTTTAACAATTCCGAATATAGATTCGTAATGGATAAAAAAGAGACAATTTTACTAGACGCACGCTTGTTGGACGTGATAGACAAACACGCTTTTGACGCAGAACTGCGTAACGGGCACCGTTTTGTCGCGTTTTTAGGTCGTGATGAGGCTGGCTGCCAGCTGCCTCAAGTCGGTGCCCAGGTTGCAGTTGAGATGTCGCCATACGACATGTCCAAGGGGCGTCTGGTGATCAACCCGGAGCAATAGAATGAAAGTAAGAGCTTCTGTAAAAAGAATGTGTGAACAATGCAAGGTGATCCGGCGCAAGGGTGTGGTTCGCATCATTTGCACGAACCCGCGTCATAAGCAGCGCCAAGGATAAGAAGGAGTTTTAAGAATGCCACGTGTACTCGGTATAGATATCCCCGGAAGAAAGAAGCTGGAATACTCGCTTCGCTACATCTACGGAATCGGTCCAACCACCGCAAAAGAAGTTTGCGAGAAGGCGAAACTGGAACCCTCTATGAAAGCGGACGACCTGAAGGACGATGAAATTCAGCGTCTGGTTGCCGTTCTCCAGTCGGACTACAACATTGAAGGTGATCTGCGTCGGGAGGTTTCCGCAAACATCCGTCGTCTGATTTCGATTGGTTCTTATCGCGGACGTCGTCATCGTTCAGGTCTTCCTGTTCGCGGGCAGCGTACCAAAACCAATGCCCGAACCCGTAAAGGCGCGAGACGCACCGTTGGTGTAATTCGCGGTAAAGAAGCCCGTTCCGCCGCTAAAGCCGGCAAATAAAGGATATTCTCATGGCTGAAGAAAAAAATGATGTAGAAGCGGCAAAGGTTGAAGAAACTCCTGTTGCTGCGAAAGAAGAAGTCGTTGAGGCTGAGGCTGCTGCCGCTCCTGAAGTGAAGGAAGAGGAACCCAAGTCCCGTCTTCCTACCGCGGCGGATCTTTTGGCTGATGAGGTCATTGAACCGATCAAACGTAAGAAGGGTTCCAAGAATGTTCCTTTCGGTATCGCTTTTGTGAAGACTACGTTCAACAACACGATCGTGTCGATTACGGATACACGTGGAAATGTGGTTTCCTGGAGCAGCGCAGGGCGTTGTAACTTCAAAGGATCGCGTAAAAGCACCGCATTTGCTGCTACGACCGTGGCGCAGGATGCTGCACGCACTGCAATCAGCCATGGTATGTCCGAGGTTGAAGTGCGCGTTCAGGGACCGGGTGCCGGTCGCGAATCTGCGGTTCGTGCGATCCAGTCCGCCGGACTGGCAATCACCTGCATCAAGGATACGACCGCGATTCCGCACAACGGATGCCGCCCGCCGAAGCGCCGTCGCGTCTAATACGTTTTATAAACTGCAATACTGTCAATAACACCATACGAGCCGGTTAATGCCCGGCTCTGGGAGGAAAATATTATGGCTACACGACTCGGTCGTTTCGAAATGCCGAAACAGGTTGTCAAGGATGACGCTGTTTCAACAGAGAATTACGGTAAGTTTTACGCAGAACCCTTCGAAGGCGGATACGGCCGCACCATGGGGAACTCGCTTCGTCGCGTGTTGCTCTCTTCACTCGAAGGCGCGGCGGTTTCTTCGATCAAAATCAAGGGTGCTCCGCACGAATTCTGCAGCCTCGAAGGCGTAACCGAAGATGTCACAGATATCATTCTGAACATCAAACATCTGCTTTTCAAGAGCTACACCCGCGATGCCCAGACGGTTAAGGTCAAGGTTGAAGGTCCTGGTGAAGTTACTGCCGGTGACATTGTTACTCCGGATACCATCGAAGTGCTCAATCCTGATTTCGTAATCTGCACGCTGGCCGATGGCGCCGTGTTTGAAGCGGAAATGGAAGTGCGCATCGGTCGGGGGTACTGTCCTTCAGAACTGAACAAGAAGGAAAATCAGGAAATCGGTATTATTCCGATCGATTGTCTGTTCTCTCCGGTTCGCCGTGTTAAGTATGCAACGGAAAATACACGTGTGGGCCGTCGTACGGACTATGATAAGCTGGTAATCGAAATCTGGACGGATGGCCGTGTGAGTCCGGATGATGCGCTGACAATGTCCGCCGCCATCCTTCGCCACCATCTTGATGTGTTTGTTTCTTACGACAAGGATCTTATCGAATTCGAAGAAAGCGAAAAGCAGATTGACCTCGAGAAAGAAGAATTGCGCAAGAAGCTGAATATCAGTGTCAACGAAATCGAACTCAGTGTTCGTGCGGCAAACTGTCTGAACAACGCCAATATCACCACGGTCGGTGAACTTGCGCAGAAGACCGAAGCCGAAATGCTGAAATACCGTAACTTCGGTAAGAAGTCGTTGAATGAAATCAAAGCGAAGATTCAGGAAATGGGACTCTCGCTCGGTATGACGTTCGATGTGGATCTGCTTAAAGGTTCATCCATCGAAGATTAGTTTAATAAGGATCCAGAGGTTGGAACAATGAGACATCGTAAAAAAACTGTAAAACTTGGCCGCACCAGTGCGCATCGCAATGAGTTGCTCGCAAATCTCGTGTGTGCGCTGATCGATAATAAACGCATAAAGACGACGCTGCCGAAAGCAAAGGCTGCGCGGAGTCTGGCGGAGAAGATGGTTACCCTCGGCAAAAAGGGTACTCTCGCTGCGCGTCGTCAGGCGATCGCAACGCTGAAGAACGAAGCATCGGTCAAGGAACTCTTTGAAGCAGTTGCTCCGGTGTTCGCTGAGCGTAGCGGCGGCTACACCCGTATTATTAAGCTTGGACGCCGTATCTCAGATAGTTCTGAAATGGTACTGCTTGAATGGGTGGATTCGATTGCTGCACCGGTTGCTGCTGAAGCCGAAGCGGTTGCTGAGTAAACGCAAACCGCAATCGCTTACAAACCCCGTCGCCTTTGGCTGCGGGGTTTTTTATTGCACTAACGGAACTCATTCTAAATACACCCCAATCCGACTGTTTTGATTTGCGGATTGGCCCCTAGCTGATACGTTTGGCGGGATTTTGTGCAATTCAGGGGTTCGAAAAAATAAATTAACAGGGTTTGGAGCAATGGCAAGAAGCACGTTTATTCAGCAGATTATTGACGCGGCAAAATCAAAACAACGGCACATCGTTCTTCCGGAGGGAAGTGATGAGCGGGTTTGTGAGGCTGCGCACATCGTTCATTCCGAGGGGATCGCCCGCATTACGCTGCTGGGCAATGAGCAGCAAATTACGGATACTTTTTCGTCCAAGGGTTGGAGTCTCGACGGAATAACGGTTATCAATCCGGAGACTTCGGATAAACTTGATGAATATGCGTCCGCCTTCTACGAAATGCGCAAGGCGAAGGGGATCACGCCCGAGCAGGCATTGGAAACCGTGAAGCAGGTCAGCTATTTCGGAACGATGATCATGCAGTCCGGTGATGCCGATGGAATGGTTTCGGGGGCGGCGCACTCCACCGCGGATACTGTTCGTCCTGCCCTCCAGGTGATCAAGGCGGCTGAAAAAGGCGCTACGGTTTCCAGTTTCTTCATTATGGATGTAAACGATAAGACCTATATCTTCTCTGATTGTGCACTGGTAGTTGACCCTACAGCAGAACAGCTGGCCGACATCGCGGTCGACAGCGCAATCTCCGCCATGGCCTATAACATTCCTCCCAAAGTTGCGTTGCTGTCCTTTTCCTCTTACGGATCGGGTGGAACGTGTCCGATGGTTGAAAAGGTTCAAAAAGCGGTCGAACTCGCAAAAGCAAAGGTTGCGGAAACGTATTCCGATAAAGGCATTGTGATTGATGGGGAGTTACAGACGGATTCAGCCATTGTTCCCGTCGTAGCCGCGAAAAAGGTGCCGGAGAGCCCATTGGGTGGAGAAGCCCGCGTTCTGATCTTTCCGGATTTGAATGCGGCGAATATCGGGTACAAGCTGGTGCAGCGTCTGGCCGGAGCCGGAGCCTACGGTCCGGTGCTGCAGGGGCTGAATAAACCCGTTAATGATCTGTCCCGCGGGTGCTATGTAGAAGATATCGTCGGCACCGTTGCTTTAACCGCCTTGCAGGCTGATAACTAGTTCAGGATATTGCCAGTATGAAAATTCTCGTTCTTAATTCCGGATCGTCTTCCATCAAGTTTAAGCTCTATCAGGTTGATCCTGAGACAGAATATTTTTCCGCATTGTGTGAGGGACAGGCCGACCGGGTGGGTATTGCCGGATCGACCATTACCCGCCAGTGTACGGGGTGCTGCGATAAGGATAAACAGTTTGTTGATTTGCCGACCCATAAGAATGCGATTGATGAAATTCTCAAATTATTGACCGAGAGTGATCGCGGCGTGCTGAAGAGTCTGGATGAGCTGAGCGGCGTAGGTCATCGGGTGGTACATGGCGGTGAAGATTTCACCGGTTCGGTTGTAATTAACCGGGATGTGATCAAGGCGATTGAACGCAACTCCATGTTGGCACCTTTGCATAATCCACCCAACCTAATGGGTATCAAAGCCATGTCGTCGCTGTTGCCGAATATGCCGCAGGTTGCGGTGTTCGATACGGCGATTCATCAGAGCATGCCGAAGAAGGCCTATATGTATGCGCTTCCGCGGGCGCAGTATAAAGAATACAAGATTCGTAAGTATGGCTTCCACGGAACCTCTCACGGCTACGTTGCGAAAAAGGCCGCTCAGGAACTGGGACAGCCGCTGGAGTCGCTCAAGCTGATTACCTGCCATCTGGGGAATGGGGGATCGCTGGCGGCATTTATGGGAGGGGTTTCTGTGGATACCTCCATGGGATTCACGCCGCTGGACGGCATTATTATGGGAACACGCTCGGGTACGCTGGATCCCTATGTTCCGCTACATATCATGGAATCGCAGGAACTGACCCCCGCGCAGGTCAGCACCATGATGAATAAACAGGGCGGACTGCTCGCGATATCCGGTAAAAGCGATATGCGTGATAACGTCAAGGGGGCTGAAGAAGGCGATGTGGACTGCCAGATGGCTATCGAGATGTTCTGTTACAGCATTCAGAAATATATCGGCTCCTATGCGGCGGCCATGAACGGGGTCGATGCGATCGTGTTCACTGCCGGCGTCGGGGAAAACAATCCCATGTTGCGCGAAAAGATTCTGGAAAACTTCACCTTTCTGGGGCTGGAGATTGATCCGGATAAAAATAATGCCAACGAAACGGTGATCACGAAGGACTCATCAAAAGTTACGGCGCTGAAGATTCATACCAATGAGGAATTGGTAATCGCACTCGATACGTTCCTTTTAATCAAATAGAGATAAAGTTCATTGAGCTGCACTTATAGGGATGGCAGATTGCCATCCCTTTTTTCGTACCCATGCTTTTCAATAATGGATGAACTGTGGTTATCTCAGAATTTATTTCCGGAGAATGAAGATGTCAGAAAAAGAACCGAATATCACAACGGCCTATGTCTGGTTTGATGCCGAGTTTACCTCGCTGGATCTCGATACCGCCCGTCTGCTGCAGGTTGCCGTCATTATTACAGACAGCGGGCTGAATCGCCTTCACCCGGAAGAACAGGATCTGAATCTGTGTATTCAACTGATGGAAGGAGAACAGGTCAGTCCGTGGGTTGAAGAAAACCTTTCGGCGCTGGTTACGCAATGCCGTTCCGGCGATGCTGTAGGGCTTCCGGAAGCGGATCAGTGCATCGCGGCCTTTATCGATCGGGTCTGCGGAGCCCCATCCGAGTCGATTTCCGATCGGCCGGTGCTGGCAGGAAACAGCGTTCATAACGACTGGTTTCTCCTTCGCAAGTATATGCCCCTTTTTAAAAGCCGCCTGCACTATCGTTTGCTCGATGTTTCCACGCTGAAAATCCAGTGGCAGGATTGGGTGGGCCGGGAAGCATTTGACAAAGAAGACGTCAATTTGCTGAATCAATATTTTCCCGGCGGGGGAATCGATGCCGCGAACGTGCATGATGCCCTTTTTGACATTAAGGCCTCCATTGCCGAGCTGGCATTCTACCGGGCCGGCCTGCAGTCTGTTTAGAAGCGGTTGCAAGCAATCTGCTCATTCGCGCCTCCTTGTGTTGATTTGGCGGGGGGGGTTCTCTATATTCCGGAAATGGCGAAAACAAAGACAGAAGAACCGGTTCGTTCAGGATGGCGCGAAATTGGCGGCATTCTGGTGGGTGTGATCGGATTAATGGTTTTATTAGGCATTCTGACCTATCATCCGGATCAGATTGCAGTTTTTAACAACCATCCTGATTGGGACAAAAATCTGATTGGCCTGTTTGGGGCCAAAATGTCCTTTATTGCTTTCATGTATTTCGGTGTGGCGGGGTATGTCATCCCGTTCTGTATAATGTGGATCGGCCTTTCATCCATTCTCCGCTCCACACGCCGGATCTACCCCCGGATGCTCTGGTTTCTGCTGGGGCTCTTCTGCTTGGCCGGGCTGGCTGACATGAACGAGCAGTTTTGGCTTGGAACAGTGGAGCGGCTGAATATCGGTACGCCGGGGGGGTTAATGGGGGAAGTGCTGGCGCAGCGGTCGCTGGGGTACTGGATCGGGCAGGCCGGAGCAGGCATTGTTTTCTTTGTTTTGCTGGTCATCGCCAGCGTTCGGATGCTGGATCTGCAGGTGGTTGACCTTTGCAGGCTGCTTTGGGAAAAGATCAAAAATCTTAAATTTGAAAAAGCCTCGGTTGAAGAGGTCTTTGAAGAAAAGTCGGAAGCGACCCGGAAGGTGAAGCCGAAGCGGAAGAGAGCTCCGCGGAAACAGAAAGCGGCCCCGGAACCCGTCGTTGCCGAAGCCGATCCGGTTGATATCCGGGCCATGGTTGAAAAACAGCAGAAAGCGGAAGAGCAGAAAACCCGTCGCGGTGAAAAACCGGCGGTTGAAAAAACCAAACCTGAACCGAAGAAGGAAGCGGCGGCAAAAGCCGACGATGAAGAATTTGCAGTCATCACCGGAACCGAATCGCATACGGTCTATAAACTTCCGCCGCTTGATCTACTTGATCCTTCCGTGCCGCAGGCGAAAGGGATGTCCGCCACCGAAGTGGCCGATACCGCAGAGATCTTGCAGAATACGCTTGAGGAGTTCGGTGTGGAGGCCAAAGTGACCGGGGTCCAGCAGGGACCGGTGGTAACCTGCTATGAAATTCTTCCGGCAGCCGGTGTGCGTGTTGAACGGATTAAGGCGTTGGCCGATAATATTGCGCTCAAAATGCATGCGGAAAGCATTCGTATTCAGGCTCCGATTCCCGGCAAAGGCGTATGCGGAGTTGAAGTGCCGAATACGGCCCGCGCTGCAGTTTTCTTCCGCGACATGATTGAAAGTGAGGAATTCCAGAACGGCAAGAGTCAGCTTCCGCTGGTGCTGGGCAAGGATGTCAGCGGCGAAACCATGTTGTATGATCTGGCCAAGATGCCCCACCTGCTTATTGCCGGTGCGACCGGGGCAGGCAAATCGGTCTGCATGAATTCCATTTTGACCGGATTGCTCATGAAGCATACGCCCGATCAGATGCGGCTTATTCTGGTCGATCCGAAAACGGTGGAGTTTCATCAGTATAACAATCTTCCGCACCTTGTGGTTCCGGTAATTACCAATGCCAAGAAAGTTGCGCTGGGGCTGAAATGGGCTATCGACGAAATGGAGCGTCGCTTTAAATGGTTTCGTCAGGCCGGTGTTCGCGACCTTACCGGGTTCAATGCCCGTGCGGTTGCAAAACAGGAAGAACTCTTCGGTGAAGAAGTCGTTGTGGATAAGCCGGAAAAGAAAAAAGATGCCGTACCCGATAAGCTGCCCTATATAGTCATCGTTATTGACGAGCTTGCGGATCTGATGGCTGTGGCGCAGGCCGAAATCGAAGCGGGCATAGCGCGGTTGGCTGCGAAATCCCGTGCGGCCGGTATTCATATGATTCTGGCCACGCAACGTCCCGATGTGAAAGTGATCACCGGAACCATCAAGGCCAACTTCCCGGTGCGTATCGCTTTCAAGGTTTCCCAGAAAGTGGACAGTCGGACGATTCTGGATCGCATGGGTGCTGATTCTCTGCTCGGAAAGGGCGATATGCTGGTGCTTCCGCCCGGTTCGGATAAACTCATCCGGTCGCAGGGAGCATTTACAAGCGATGCCGAGATCGACAAGGTAACCAATTTCTGGAAAGAACAGAGCCAACCGGAATTTATTACCGAAATTCATGAGAAAATCGAAAAGCCGACGACGGATCTTCCGGAAATCGATAACGGTGGGGATGATGAAATTCTGGAGCAGGCCATGGAGGTCATTCGTCAGACGAAACGGGCATCGACTTCGTCGTTGCAACGGCGGTTACGGATCGGCTATACCCGTGCGGCGCGTGTGATGGATCTGCTCGAAGAGCGCGGTGTGATCGGCCCGCCGGACGGAGCCGGACCACGGGAAATTCTGATCGATCTGGACGGGGAAATTCCTCGCAATACAGGAGCAGTTGATGATGGAACAGGCTAATTTGAATATCGGAACAATCGGGCAGCGGCTCGAAGCCGCACGTCAATCAAAGGGAGTCAGCGTGTCCGAGGCCGGACAGGCGACGAAGATTCTGTCGAAATTTATTGAAGCGATGGAGTCCGATGATTTCGGCGCGCTTTCGGCACCGGTTTACGCCAAAAGCTTTATTCGCATGTATGCTCAATATCTGGGCCTGGATGCGCGCCCGCTGGTTGATGAATACATTGCGCAATATCTGCCGAAATCAAAGGCCCAGCTGTCGGATGAGGTGCGGCAGAATCTGGCCAAAGCGGATCAGGTGGATACGGAGCCGGCTGCCGCCGCGCCTGTTCCCCCGCCGAAACCACTTGGAGCAAACGTGTTCGGCGATGTGAACGAGGCGATTACCCGGTTGTCGGGATCCGGCTTCCCGCTGAAGATGGCACTCTATGCGGTCGGCGGTCTGATTTTAATCGGAATCATCGTGCTGACTGCAACGCAGTGCGCGCACGATGAAACGCAGGAACCGGTGGCCGGCGGGGCGGCTACCATGGAGCATGCCATCATTTCCGATGGTGTTCCGGACGCGTATCTGGTTAAACCGGGTGTTGTGGAAATCGATAAACGATAGCAACTCTGATGTGTAGCGCATCTCAACGAAAGTTTACATGAAAAGCCTACCCAATCACCTTACGGTCAGCCGCTTCTGGATGACCGCCGTCATGATGATCTGCATGACCCTTGAATTTCCTTATGCACGTATTGCGGCTCTGGCCATATTTGTTGTGGCCAGCATCACGGATGCGCTGGACGGTTATCTCGCCCGAAACTTTTTCGGAGTAACTTCCTTCGGCAAACTGATGGATCCGCTGGCGGATAAGGTGCTGGTTTGTGCGGCCTTTATCGGCTTCGTTGAGCTCGACAGTATTGCCGCGTGGATGGTGGTGCTGATTATTGCCCGCGAGTTCATGGTGACGGGTATGCGTCTGCTTATGATTGAAAAGGGAATCGTGATGCCGGCCGGGCCCTGGGGCAAAGTGAAAACAACGGTTCAAATGTTGGCGATCTGTCTCTATTTCTTTGGTTTGATCTGGAAAGACGCGGTTTTTCTTCCGACGCCCGGAAGTCCGTTTGCCTGGTGGCTCGGGTTGGGTGCGGCCGTTTTGACAGCGTGGTCGGGGGTTGTCTATTTTTGGCAGCAGCGCCATGTGATTTGGGAAAAGGAAGGCTGACTTAAATGGGACGCGAGAATGTAGAAAACTGGAGCGTGCGGAAGTGTGCCGATACCTGTTCCCAATGCGGAAAAGCATTTGAGGATAAGGAAACCCTCTTTTCCAGACTGCAGTTTGATGAGGGGCAATATATTCGTCAGGATCTTTGTAAATCCTGCTGGGATAAAGACAATCCGGGACTGAGTTCCTGGAAGACCACCTTCATTGTTCCTCCACCTCCGCAGGAGGAAGCGGTTAAAAAGGAAAACGTGGAATCGCTTCTGCGCCGTTTGCTGGCCAAGGATAATCTGGACGATCGGAATGCCGTTTTTATTCTCACGGTCATGCTGGAACGCAAAAAGATATTGGTTGAGCGCGACGTAAAACATACGGACGACGGATTGAAGATTCGGGTTTACGAGCACAAGAAAACCAATGAAAGTTTTATGGTCGTCGATCCGGAGTTGAAACTCGCCGAGCTCGAGCAGGTGCAGGAACAGGTGGTTGTATTGCTGGGCGGACAACCTCGGAATGGTGAAGCCGGCGAGTCGTCTTTATCTGTTCATGATTCCGCCGTTCCTTTAGATCTTTCATCCGTGCGCCGGCCGCGGCTCTGGAAGCGTTGGCGCTACAGCAGTCGATACTGCTACTAAGCTTTTTTGACGAATTCCGATTTCAGCTGCATTGCGCCGAACCCCGGAATTTTGCAGTCGATATCATGATCGCCTTCCACAAGGCGGATGCTTTTGACCTTGGTTCCCACTTTCAATGGCTGGGAGGCGCCCTTCACCTTCAGGTCCTTGATCACTGTGACGGCATCTCCATCCTGAAGGATATTGCCGACAGCATCTTTCACCACCTTTTCTTTTTCGGTTGAATCGTCCGCTGCGGAGGGGTTCCATTCATGGCCGCAGTCAGGGCAGACCATCATGTTCCGGTCCTCATAGCAGTATTCAGATGTACAGGTCGGACAGAGGGGAATGTTGCTCATAGGAATCTTTCTAAAACAGGTTTTCAGGCGCTTGAGCCCATCGAATAGCCGGTAAGATCGAGTGTAACGAATTTGTAGCCGGTGCGTTTAATTGCTTCGACCACTTCGTGACGTTCATTCATGAGTTTATCAAATTCAGCGGGATCGATTTCAATGCGGCAGAGATCGTCGTGATGCCGGATACGGTATTGCGTATATCCGCGGGCACGAAGAATGGATTCTGCTTTTTCCACCTGTGTCATGGCGTCGAGTTCGATCCGTGTGCCGGTGGGAAAGCGTGAGCCAAGGCAGGCAAACGAGGCCTTGCGGGCTGTCGGTAATCCGCGCCGTTCACTGAGGATGCGAATCTCTTTCTTGTAGAGCCCTGCATTTTGCAAGGGGGCTACAACGCAGTGGTTGGCAGCGGCCTGTGTTCCGGGGCGGACATCGCCTTTGTCATCTTCGATTGCACCGTGTGCGAGCACAATATCGCCGAATTCGGAGAGAATGGTTTCCATCTTGGTGAACAGTTCGTTTTTGCAGTGGAAACAGCGATCGCCCTGATTGGCCAGATATTGATCGTTGAGGTGTTCACTGGTTTGAACAATGCGCAGGTTCCAGCCTCGTTCGGCAGCCATGTCGACCGCCGCCTGCAGTTCTTCGCGGGGGATGGACGGGGAATCCGCGATCACCATCATGGCATTTTTCCCAAGAACTTCGTGCGCGCAGTCGGCCAGATAGGTTGAATCAACGCCGCCGGAATATGCCACGGCAATGGAGCCGTAGGATTCGAGCTCTTCGAGCAGCATGCGTTCTTTTTCTTCGATCGGATTCATGCGGCGGATGGTAGACCAATACCGGGTAGGCTTCCAGCGCGATTTACAGCAGTCCGCTTTTCCGGTTCAGCAGCAGAGCGATAAAAAACGGTCCGCCCAGAAGAGCCGTCAGTACACCGACGGGCAGTTCGGCCCCGGAGGACCAACTCGAAAGTACGCGCGTCAGCGTATCGCAGAGCACCAGAAATGTTCCGCCGAACAGAAAGCTGGCCGGGGTGAGAAAACGATGGTCGGATCCGACCAGTAATCGGCAGATATGCGGAGACATCATACCGACGAAGCCGATAGGGCCGCAAACGGCTACCACCCCTCCGACCATGAGCGAGGCCGAAAAAAAGATGAGCTTCTTTACGAGGCCGGTGTTTACGCCGCGGCTGACGGCCATATCCTCTCCAATCAGGAACAGATTCATTTCCCGGTGAAGGCAGGCAAGTATTCCGGAGCCTATCGTGAGAAAGGGCAGCAGATTGACGAGGTTACCATAATTTGCCGTGGATAGATTCCCCATCATCCAGTGAACGATGCTGAAGGATTGGGTGAGTCCGCTGATGTATTGAATAAAAAGGATCAGGCTGGAAAAGAAAAAACTGATGGCCAGTCCCGAGAGAAGAAGGGTCGGGGTGGAGAATCCGCCTTTGAGCTGGGTCAATCCGTAGACGAGGAGGATGGAGAACAGCGCCCCGATGAAAGCAGCC
>Ga0210065_1000288_pt1 | contig 14078 bp, 12 predicted proteins | sample Muzzi_PWB_D1_FD_185533 | JGI IMG/M metagenome (GOLD analysis project Ga0210065, IMG submission 185533) | Wetland microbial communities from San Francisco Bay, California, USA, that impact long-term carbon sequestration - Muzzi_PWB_D1 (SPAdes) | ecosystem: Environmental > Aquatic > Marine >... | reverse complement strand
ATACCGGGATTAACCGCTGAAACTACAGAAAGGGATCGGTGTCGAACTGCACACCACAGAAAGACTGGCAGTAGCGGCAAGTAGATCGCCATTGTCGGCCAAAACTCCCATCGTTTTAGTCTACGCCAGCGACTGTACCGCAAGCGTCTTTTTTTCCATTTATGATCCGTTGGATTGTGCATCTAATGTAGCTGCGATAAAGATCCTACGAGTAAAGGCATGCAAGTTTCGTATTAAGCGTGTCACCACATTATCTCTGGACATATTGCGCACAATATATATTATGTCTAATTATTATTTTTGATTTGGTCGTGATTCTGCTTCTGCTGTTGTAACTTTAATTTATTGTCACCACACACTCTCCTCTTTCGTTGAAAAAACTTTTTTGGAAAAACAGATGCCCACACAATCAGCACCACTTTATAATTGGCTACAGGAACGTTCTGCTGGCGTTTTACTACATGTCAGCTCACTGCCTTCGGATACAGGTATCGGCAATTTAGGTTCACATGCGTATCGCTATATTGATTTTCTGTGCGCCTCAGGCATGGAGATCTGGCAGATGTGTCCACTCGGACCAACTGGCTACGGCGATTCACCTTATCAGTGTTTTTCTGCTTTTGCCGGTAATCCTTATTTTATCGATTTCGAGCCGCTCATCTCCGAGGGCTTGATTGAGTGGCAGGAACTTGAACCACTGCGCGCCCTAGCCAAAGACCGAGTTGATTACGGTCAACTCTACCAAGACTTTTGGCCAATCATGCACCGCGCCTATCAACGGTTTAACGCATCTGGTGCTGACCATTTCAAAGACTATGGAAGCATTAAGTCTTTCAAAAAAGTTCATGCTAATTGGCTAAACGACTTCACGCTCTTTCTGGCTCTGAAATCCCATTTCAAGGGACTCTGCTGGTTGGAATGGCCGGAGGATAGTCGCGATTATGCAAAGGCTAAACAAAAGAAACAAAGTCCGGAAATTCTGGCTGAAGCCGAGGCACATACTTTTTTTCAGTACCTTTTTTATGCACAATTGAAGAAATTGCGCGTTTACGCGTCCACCAAGGGTGTTGAAATATTAGGCGATGCTCCCATTTTTGTGGCTCTTGACAGTGCTGATGTTTGGTCGAACCCTCATCTATTCCAACTTCATGAAGATGGCAAACCCAAGACAGTGGCAGGCGTACCACCCGATTATTTCGCCGTGGATGGACAGCTTTGGGGGAACCCGCTCTACGATTGGAAAGCGCATGAAGCGAGCGGTTTCAATTGGTGGATTGAACGCATTCGCAGTAACCTCGAATTCTATGACATCGTACGACTGGACCATTTTCGTGGCTTTGAGTCTTATTGGTCCGTGCCAGCCGGTGACCAAAATGCGCGCAATGGAAAATGGATAAAATGCCCTGGACTGAAATTATTTAAAGCTATTCAAGCAGCCTGCCCGGAGGCGAAACTAATAGCTGAAGATCTCGGCGTCATCACGGATGAGGTAAATGCATTACGGGATGCGACCGGTTTACCCGGCATGGCTGTGTTGCAATTTGCTTTTGGTGGTGAATCAGACAATGCCTACCTGCCTCACAATTATACCCGTAACAGTGTCGTCTATTCAGGGACACACGATAATGATACGACATTGGGTTGGTATCGCCAGCTAGACGCTTCCACTAAGGATCACATACGGCGCTACTTGAAAGTGACTGGAGAGGAAGTATCATGGGATTTCGTACGGCTTGCGGTTCAATCCTGCGCTTACTTGGCGGTTTTTCCGATACAAGATTTAATGAGTCTCGGCAGTGAAGCCCGTTTGAACACCCCGGGCGTCGCCAGTAACAACTGGCAGTGGCGCTACCAGCAGCATCAACTAGACACTTTGCAACAGGACAGTGCTGCCTATCTGCGCGAATTACTTAGTTTATACGGTCGCTAGACTGTCTCGAAAAATCCGAGCAAGAAAATTGCGGTCCAAAGGGCTGTGCGTGGCCAATTGGTGACGACTAACTTTCGTAGAGTCAAAGGGTCGCCCTCGCCCGCCTGTATTTTGGTGTGCAGCGGAACAGATAATCTAAAAGTCAGTAGCCAACAAATAACCACCAGTAACAAGATAAGACCGTTTATGGGCGACGGATGCGTCCAAGTCAGATAACTGCTCAGAGCCAGCTGCCCGAACATTAGTGGCACAATGATAAGCGAGACTCGCTGCGTGTAGACGCGATGCCAGCTAACTAGATTTTGCGAACTGATTTGAGAAAAGCTCGGATAAATAACGAGCTGTACTAACCAAAGCAAAATCATCATTCCGAAATCCACTAGATTTCGAACCATGCTTAGCTCTTCTGACATGAGGTACCAGACTGCTGGCTAGCTGTTCAATTTACCCTTTGTGTGTAATAGCTCTGCGATCTGTATCGCATTCAGCGCAGCGCCTTTCCACAGCTGGTCGCCGGTGACCCAGAAAGCCAGACCATTTTCAAAAACATGGTCTTTGCGGATGCGCCCTACACCACAGGGCACCACCTCGGAATAATCCAAGGGCATCGGATATTCGAGTCCGGCCGGGTTATCAACAAGTTGTGCGCCATCGAATGCAGTAATTGCAGAACGCGCTGCTTCGACACTCACCGGCTTCTCAAATTCGGCGCTAATCGAAATCGAATGTGCGCGAAAAACGGGTACACGCACACAGGTGCAAGTGACGCGCAAGTTGTCCAGATTCATAATCTTACGGCCCTCATTCAGCATTTTCATTTCTTCCTTGGTATAGCCGTCATCCATGAATTTATCGACCTGCGGAATCAAATTGAAAGCTATCTGATGCGGATACACTTCCATCTTCATCGCATCACCCTTGGCCCAAGCATTTACTTGTTGCTCCAATTCCACGATACCCCACGCGCCACTTCCGGAGACCGCCTGATAAGTAGACGCGATAAAAGACTTCAAACCAAAGGCTTTATGTAGTGGATATAACCCCATGAGCGAAATGGCAGTCGAACAGTTTGGATTGGCTATGATCCCCTGATGGCTATCCACCGCATCCGGATTGATTTCCGGTATCAGTAGGGGTACTGACGGATCCATCCGAAACGCCGAGCTGTTGTCAATCACGATGCATCCGCGCTTAGCTGCTTCATGCGCGAAGCGCAGCGACTGGTCGCCTCCGGCACTGAAAATACAGACGTCCAAGCCATCAAAGCTTTCGTTGCTGGCCTCTTCGATTGTCCATGTTTTGTCACCATAGGATTGTTGTTTGCCCGCCGAACGAGCCGACGCAAGCAAACGTAATTCCGCAATTGGAAAATTTCGCTCGTGCAAAAGACGAATGATTTCTTGACCGACCGCGCCGGTCGCTCCGAGGATACCTACTTTATATGCCATTTGATTTTATTAAGGAAAGCGCGCGTGTAAATCAAAGCTGTCGTGCCTTGTCAATCTCACCCACGCCGAGTGTACTGATCGTTTCAATTCGCTCCCAACAAATGGCAATTGTAGCGGATAGCAAGATCGTACGAAATTACTCAATATCCACTTCCAAGAACCCGCCCTCTTGTCTAGAAGATTCCTTTGGGACCCCGACTGGTTTGCATCGAATCGCCGATAAAATTGGAGCCGCAGCTGCGCTCGGAACAGTGTTTAAAGGCCGTGTCGACACGTTGACCCATTTTTCGGAATTCCCTCCGGATGAGCAGTCCCGTAATTTGATTACGACTCGAATTCTTCGATTGTGTGGCTTGGAAGAAGGTATCAATTCAGGCAAGGGTTGTGACAGCTACGAACGCTATATCTATATTCATGGCACTAACCACGAGGATCGTATTGGTGAGCCATTCAGCGGCGGTTGCGTCGAACTGGATAACAAAGCGGTTATCGACCTTTTTAATCGAGTTGAAACGGGTGATCTCGTTTGGATCACGGATTCTTGAAACTATTTACAGCTGGGTGCGATTACTAGTCACCCTCTTCTATTCTTTTTTAATTATGAAACGCCCTGCCCTGTTTGTTAAAATCCTTGTCTGGTTAATTAGTATTACTGCGGCCTTCGCCATTGGCTGGAAAGTAGCTGATTCTAATCAACCCACGCTTGCTACGGAAACAGCTAAGGCTCCGAAGCCAACTGAACAGGTTGCAGCCTTGAAGTCCCAGCAAACGGGTACAGCGGAAAGTGAAGAAGTCTCGTCTGAGGCCAATCAGCTGCTGGCCGCCAATCTGGATGGCATCGAACTTTCGCTGCCAGAGCTTTTAACACAGATAGGCAACTTAACCGCCAGTGAGACACGTTTGCTGCTGGCCGAAGCGTTTTCCTTACCCTTGTCGAATCCCGAGCGCGGCGATATCATTAACTCATTGTTAACCCAATTAGCAGAAACCGCTCCGCTGGAAGCCATCGAGCAAGCCGAGTTGGTGGGTTCTTTACGTGGCACGCAGCGCGCTAAGGTGGCGATTCTTGAAATTTGGGGCAAAAACGATCCTGCGGCCGCGCTAACATGGGCTAAAGCGTCGCTGAGCACGGAGTCTAGAAATCTGCGCGGCTCCCTGTTGACTGCACTTTTCCGAGGCTACGGCGCAACAAACCCTAAAGCAGCACTTGAGACTGCCAAAACAATGGGAAACACTGGTCTTGTCGACGCGCGTCAGACGACTCGTTTGATGCAAGAAGTGATCGAAACGCAGGTCAGAGCCGGCAATGTTGTCGACGCAAAATTATCGATCGAACTGCTTGATGATGGATCTACCAAAGACAGTCTATTGCACGAGCTTGTGGGAGAATGGGCCTCATTTGATCCACTGAGTGCTGCCGCTTATGTAGAATCTTTAGGTGACAGCGCTACCACGCAGATTAAATCACAGCTTATTGGAGAATGGGCTGAAAGCGATCCGGCTTCAGCGGCGAGCTGGCTCAGCCAATTAGATGAATCAGATCCCGTTGTCGCACGAGCTGCTGCGGATATTATTCGTGAGTGGACTCGTTATGATTTATATGCGTCTGCAGAATGGTTGAACAGTCTCCCCGCATCTCCGGAACTAGACAGAGCAGTTGCTAGCTACACCTTTCGTGCTGCGCAGGAAGATGCGGCGACTGCAATGACTTGGGCAGAATCTGTGACAGATGACCGCATGCGGACGCGCATCATGCAAAGTGTTGCAGGAAGTTGGAAAGAACAAGACTCGGAGGCCTTTGAGTCTTATCTTGATACGAGTGGCCTCGATGAAGAGCAGAAAAAACTCTTGCAGGAGGCGAGACCTTCAGGGCGTTGGGGCGGCGGTTATCGAGGTCCTGGTCCTCGATGAAGCTGCTTAGTCTACGCCCCTTGGAGCCAGAAAAACGTGCACGAAACTTCTCAAGACGACCCAAATATCAAGTAGCAGAGACCGACTACGGATATCTTTTAAATCATTGCGCTAACGTTCGACTGTCATAAGGCATCCATCCAATGGTAGTGATGTCTTCCTCTGAGCCATCACCATTTCGAAATGATAAAAAGCCGCGATTAAAACACCGCATAGATAAAGCGAAATACTGAGATCGCTAATGTTAATCTTCGAAAGTAAACGATCACTCACCAGCATGATCGCTAAAAACTACAATAGCACTTAAAATACGACGCGTGTATGACTCAGTATCCGTAGGGCATGTGATCGATTACCTGACATTAATATTTAATTCAGTTAACGTTCCGCAACAGTAAGATAGCGCAAAAAGAAACAATAGAACGATCGCTCACTTAGGCACTATCTTTACCATTGAAAGTATGCTGCTTGCGCTCACAATCACTGTTGTAGCAAACATGATTACTGAACCCAACAGAGTGCCCTCCCCCGCTGCAAAGCGCGAATGGTTTTGTCTGCGAACCCAAACTAAACGGGAACACATTGCTGCCGCAATTCTTGAGCGTATCCCAGGGGTTGAAGTCTTTTGCCCCCGTATCAGTCACATCAAAAAGACGCGGGCAGGGAAAAAGCGCTACGTTGATGCCTTATTTCCCGGATATATTTTCGCTAAATTTTCCTATCGTGAGAACTACCGGCAGGTTATCTTTTCTCAAGGGATCACCCGCTTGGTCGAACAAGGAGATCGTCGTGCGATACCCACTCATGTCATTGAAGATTTGAAAGACAGCCTTCCAGATGGAATCATCGCAGCATCGGATCCAAGTGTAGAGCCAGGCGCTAAAATCGAGTTTGTCACAGGTAGTCTTAAGGGCCTCAACGGAACGGTTTTAGCAAAATTACCGGCTAAAAACCGGATACAAATACTACTCGATTTTCTCGGTCGTGAAATTACAGTCGCCGTCAGCGCAGATGATATACTACTGTCCAGAAAGGATTAATATGCACAGTTTCAGTCTTTATGCGTCGATGAATGAAGTAAGCCGTTTAGCCAGCTTGGACGGTATGTGCCGGCAATCCTTGCACCCCCATTAAAGACCGTAAATTTACCGCTTAAGCTGTAGGCTTTCTGTGAAAATAACCGATCGCCTTGTTCAGCGTTGCATTCACCAGGCACCAGAGTTCATCGTTATCGGAGCTGAGTTGATAGACGTAGGCGACAAACATACTCATAACGAATAGTTCACCGCCGTCTTCGAGCATAGTCAGCGAATGTGTGAAGAACCACGAATTTTCAAAAGCCATGTGTATTAAATCGACGGCTACTCCAAAAAATCCCAGTAAGCAAAAGAGGAAAAACATGTCATGGGTAATTGACCGAAACTCTTTAGTTTTAGTTTTTACATAACAAACCAAGAATGACAGAACTGCAACTGAGCCTGCAGCTACAGATATTAGCAACTCACCAACGTCTTTAGGACGCACGTGAGTCGTTTGAATATTTAGCGTTTCGGCCAAATACCTGCCGCCGTTTTCATGTATTCGAAATGCATCATCCAGAAAGAAATACAGGAAAAGTAGACTCCAGGCTAAGAGGCCAAACATTTTCTTACTGAACGCCAAATAGAATAAGCCAACGGCTACTGCGACTTCCTTAAAATATTGAAAGTACTCAGAGATGCTCCGCTCTTTATCTAATGCCAAAAATCCGGTTTTTTCGGGTAGCACAACACTGTTGATTACATGGAGGCCGACCATGATCAGGTCAACCCCCAGCAGGATGGCAAAAATCAAGAAAGCCGTGCGCTGTATTTGATTGCGAAAATATGCTGTCTGTGATGCTGACATATAGAGAGTCCATTTTGACGAGACCCACTTGAGGTAGATTGTATTATAATGAACCGTTAGATCGGCTCTACCATCTCTTACATATTATCAGCCATCACAATGCAACATTCGTGTGGAAATTATTTCCGGCAGTCGTCGCTTTGACGTATTCCTTGCGGATTGTAAAATCTCCAAAACGCTCACCTTTTTTGCGTTCCTTAGCGTAACTCAATAGGATCGGCTTTAACTCATCAATTATTTGTTGGTGGGTAATTGAAACGCGATAGAGTTTATTCAAACGTTCGCCCTCGAAACCTGCACCCAAGTAGAGATTGTATTTGCCCGGCACTTTGCCCACCAAGCCGATTTCACCCAAGTAAGGCCGTCCGCACCCATTTGGGCAACCGGTCGAGCGGATTATGATTTCATCGTTCTGCAATCCTGCTTCTTCGAGAATGACCTCAAGGTCGGTTACCAGACTTGGCAGGTAGCGTTCGGACTCAGCCAATGCGAGTCCGCAGGTCGGTAAAGCTACACACGCAATCTGACTGCGACGCATGCCAGAAGCCTTCTTATAGGCATCCAGTTTGTATTTCTCTACTAAAGCATCGATGCTGTCCTTATCAGCGGCTTCGACATTACCGATGATGACATTCTGATTGGCAGTGAGTCTGAAATCGCCGCTGTGCATCTTGGCAATTTCCAACATGCCGGTCTTCAATGGTTTATCATCTGTGTCGACGATGCGTCCACCTTCGATGAAGAGACCCAAATGCCATTTTCCATTAATACCTTCTACCCAACCGTAGCGGTCTCCGGTACTGGTGAATTTATACTCGCGAGCATCTTCCAGTTGGTAGCCGAGTCGATTTTCCAGTTCATTGCGAATCCAGTCAACGCCCAGACGCTCAACGGTGTACTTGAAGCGCGCATTGGCACGCTCAACACGATTGCCGTGGTCACGTTGAATCGTGACTATTTTCTCTGCGACGGCAACCGCCTGATCCGGCGTACAAAAAGCCATGACCTCAGCTAAACGCGGAAAAGTCTTTTCGTTTCCATGCGTCATTCCCATGCCACCACCTACGGTTACATTGAAACCGACCAACTTGCCTTCTTTGACGATGGCAATGAAACCAAGGCAATGCGCAAACACGTCGACGTCGTTGTGCGGCGGAATAGCAACTGCGATCTTGAATTTACGAGGTAAATAGGTCTTGCCGTAAAGAGGTTCGACTTCATCCCCCCCGCAGTCCAATGAGCGTGGTGTGTCGAGGCCGACTTGTTTGCCATCCAGCCAGATTTCGGAAAACGCCTTTGTCTGCGGTTTCAGGTGCGCGTCGATAGCGGCGACAACTGATTGCACTTCCGCATGCACCTCGGACGCGAAAGGATTGGGGTTGCACATGGTGTTGCGATTCACATCGCCACACGCCGCCAAGGTCGACATGGCAGCTTCATTGCAGGCATTGATGGTATTCTTGAGGTTCCCTTTCAAAATGCCATGCAATTGGAAGGCCTGACGTGTCGTTAACTTCAGCGTATTAAAGGCGCAATAATTCGCCAGATCATCCATCACGATCCACTGCTGTGGCGTGCAGATGCCGCCCGGCAGCCCGATCCGTGCCAGATAGGAATAGGCTTTGTCCAGCTTGTGCTTGCGGCGAGCACTGCGTACGTCGCGATCATCTTGCTGATACACTCCGTGGAACTTGGTCAACTGTTGGTCATCCGCAGATATAGCACCAGTGGAAACATCGGCAAGACCCTCTAGGATAGTTCCGCGCAGGTAATTGCTATTCGACTTAATCCCCTCGTTTTTGTGAAGTTTGGGGGCGCTTTGGCTGTCAGATATCATAATCGATTAAAAATTAAAGTGTTTCTAGTGGCCTAATATAGTACAGAAGCCGACCAAAATCTGCCATGAAAGAAAAATAGTCTGATTCTTATCTTAGGTTTGTCACTCATAAACCTAAGAAAAGACTTAAATTATCAATTCGTGCTAGCATTTTAGCCGATCGCTTGATTCATTCTCCCCTTTCAACACGTTGACGCAATATGACTAACATCGACCCAGTCGTCCCTAATACAGCACCACTCACACCGGAACAGGTTCAGTGGCTTAATGGATTTTTGCCAAGTCTGCAACCGGATCAACTGATCTGGCTGGAAGGTTTCATAAGCGGCCTGCGGTCAGGCATGGGGCAAGGCCTGCCGGCGGCAGCGGTGGCCCCAGTTAAAGCACCCGAGCTCACGATTCTCTACGGCTCGGAGTCCGGCAATGCAGAGGCCTTGGCCGATACGACTGCAAAAGCTGCCAACGACTCCGGCTTCAAACCAAGGGTCTTGAATATGGGCGATATTACGCCCTCCAAGCTCAAGGGGGTTGAAAACTTATTGGTCTTAGTTAGCACTTGGGGTGAAGGTGATCCTCCGGAGAATGCGATTGAATTTGTAACTGCATTTATGGGTGCAAAGGCGCCAAGGCTTGAAGGTACCCGATTTTCTGTGCTGGGCTTAGGTGATACGAGCTACGAGCACTTTTGTAAAATGGGGAAAGACTTTGACGCTCGCCTTGAAAGTTTAGGTGCGAATCGCATTTTTGACCGCAAGGACTGTGACGTTGATTACGACGATGATTTTGCTGCATGGCAGAAAGGTGCATTGGCCGCACTCAAGGAGCTGGTAGTGACGACTGCGACAGCTGCGACAGCTGTCGTCCCAGCTCCGGCAGTAAGTACTACGGCAGTCAAGTATTCACGTAAAAATCCCTTCCATTCAGTGCTCAAGGAGCGCGTCCTGTTGAATGGAGAAGGCTCACAAAAAGAAACCATTCATTTAGAGTTCGATCTCGACGGCTCAGGGCTAACTTATGAAGCAGGTGATGCGTTGGCAGTCATTCCTCATAACGCCGAGGATGTAGTCGAAGACATCCTAAAAACGACCCAGCTCGACCCCGAAGCGCTTGTCTCGCTTAAGGATGGCGAATTTACTTTGCGGGACGCATTGACCAGCAAGCTGGACGCTACGGGCATCTCCCTGCCGGTTCTGAATCGCTATTATGCGATCTCGGAACATCCGGACCTGGATCAGCTGTTAAAGCCTGAAAATAAGACAGACCTTCAAGCATATCTGTATGGCCGCGAATTGATAGATGTCTTGCAGGACTTTCCTTCTGATAAAATCACAGCTGATAGCCTGGTTAGTGTCATGCGCAAACTACCACCGCGCCTTTACTCGATTGCATCCAGCCTGAAGGCACATCCGGACGAGGTGCATCTGACAGTCGGCGTGGTTCGCTATGATGCGCATGGCCGCAAGCGGAAGGGCGTTTGCTCCACATACATGGCTGATCGTGTTCAGCCAGGCGATCAAGTGGAAATTTTCGTCACGCCTAACAAGCATTTCAAAGTGCCGGCAAACCAAGACACACCGCTGATCATGGTGGGGCCTGGCACTGGTATCGCTCCATTCCGTGCATTTATCGAGGAAAGAAAAGCGACTGGTGCGAAGGGCAAAAACTGGCTGATCTTCGGCGATCAACATTATCTCACGGACTTCCTGTATCAGACTGAGTGGCAAGACTATCTGGCTGATGGTATTTTGACCAAGTTGGACGTCGCCTTTTCGCGTGATCAAAAAGAAAAAGTTTACGTGCAAGATCGCATGCGTGAGAATGCCAAAGAACTGTATGCTTGGTTACAGGAAGGCGCCTCTTTCTGTGTTTGCGGTGATGCATCTCGCATGGCCCACGACGTGGACACAGCGTTACATGACATTGTTGCCAGCGAAGGTAAGATGTCCGCAGAGGCTGCCTCGGAATACGTGAAGCAATTGAAGGCAGACAAGCGATATCTGCGTGACGTCTACTAACTTCATACGGCAATCCTATCATTAATTGCCGTAGAGTCCTCTGATGTTTAGGCCGAAAAACAGCGCCACGCGTGTTGACGTTTTCTGCGTTGGCTTTGCCTGCATTGATCTAAGCTTCAATACCACGCATCATCCGACTGAAGACGAGAAGCTGAGAGCTACCGCTCTGCAAACTTCGGGCGGAGGGCCCGCTTCGAATGCCGCGGTTGCGATTGCGCGTCTTGATGGAACGGCCGCTTTTTGCGGTTATCTGGGTCAAGATGCATTTGGTGAAGCCCACCTCGCTGAGCTCATCGCTGAAGGAGTCGATGTCAGTAAAGTGTATCGCGCTGAGGCGCCGACTCCGATCGCTACAGTCATCGTTAAGCCGGGCGGAGCACGTACCAATGTGAGCTATCGCTCCAGCTTGGCCAGAGTACCTGAAGATGCCATTAAACTCCAGGATGTGAATCCCAAGGTTCTGCTGGTCGATGGTCATCAACCCTTACTATCACTCAAACTGATTGAAACGGCCCGCTCACTCGGGATACCGACAGTACTGGATGCCGGATCGGTCAACGACTCAACCAGCATGCTTTATAACAAGGTTGATTACCTGATTACCTCAGAAAAATTCGCCCGTGACTTCACGGGCGAGGACGACCCGCGTGTCGCACTGGCAACGCTCGATGGCGCCGCACCCTTTGTTGCCTGCACCTGGGGCAATGCGGGAGTTTACTGGCAGGATGTTGACGGACAACATCACATGCCGGCATATGATGTTGAAACGGTAGATACCAATGGAGCTGGTGACGCGTTTCACGCAGCTTTCGCACTGGGTATCGCGCAACAAATGCCGGCTAAACTAAACATGCGTCGTGCCTGCGCAGTTGGTGCCCTCACCTGCCTGAAAGTTGGTGCGCGTCCGGCACTACCTAAGACAATCGAGGTCGAACGACTTTATAAAGTATAGGACAAAGAATTACGACGCAGCGTTTTGCATGGTATTCACGAACGCAGCAAAACCTGTAGCCTGATTGCTTAAGCGTTTCTTGAGTTTATCATTAGTCAGAGCACCGTTGTCATCCAGTACGTTATGAACGCCCATCACGAATACGCGATTCGGATAAATATAGGCATTTCGGTATCCAAAAATCTGCTGGATCTGCTCCACTGGACGCAATGCTCCAAACAACCCGGCCGCCACACCTGTAAAAGCGACCGGTCGATTCTCGAAACTTTCCGGGAAGGGTAACATATCGATAAAGTACTTTAATACACCGGGAAAGCCGCCGTTGTACTCAGGCACTATCAAATGGATTCCCGACGCTTTCAGAATAGTGTCGCTGAATGGTTTGAAACTGTCAGGTTTATCCGCATAAGATGTCGGGTCGAAAATTTCGGCCGGCAGATCAGCCAAATCCAAAATGGAAACATCCAAGCCAGCAGCAGTGTAAAGTGTTTCGATCTCATGGGCCAATTTACGGCTATTCGCATCGGGCCGATTCGTACCTATCAGTAATGTAATCATAACGCTAGATAAGCTATGTGTGTTCAAAATGCGAATCTTGATTTAAGATATTATGCTGTCATAGTTAATTCTCATGAAACCTCGTAGCCTCCGCCATCGTCTCGAAAAAGCAGCCAAGCTTTTGGTCATTATTCAAAAACACCTACCTGATGTGGACTGTCGTATGGATGAAGACAAAGGACAGGATGGGCATGTCGTCGTCGATTTCAACGGAGGCGACGTGAGTCGCGGTAAAGTGAACGCTTTAGGTAAAGACCTCGAAGGTAGAGGTTACCGTTTTTCGGAAAAAAAGAATCCCTGGCTGGGGCAGAAAACCTATCATGGCAAAGCTGCCGATAAACCCAGCGTAATTTTAACACTACCAATCACGATAGACCGCCTTGCGATCAATGAGGACTCACCGGAACGCAGCTACTCTTTCGCAGAAGCTTGAATCACCGCTTCGAATATATTACAACGACACGCCCGTCCGATTCAGTTCGTTGACGGTGCCAATTAACACACGTCGAGTTGACCTTCAATCGGCATAAATCATAGCTACAATGGCAGAACTTGGCCGCTTTAATAAACTTCTCATTCTCGAACACTCTGATCACGGACTCTATCTTGATGGCGGAATTCACGAAAAAATACTGCTGCCAAACGCGTATGTAAAACCGGGCATGGATCCCGGAGACGAAGTGGAGGTATTTATCTACAACGATTCAGAAGACCGCTTGGTGGCGACCACTGAGACTCCGCTGGCGCAGGCAGGTGAGTTTGCCTATCTGGAAGTTGTCAGTGTCAACGAACGGGTTGGCTGTTTCTTAGATTGGGGACTACCGAAAGATCTTCTGTTGCCCTTTCGTGAACAAGGTGACTGGACCTTTCGCGAGGGAGATGGCGCCATTGTCGCCGTCTATGTGGATGAATATACAAATCGCATTGTCGCGTCGGCACGCTTGCATCGCCACCTTTCAGAGACACAGCCGGATTACCAACCCAATGACCCTGTGCATGTTTTGATCTACGGAGATACGCCACTGGGATATAAAGCGATTGTTGACCGCAAACACCGTGGCCTCCTCTACCACGAAGAAACGTCTGACAAATTGGAGCCAGGCGATCAATTTACCGGTTATATCAAAAAGGTCCATTCCAGCGGCAAGATCGATCTGCGCCGTGATCCTGCTGGTTATCAAAGGGTCGAAACTTTGGCGGAAACCATCATGCATCAATTGAAGCAAGCCGGTGGAGAACTGGCTTTTAATGACAAAAGTACGCCGGAAGACATTCGCAAAACTTTCAATACCAGTAAAAAAGCCTTCAAGCAGGCACTGGGTGCTCTCTATAAACAACGATTGATCGAATTCACCGATACAGGTATACGTCAGGTTTACGCTGAATGATGTTCTTGAAATTAAAAGCGTCTCTTAATTTAGCGGATTTCCGCTTTGATTCGATGCAATAAATGATATGCGGCGTAGCTTGCTCATTCCTCCAATCGTCGCAGTCGCCCTACTCTGCTTAGCGTTTGTGCTGAATCGTCAGGCGCCTCCGA
>Ga0210065_1000287_pt1 | contig 14078 bp, 14 predicted proteins | sample Muzzi_PWB_D1_FD_185533 | JGI IMG/M metagenome (GOLD analysis project Ga0210065, IMG submission 185533) | Wetland microbial communities from San Francisco Bay, California, USA, that impact long-term carbon sequestration - Muzzi_PWB_D1 (SPAdes) | ecosystem: Environmental > Aquatic > Marine >... | reverse complement strand
GGGCAAGCCATTTCGGTCATCCGCCATAGCCGAAAAATAATCGAGATAAATAACATTGTTCCTTTCGGTATAGTCCTTCAACATGGCATTCAACTCTGGAATTTTAATATTGGGTTCCAGGCCCGGTCTCCATGCGTAGTCGTAAGCCGGTAATACGGAGCAGATGATCACAGAAATTTGATGAACTTTAGCCAGTTCGGCCATAGAAATGATATTGTCCCTGATCTCTTCCAGGGTCATGGGACCAGTATTGCCCGCAATATCATTGGTTCCTGCAAGGATCAAAACTACTTCAGGCCGCAGATCAATAACATCAGCCCTAAATCTAAGTAGCATTTGAGGTGTGGTCTGACCACCGATACCGCGATTGATATAACTTGGATTGGCGAAGTACTCAGGATCGTGTTTGGGCCATCCCTCAGTGATGGAATTACCCATAAAAACAACTCGATGTTCACCTGCTTTAGGTAAGCCCAATTCCATATTTTGCTTTTTAAAACGATTCATATTGGCCCAATCCTGTGCGTAACCATTGTGATAAAAACCTATCCATAAGATAATAAGTAAAACTATTCTTCCCTTTTTCATTATATGCGAGTGTTACCAAACAAAAATACAATTATAAATTTTATCTGATGGATTCATAATAAGATTATAACCCGTTATCTTTGCCCTATAATTCCAAAGAAAAAATGACAAGACAAGTTCGGGTAAGATTTGCCCCCAGCCCAACAGGACCATTACATATAGGAGGTGTCAGGACGGCACTGTTCAATTATCTTTTCGCGAAAAAGCACAAAGGAACTTTTATCCTTAGAGTAGAGGATACAGACCAAAACAGGTATGTGGCCAATGCAGAACAGTATATCATCGATGCTCTGAATTGGAGCAATATACCCTTTGACGAAGGACCTGGAAAGGAAGGTAATTTCGGACCTTATCGCCAATCTCAAAGAAAGCATCTTTACAAGGCTTACGCCGAGCAACTGATTGAATCAGGAAATGCCTATTATGCATTCGATACTGCTGAGGAATTGGATGCCCACAGAACGGATCATCAGGAAAAAGGAAAAACCTTTATATACAACTGGCACAACAGAAATAAATTAAAAAATTCTCTTACCCTTTCTGAGTCCGAGGTACAGGATAAAATCAAAAACGGTGAAAAATATGTGATCCGGTTTAAGTCTCCTGTAGATGAGCTCCTGGAATTAAATGACATGATAAGGGGTGAGATGCAAATCGATACCAATATTCTCGATGACAAGATCCTGTTTAAATCAGATGGAATGCCGACGTATCATTTGGCCAACATCGTAGATGACCATTTGATGGAGATCAGTCATGTGATCAGAGGAGAGGAATGGTTACCTTCATTGGCCCTGCATGTGCTTTTATACAGGGCTTTTGGCTGGAAATCCCCGGAATTTGCACACCTGCCATTGATCCTAAAACCAACCGGCAAAGGAAAGTTAAGTAAAAGAGATGGGGATAAAATGGGTTTTCCGGTGTTTCCGCTCCAATATACGGATGAAACAACCGGGGAGATCTCAAAAGGATACCGTGAAGATGGTTATTTTTCGGAAGCTTTCATTAACATGCTGGCGTTTTTAGGGTGGAACCCGGGAACGGAACAGGAATTGTTCAGCCTTGACGAATTGGTGGATTCCTTTGACATTTCCAAGGTCGGTAAATCGGGATCTAAATTTGATGCCGAGAAAACAAAATGGTTTCAGCATCAGTATCTTATAAGAAAATCTAACCGAGAAATTGCCAAACTTTTTTTACCGGTTCTGGAAAATCATTTAGGTGCTGCTTTTGACAAAGATCTTGACTATGTTAAAAGCGTATCGGGTCTGATCAAGGAAAGAGCTACTTTCATAGCTGATCTTTGGGACCTGGGGAGCTTCTTTTTTATAGCTCCTGAGTCGTTTGAGGAAAAAGCGGTAAAAAAGAATTGGAAAGAAGGCACATCAGAACTCATGAAAGAACTGTCTAGCGTCATAGAAGAGATCTCCGATTATAATTCTCAACAAATTGAAACCTCGATAAAGGAGTGGATCACCGCAAAGGATGTTGGATTTGGTAAAGTAATGCAACCCCTTCGTCTCAGTCTTGTGGGAGAATTAAAGGGGCCTCATTTATCAGATATCATGTTTTTGATTGGCAGAGAAGAAACTGTAAAAAGAATTTCAGCAGCTTGCATAAAATTGGGTTAAGCCTAAAATTCTATCCTGACATTGTATCCTTTAAGAGTTTCTGAATAGTCACTGGCATCAAAATTCTCTTTGCTGAATTCCGTTTTTCGATTATTTCGGTTATTGATGTGTTCAATGGACCTCAAATAACGCCTCAAGTCATCCCTATTTGACAATATTAAGCCAGGAACCTTTGCGCTTCTGCCCTGTTCGTCTTTTGCCACCATCGAAAAATATGACGAATTACAGTGCTTTTCTTTTCCTGTCTGAATATTTTGTGAAACCACCCTTATTCCGATGACCATGGAAGAATTGCCGACGTAATTTACCTTACCCATAAGGGTAACCAACTCCCCCACCTCAATAGGATTTAAAAAATCAACGCGGTTAACCGAAGCCGTAACACAATAATGTCCACTAAATTTAGAAGCTGCTATAAAGGCAGTTTTATCCATAAGTGACAAGATAAAACCCCCGTGAATTTTTCCGCTGAAATTGGAATGGGAAGGTAGCATCAATTCTGTTAAAACTATTTCAGACTCTTTGGTTGTTTTAAAGATCTGGTCATTCATTCGATGAGTTATTTCTGTTTTCCAGTAGTTCTACATCCTTGACATAGTATTTGGTATCACCCAACCAATAAAATGTGCCGAATCTCTCTATATATGTAACCTTTACCCTTTCTCCCTGATATTCCTTTAGTTTTTCCAATACCTCCTTATCACTCTTCTGAACAGAAAAATTGAATTGCTGTTCTTCAGAAACCCCTTGACTCAAACGGCCTTCCCACGTTTTAAATACCATTCCTCTTTTCGAAATCTTTATGAGCTCCCCCGCCCTGTAACCTTCACTGAAAGTCACAAAATAGATGAACAAAATATAAACGACAAATACCAAAAAAATGGCAATTCCGATGTATTTAAAAAATCTTTTCATCTTAAAATGTAAGTTTAGTTATTCAAAAGTAATAAATTAATTTTCCTTTAAGTCTCCGGCCTTTAAATGAAATTTTTATTTGTAACTTTAATAAGTAAATTTTTAAAGTTTTTTTCGATGATCTCAATAATTCCAATCATTCTTTTTATCTTTCTTATTGTCTTTTTAGGGCTCTTTATGGTGAAGCAACAAACTGCTTATATCATTGAGAGGTTTGGAAAGTTCAACAGCATCAGATCGGCCGGTTTACAATTTAAAATACCCTTTATAGACAGAATTGCCGCCCGGCTCAGTTTGCGAATTCAGCAACTTGATGTTGTCGTTGAAACCAAAACAAAAGACGATGTCTTTGTACATCTCAAAATTTCCGTACAATACCAGATCCTAAGAGACAAGGTGTATGATGCCTTTTACATGCTTCAAAATCCCCACGAACAATTGACCGCCTATATTTTTGACCTCGTCAGAGCCGAAATTCCTAAAATGATTCTGGATGATGTATTTGAAAAGAAAGATGAAATTGCTTCTGCAGTAAAAAGAGAGCTCAAAGAAGCCATGCTTGAATACGGCTATGACATCGTAAAGGCACTTGTAACGGATATTGATCCCGATGCTTCTGTTAAGGAAGCGATGAACCGTATCAATGCTGCTGAAAGAAAAAAAGTGGCGGCCCAACACGAGGGAGACGCCCAACGGATCCTTATTGTTGAAAGAGCAAAGGCAGAAGCCGAAAGTAAACGCCTGCAAGGAAAAGGTATTGCTGATCAAAGAAGGGAAATTGCAAAAGGGCTTGAAGAAAGTGTTGATACACTTAACAAAGCGGGGATCAACCCTCAGGAGGCCTCTGCGTTGATCGTGATCACACAGCATTACGACACGCTGCAGTCTATTGGTGCCGATAGCAGTTCTAACCTTATTCTTCTGCCCAATAACCCGAATGCGGCAAGCAGTATGCTTAATGATATGACCGCTTCGCTTCTGGCTGCCAATAAATTAAGTGAAATGAACAATAGAAAAGATAAAAAGTAATAACATCCTAATTATCAACCATAAAAAAACCTCAAATTTGATCATTTGAGGTTTTATTTTTTATCCGTTAAGAAAGGAATTATTCTTTTTCCTTCGCCTTTTCGGCTTTATCTTCTTCGTTAGTCGCGTTCTTAAATTCCTTAATTCCAGTACCTAATCCCTTCATCAATTCAGGTAACTTTTTACCTCCAAAAAGTAACAAAATAGCTAAACCGATGATAATCCATTGCCAAGGACCAACAAAACCTAAAAATATCGTTTGTAACATCATTGTTTTATCATTTAGACGACAAAGTTAATAATTAAATTCTGATTTATTACCTATTGTCGCACATATCCTCCAAGGGATTCGCTTTTATTCACTTCCTTAGGTTCGCCTGCAACCGTAACGATACCGCCCGTAGATGCACTGGCATCCACCAAATCCGTCGCTTTAACATCGGCAATACCACCTGTGTTTGACTTTACGTTGGTGTAACCTGTTTCGAGGTCTTGCCCTTTATATATGCCTCCGGTATTTGATTTTATGTTTTGATTCTTCGAATTACCCTCCAATGTTACCAATCCTCCCGTGATGACAGTAACGTCAAGTTGCTCTGTATCAATTTCGAGTTTTATGCGCGCAGCTTCCTGTGCTTTTACAGTTATCTTTTCCTGCTTCATAACATCCTCTGAAAAAATATGGGATCCTTCATTGGCGTCAATTACATCAATTTTATCGGAGTAGTACAAATAGACCATAATATCATCAGCCGAAAAAGAATGCGTAATACTCAAAGAAATTTTTAACTTTCCGTTGGTATTCTTAACCGTTACTTCAGAAGCCTTATTGCCTTCTATGATCACTTTTGGACTATCCCCTTTTATCAATTCAACCTGTAAACCTCTATAGGTCTTTAATGTGCTAAAATCCCCTATGTTCATCTCGACCTTTTCCTGGGCAACAGCAAAAGCACTTACCAACATTAGGGCAATAACTAATCTTTTCATTTTTTAAAAATTTTAATATTATTATCAATCAAAAAAAGTATGCAGATATTAGACATCTCTACATTTGATATGTTACAGTTTTACTCTTCAATCAGATTAAAATCGAGATGCTTTCGTTCAAGATCTGTATTCTTTACGGTGACCGTAACCTGATCGCCCAATTGATACATCCGTTTATCGGCCTGGCCAATAAGTGCGTATTGCTTTTCATCAAAGATAAAATAGTCGCTGGTAATATCCTTTATTCGGACCATTCCCTCACACTTATTCTCAATGATTTCAACATAAATACCCCATTCAGTAACACCTGAAATAACACCTTCGAATTCCTGATCATCATGATCCTGCATATATTTAATCTGCATGTATTTAATGGAGTCTCGTTCCGCTTTGCTCGCCATAAATTCCCTTTCAGAAGAATGCTTGCATTTTTCCTCATATTTTTCAGCCTTTACTGACTGACCTCCATCCAAATAATGCTGCAATAAACGATGCGCCATCACATCCGGATATCTTCTTATAGGAGAAGTAAAATGCGTATAATAATCAAATGCCAACCCGTAATGTCCTATATTATCCGTTGTATATATCGCCTTGCTCATTGATCGGATCGTAAGTGTCTCTATCATATTTGACTCGGCCTTTCCATGGACGTCAGCCAATAATTTGTTGAGCGATTCAGAGGTACTTTCCCTGGTATTCGTATTGATCCTATATCCAAATTTTGTGATGATACCCTGCAGCAAAGCAAGTTTATCTATATTAGGTTCATCGTGAACCCTGTACACAAATGTCTTCTTCTTTTTCCCGATGAACTCAGCCACTTTTTTATTGGCCAGTAACATGAATTCTTCTATAAGTTTATTGGCATCCTTTGATTCCTTGACATAAACTCCCAATGGATTAGCATTTTCATCAAGTTCAAATTTAACCTCTGTCTTGTCAAAAGAGATGGCGCCATTGGACATCCTTCTTTTTCTCAACTTTTTAGCCAACATATCAAGGGTCAAAATAGCATCATTAATAGGTTGATCCACTTCGTCTGAAGTACCTTCAATAATGGCCTGAGCGTCTTCGTAAGCAAACCTTTTATCCGAATAGATCACGGTTCTGCCAAACCACTCATTTTGCACATGTCCCTTTTCATCCAAATTAAAAACAACCGAAAATGTAAGCTTTTCTTCGTTAGGTCTTAAGGAACAAACATTATTCGACAATATTTCAGGTAACATAGGTACAACCCTGTCAACCAGATACACCGAAGTTGCCCTTTCATATGCTTCTTGTTCCAATGGCGTATTTTCCTTTACATAATGGGAAACGTCAGCGATGTGAATTCCAATTTCATATTGCCCGTTTTTCAATACTTTGAAAGACAAAGCATCATCAAAATCCTTGGCATCTTTAGGATCTATAGTAAAAGTGAGATCTTGTCGCATATCCCTTCTTTTACTGATTTCTTCCTGTGTAATTTCTATAGGTAAATTTGAGGCGTACTTTTCAACATCTTCCGGAAAGGTATAAGGTAAACCATATTCCAACAAAATGGAATGTATTTCGGTATCGTGATCTCCAGGTTTCCCAAGAACCTGTGTTATCTTACCAAAAGGATTCTTTGAATTTGCTGGCCAATCAGTGATCTCTGCCAATACCTTATCTCCGTCTTCAGCATCCGCCAACTCTCTCTGAGACACGAATATATCCGCGTACATTTTAGGATCATCGGGCACAACAAAACCGAAATTCTTGCTTTTTTGCAATACGCCTACAAAGGATGTTTTCGATCTTTCCAGTACCTCTACAATATCACCTTCCTGTTTTTTATTCTTTTTCCTCTTATAAACATAAACCTTGACTACATCATTGTTTAAGGCGTGATTCAAATTTCTGGAAGGAATATAAATATCATGTTCTAAATCATCACAAACCACATAGGCATTACCCCTTGTCGTAATTTCAATGATTCCATCGTGATAGTGACTCTTTGGTACAAGCAGGAATTTTCCTCTTTCCACTTCATCTATTCTACCCTGGGCCTTCAGATCATGAAGTTCCTGAATAACCTGATTCCTCCCGTCGGCTGTATTGACATTAAGCTTCGCGGCAAGCTGTTTATAGTTAAATAATTTATTGGAGTCCTGATTTAAAACTTGTAAAATATCTCTATCTAAATTATTGATTTTCTTTACTTTACTCTTGCTTATTCTTTTATTTCTCTTTGACATTAAATCTTAATTTCTGAACGACAAAAGTACATATTATAATCTGATAATAAATCTCCTGTATGATAATAATAAAACAAATCGTAATTTGCAGTTATGCAAAACCATTTATCCAGGACAGATTGGTACATTATATGTAACCCTACTTCAGGAGGGGGTATCAAGCCAGACAGGTTACAACACATTCTGGATATATTTAAACAGTATTCTATCGACTTTGAATTTGTAAAGACGCAGTATGCACATCACGAGAAAGAGCTGGTTCAGAAGGCCATCCAAAAGGGTTATGTAAAATTTGTTTGTATGGGCGGTGATGGAACAATTCATCATATGATCAATGGAATCATGTCTCAGCATTACGTAAAAACCGATCAGATCAAAATGGCCGTTATACCCACAGGTACGGGAAACGACTGGGTAAGACATCATAAAATTCCCTCTACTCCTAAAAAGGCCATATATCTATTGGTGAAAAATAACTTCATATACCAGGATATTGGAAAAATTTCGCTTACAGATTGTAATACAGATGTTTACTTCAACAATGCTGCGGGAATTGGCTTTGATGCTTTTGTCGTTAAACAAAGTGTCTTGTACAGAAAATGGGGAAGCCTAGCCTATCTTATTTCGGCCTTAAAAAACTTTAAACGCTACGCTTTAGGTAAAATAGTTTATACGCTTAATTCAAAGCATCAGGAATCTTATATTTTTTTGATTTCCATCGGAATTTGCAGGTATTCAGGCGGGGGTATGCAGCTAACCGATTTTAAAAATCATAAAAATGGTTTTTTTGATGTCACTATCATCCGATCCATTCGTTTTTACAGAATTCTCTCACAGATCATCAATCTTTACAACGGTAACATCGCTAAGGTAAAAGAAGTGCATTGCACGCATGCGACGGGTCTGATGGTGCACCACAACAGTTCCTGCTTCATACAGGCTGATGGGGAATTGATTGGTAAAGGCAAAGCTGAATTTAATTTAATACCGAAGGCTATTCAATTCATAATATGTTAAATTTTAACATTTTTGTAACATATTCAAAAAGCATTCGTCTTTAGGATATATGAAGCCAATCGTTAAAATTATTATTCTTGTTTTACTCGTCTTTGCCATGTGTATTTTCGCTGTCAAAAAGAGTATTGACTACAGCTTTAAAAAGGCTGAAAGTTCTGAAACAACTGCTTCAGTCGAACTTACTTTTTAGAACCATTCGGTACTAACTCAATTATCCTTTTATTTTTTACTTAACGCAGATTTTATTAACAACTATATTATTATCTATAGCTTTTAATTAATATTTTAAAAAACAAATGATGCTTATGATTGTGTGTTAATAGGTACAATAAAAATGATCTATTTAATTATGATATATCACTTTTAAAAAACTATGAACATCTTATAAATATTTAAGTACTTAAAAATCAGTTTTATTATTTGGTTATCCACAAAAAGAATAATAACTATTCACATCATTTTACTCATAAACTAAAATAAAATTAAGCTGATAATACAGTTAAAAACTGTTTATAAATAAGCTTTAAAATCTTATAAATAAATTTGCTTTATGATTTTATTTTAAGCAATGAATATTTAAAATTAATTAACAAAATAATCTTATTAGAATTATGTAATAAATAATTAACATAATTGTTTTCAACTAAACTGTTTTAAATCAAGGTAATATATTCAGTAGTTAACAATCTAATAATTTTATGTTTATTACTTTAATAAATGTAATTTTGTACAAAATATATAACATGAAGATAGCAATTGGCAATGATCACGCCGGAACTAAGTATAAATTTAAAATCCTTGATTACCTCAAAAGACAAGGTATAGAAGTTACCAATTATGGTACGGATAAAGAGGAAAGCATGGATTATCCGGATACCATCCATCCTGTGGCTGATGCCGTGGAAACAGGAAAGGCAGATCTTGGTATCATAATTTGCGGAAGTGGAAACGGCGCAGCGATGACTGCAAATCATCACCGTAATATACGTGCAGCATTGTGCTGGAATGATGAATTGGTTTCTTTAGCCAGGCAACACAACAATGCTAATATTTTAAGTATACCAGCCCGATTCGTTTCTGAAGAGGATAGTATAAAATTTGTCAAGACCTTCTTAAATACTGATTTTGAAGGAGGAAGACACCAAAAAAGAATTGATAAGATACCTACAGAAAATTGTTAAAAATTCATGGGTCATCAACATTCACATCAACATGGCCAACTATCTGGTAACAGACTACTGTTTTCCATCATTCTTAATATTATTATCACGGCCTCCCAAATCATTGGTGGTTTTATCTCCGGCAGTTTAGCGCTGATATCGGATGCCATTCATAATCTTTCGGATGTTATTTCACTGATCATTAGTTATGGTGCCAATTTATTGAGCAACAAAAAAAAGCAAACCTTACATCAAACCTTTGGATTTAAAAGAGCTGAGATCATTGCGGCATTTATCAATTCCTCGACACTGATCATTATCGCTGTTTTTTTGGCTATAGAGGCGGTTAAAAGATTTAGTAAACCCGTTGAGATTTCCAGTAATCTTGTGATATGGCTTGCATTTATTGCGATTCTAGCCAATGGCTTAAGTGTTTTATTGCTCAAAAAGGACGCGAATCACAATTTAAATATGCGATCTGCCTATTTACATTTGATCACTGATATGCTTACTTCAGTAGCGGTAATGATAGGAGGGATACTTATGAAATATTATCAGATCTATTGGTTGGATGCTGTCCTGACGATTATTATCTCTGTATACCTGCTGTATATGAGTTGGAATATCTTTTTGGAATCGTTAAAGATTCTGATGCTTTTTGCCCCAAAACACCTTCAAATTGATGCTATTCAGAATGAAGTGCTGGCCGTAGAAGAAATTAAGAATATTCACCATGTGCATATTTGGCAGTTAAATGATCACGATATACATTTTGAAGCACATATAGAGTTTAAAAAGAATATAAAACTATCAGAATTTGATAAGATTTGTGCTAAAGTTGAAACTATACTTTTTGATAAATTTCATATAAATCATTCCAATCTTCAGCCTGAATTTGAACGGGATGATCACAAGGATTTTATTATTCAGGATTAAATATTTTCATGATGAAATGGACCTTAAAAAAATTTCAAGACTTGTCTGTACAGGAGTTTCATGACATCGTACAACTTCGTCTCGACATATTTGTTGTTGAGCAGGATTGTGTTTACCTGGATCTGGATGGAAAGGATCAAATAGCATATCATTTATTTTACACAACCGATCAAGGCCAGACAGTGGCTTATACCAGGTTGTTCGCACCTGGAGACTATTATGATGAGGCAGCAATTGGAAGGGTAGTGGTTCAAAAGGATTTCAGGAATCAAAGGCTGGGATTCGAATTGATGACAAGGTCTGTGCAACAGGTAGCATCCCTTTTCCACACCAAAAATATAAGAATTGGGGCCCAGACATATTTAAAGAAATTTTATGAATCTTTAGGTTTTAGATCTACCGGGCATGAATATCTGGAAGATGGTATTCCGCATACCCATATGTTATTAATCTCACAGTAAACGCCTGACTCAAGGAACTAATTGTTAACTTTTACAGCTGGTTTTTATCAAATAGATGGGTGGTACTTATAACGCCTTCTGTATTTGTAAAATGTTGATAACAATCTTTGCTGCTATAGGAATTTTTACCCGTAAAAATTGCTATTTTAGCTACCGCTCAATAATAAGAAAAACAGATAAATTTAAGATCGATTATGGCAGAAGACAAAGAAAAAACAGCAAAATTAAAGGCGTTACAACTCACGTTGGATAAATTAGACAAGACCTATGGTAAAGGTTCTGTAATGAAAATGGGGGATGTGGCCTATGAAAATATAGATGTGATTCCTACCGGATCCCTCGGACTGGATATTGCACTGGGCGTAGGAGGATATCCCAGAGGCAGGGTCGTTGAGATCTTTGGTCCTGAATCCTCAGGAAAAACTACGTTGGCCCTGCACGCAATGGCAGAGGCTCAGAAAGCAGGAGGAATTGCCGCTTTTATTGATGCTGAACATGCTTTTGACCGTTTTTATGCAAGCAAATTAGGTGTGGATATAGATAATTTGATCATTTCTCAACCGGATTATGGAGAACAGGCATTGGAAATTGCCGATAACCTGATCAGTTCGGGAGCGGTTGATATAGTAATCATCGATTCAGTTGCTGCCTTGACGCCTAAAAGTGAGATAGAAGGTGAAATGGGAGATTCAAAAATGGGTCTTCATGCAAGATTGATGTCCCAGGCCCTTAGAAAATTAACGGCAACGATCAATAAGACGCATTGTACTGTAATATTTATCAATCAGTTAAGGGAAAAGATTGGTGTGATGTTTGGAAATCCTGAAACCACAACGGGTGGAAATGCATTAAAATTCTACGCCTCTGTAAGGCTGGACATCAGAAGGAGAACCCAAATAAAAGATGGAGAAAAGGTGCTCGGTAACAGGGCAAAAGTAAAAGTGGTGAAGAACAAGGTGGCTCCACCCTTTTTAACCACGGAATTCGATATTATGTACGGACAAGGTGTTTCCAAGGTAGGAGAGATCCTGGATCTGGGTGTAGAATATGATATCATTAAAAAAAGCGGTTCCTGGTTTAGTTACGGCGACACCAAATTAGGACAGGGAAGAGATGCGGTTAAATCACTGATCGCGGATAATCCGGAGTTGGCTGAAGAACTGGAGATAAAGATCACAGAAGTGATCAAGCAGAGTTAGATAAATGCAAAAAAAAAAGCGACTTGTTAAAAGTCGCTTTTTTTTGTTAAAAGAGATTATTTATTCGCCTCTTTAATATACTTTTCAAGGGCCATAGTCATGGATGGTGTTTCCTGTGATGGCGCTGCGATATCAATTTTCAAACCTGCTTCCTCAGCAGCTTTTACCGTTGAATTTCCAAAAACAGCTATTCTGGTATTATTTTGTTTAAAAGAAGGAAAGTTCTCAAACAAAGACTGGATTCCACTAGGACTAAAAAATACCAAAACGTCATAAAATACATTTTCAAGATCCGAAAGATCACTGATCACAGTTTTAAACAATATGGCTCTTTTCCATTCAACATTCAAACTATCCATCTTGTCGATCATAGTATCTTTTACTTTGTCAGAACTAGGTAAAAGGAATTTTTCAGTTTTGTGCTTTTTGATCAAAGGCATCAGATCGTCAAAGGTTCTGGTACCCACATAGATCTTGCGTTTTCTATAAACCACGTATTTTTGCAAATAATAAGCTACCGCCTCTGAAAGACAAAAATATTTCATGTCATCCGGAATAACAACCCTCATTTCATCTGCCAATCTAAAATAGTGGTCAACAGCATTCCTGCTTGTGAAAATAACAGCAGAAAAACTTAAAAAGTCGATTTTCTGGTTTCTCACTTCCCTCGAGGATTCTCCTTCGACATGAATAAAAGAGCGAAAATCAATTTTCACTTTTTGTTTGTTCATTAGGTCAAAATAAGGAGATTGTTCTGCTTTGGGAGCGGGTTGTGAAACAAGTATAGTTTTTACTTTCATATAATTTTGCTTTAATCAACAAACAGTTTATAAATAACTATAAAGGGGGATAATTCAAGGGCGCAAAGGTACAAAAATAAATAGAACAAATTGTTAAAACTCAGTTTTTCATTTTTGATTAATACAAAGTAACGAAATAATGCGATTCCCACTGATGCCACTATACTGAAAGTTATCAAAAACTTATGAAATATGCCGACACTGTAATTGGCCAGAACGAGTAAGGGTAATATTAAAATTGATATTAAAGCTAAATTACTAATTTTCAAGAATGTAAAGTATCTCTGCCCATCTTCTAATTGAAAAATATGTGCCAGTACGACTCCGGTAAAATACCTCAGAATAAAATAAGTCAGGGTCATGATCAGAATTTGTAAAAAGCCAGAGATATTTCCATCAACATTTACGTGTCCAAAGGTGTTTAATGCAAAGTAAATACAGAGAGAAATGTTAAAAATTATGATAAAAAAGAAAAAAAGATGAAACCAGTTGAAAATTAAGGGTCTTGTTTTTAAAAAATCCGTGTAATATTTTTCGGAATAAACCAGGGAGAATAGTTTTGAAAACCGCTCTGAAAAATTGAATTGCAGCACAGCAATAAGGATCAATACCGTCAGAAAGAGGAGGGTTACCCAATCGCTGGTTGCAGTTGTTCTTTCAATGCCTTCAAACATGTTCTTTTATTGATTGGTATTAACAACAGTCACTTTATTTCCCTGAAACCCTTCCTGTAAATCGTAAAAATCCAGGGCAACTCTAAACGTAATATTTTCATATTCAACGAGTTCGGGAGCTATAAATTGTGCGTGCAGCACAACATCTTCCCTGGCATGAAGACGATCAGGGCCAGCAATCTGCAAAGGAACCTTTGCAATTATTTTATTTTTATAGCCTTGAAACACCCCGATGAATCGAACCTGGTCAAAAGTAATATTTTTATCATAAGTATTGGTAAACCTGAATTCAATTTCATTAATGCCGGAGACAAGAGGAATTTCCTCCATATCAATGATACACGACACTTTTTCGAATGTTTGATAATCGGCAATGAATTTCCCGTAAATGGGGCGATCATTTTTTTTCGCAAGTTCCGGCAGATCATCACTGTAAAGTGAAGCACTGAAAAC
>Ga0210065_1000286_pt1 | contig 14079 bp, 11 predicted proteins | sample Muzzi_PWB_D1_FD_185533 | JGI IMG/M metagenome (GOLD analysis project Ga0210065, IMG submission 185533) | Wetland microbial communities from San Francisco Bay, California, USA, that impact long-term carbon sequestration - Muzzi_PWB_D1 (SPAdes) | ecosystem: Environmental > Aquatic > Marine >... | reverse complement strand
TAATTCTTTCATATTATCAGAGTTTTTTGGTACAGCAATTTGACAACCCTGACCAAAAGAAATGGCCACCGACATTAAATCCTGGTGACCAAAAATTTATGGTTCATAGGGCATCTTAAATGTCACTATCAATACAAGGCCGTTTTCGTCTCATAAGTCGTGATTTACAGGAACTTTAATGGAGTCTGCTTCCGAGCGATCGCAATCGGGCCTTTTCAATTTACGACCTAAGGACCGAAAAGATCTCCAGCCATGTATTTCAGCCCAGTGTCGCAGGCAACAGTAACGACGGTCTTATCTGGGCCGAGTTCGCTTGCAAGATTCACAGCAGCAACAACATTCAATCCAGTTGAGGTCCCGACGAGCAGCCCTTCCTCCTTAGCAAGCCTCCGACACATATCACGCGCCTCAGCTTCATGAATCCCACGCGCCTCATCATAAAGGGTATTATCAAGTAAAGGTGGCACAAAACCTACCCCGAGCCCCTCCACATGGTGCTCTCCGGCCCGCCCCTTTGAGAGAACAGGTGAAGACGCTGGTTCGAGTGCCACAATGCGGGTTTGGGGATTGGTACGTTTTAGTACACGGGCTACACCCATAAGCATACCGCCAATGCCAACACCACCACAGAAAGCTTCGATCCCCTGGGGAAACTGATTAAGCAGTTCGTCTCCAATTTTTTCGTATCCAAGCAGAGAATCTTTATTGTTGAACTGATCCGTCATGTAGCAGTCGTCATTTGTCCCGATTTCCTTGGCACGTGCAATTAGCTTGGGAATCAGGTCAGAGGTAATCTTTCCACTGGGGCTGGCAATAATTTCTAGTTGAGCACCTAGTGCGCTCATTGTTCTGAGCTTTTCAGGCGCGAAAGCATCGGAAGAAACAACATGAAATTTGTAACCCTTGACAGCGCAAACAAATGCCAGAGATGAACCGGTACTCCCGCCAGTGTATTCGACGACCGTCATCCCCGACCTTAGCGTGCCTCGTCGTTCTGCTTGCTCGATCATGGCCAAAGCCATGCGGTCCTTGTACGACCCCGTTGGGTTGAAGTATTCCAACTTCAAGAAGACTGAAGCGTGATTTGGTGGCATAATGTGTTGCAGTCGAACTACGGGGGTATTGCCGATAACCTTCAATGCAGATGTAACGGGAGCTGGGACTGGGTTGGACATAGTGTCCTCCATAGCTGACCTGAGGTGGGCCGTTTGCGAGAGGTGGTCTTGCATGTAGCATTAAACTTTGTCTCTACGAACTAGGACACTTTTCAACTCTCAAATCTATGCCTCAGCATGAGATTAAAGATTATACCCGCTAATGGGTTGAGTTCAAAAAGGAAGGCTTCTTATTTATCCTCCTGCATTGTTTTGAGGTACTTAGACTGGCCGGAATGTGCGATTTTTACTGACCCTACATTCCGGTAACGCCGAAAGCTTCCTAGCAGTCGTGACTTGTGAGAAAAATCTGCTACTCGGCCGTGTTTTTAATTATTATCCGGCGGTTAGCCTATCAATTTACAATCTGTATGAGTTTCCCGCTGTCTGTAAGTAAATAGATCCAACCATCAGGACCCTGCTCCACATCGCGTATGCGTTCACCAAGTTCTGAAAACAGGGCTTCACGTGTCACGACCGAATCGCCATTCAGTTCAACACGCCAGAGTGCAGTACCAGCCAGAGCACCTATGAATACATTTCCCTGCCATTGCGGAAAACCACTTCCTGTGTAGAAAATCATCCCTGCAGGCGCAATCGAGATGGGGACCCAATAACTTGCAGGCTCAATGTAATTCGGTGAGTGAATGCCTCCACCTATACGACAGGCGTCACCAACTGGGTCGCCGTAGTTGCAACCATAGCTCACAAGTGGCCAACCATAGTTTCCACCAGGAAGGACTTTATTGAGTTCATCCCCACCTTGAGGACCATGCTCGCTGAGCCACAACACGTCTTCGTCTGGGCGAATTGCAGCGCCTTGAGGATTACGATGCCCATAGCTCCAGATTTCCGGAAGTGCACCGGCTATCGTCGGGTTGTCTGCAGGCACAGTGCCGTCTCGGTTAATGCGGATCACCTTACCGAGCGATGTGGCTAAATCTTGTGCAGGGCTTCCTTGCTGCCGCTCTCCTAAGGTAACAAAGAGGGTCTTGTCACCACGGAATGCAAGGCGTGACCCGAAATGCCCAGAACCGCCAACTTTTGGGACTTGGCGGTAAATCACTTCCACGTTCATTAAGGTATTACCTTCAAGTTGACCGCGTGCGACTGCTGTCCCTGCAAGGCCTACTTCAGTACCGGTCCCAGGCTCCGAGTAAGTCCAGTAGATCCAAGGATCGGTTGTGAAATCTGGGTCTAGTACAACATCAAGTAAGCCACCTTGGCCTGAGGCTTCAACAAGGGGCAAACCACTCACCTCCACCAGTACAGTTAAGCCGTCAGCACTAAGAATGATCATACTGCCACCTTTTTCGGTAACTAGCATCCGGTTGTCGGGTAGGAAAGCAAGCCCCCAAGGTTGGATGAGCGAGGTATTCAGTGTAATTGCTACAGGGGCGGCAACAGGTGGCTCGACCGGGAGACCATTACTACTGTCATCACCACCTCCGCCACCACCGCAGGCAGTAAGGGTTCCTAATATTAGTAAAAATCCGAGTGAGAGGCTCCAAAGTATTTTTTTACGCATCAAGGCTCACCTTATTCTCTCAGCCCCTAATGAAAAGGGATTTTACACAAGGACAAAAGATGACTTGTTTTGTCTCCTTTATATCAGGAATTTGCGGAGTTACAACAGTTAACTTTATGGTCAATCTGGAAGGTTAAAATCAACGCGAGAGGAATTATAGTAATTTGCCCTGCCCATCAATCTCTAACCAATTCTCCATAAAGACGAATAATAAGATTGGCTCTTCCAGAGAATGCTCCTGCTTTATAACTTGCTAAATATTTTATTTATCAGACCTTATTGACATTACTAGAATCCCTGATAAATGATAAATACCCAATTAAAAGTTAATAATTTATTGACAAAGCCAAACCTGCCGTGAGGTAGGGACGGAAAATCACGGGTCTTCAAAAGAAGATGGCCGGGATGCCAAGTTTAAAACTTCGTAGCTCGGTAATTTTTTTGATCAGAATATTAAGGGAAGGCGAAGGTCGCTTATTCTATAGGTTGAGAGAACATTTCAACCGTTTATTTGTAGCCAGACTCGACAAAGGAGGAAACAATGAAGAAAAAACTTTGGGGAACTTCAGCCGTGGCCTTGGTGTTTATCTTGATATCTGCGGTAGCACTAGCCGCTCAACTGTCACCGATTCAGCAACTCGGCGAACAATTGTACTTTGACAAAAAGCTTTCAATTAACCAAAATCAGGCCTGCGCCACTTGCCACCATCCCAGCGCAGCTTTTGCTGATCCACTCAACAGAAAATTCCCCTATGATTTCCCAGTTTCTCTTGGTTCGGACACCAATTTAAATGGCGGCCGTAACGCTCCGACCGCTTCGTATGCGGCCTTCAGCCCTGTTTTTCATTTTGATGGTGAACTCTACATAGGAGGCCAGTTTTGGGACGGACGGGTCGATACGCTGGCTGACCAGGCCGAAGGCCCCTTCCGCAACCCGGTCGAAATGGCCATGCCTGACAAGGCTGCTGTGATCGCTGCCATCGCCAAGCAACAAAAGAAATATCAGAAGCTTTTCTTGCAGGTTTGGGGAATTGATATCTCGATGATCGACACCACCATGGGGGATACCGCTGAGGTTGAAGACGCATACCGAAAGATGGCATTATCAATTGGCGAGTTTGAGAAGACTAATGCTTTCCGTCCTTTTACCTCCAAATATGACTACTATTTGGCCGGCCTCGAGGGTTTGAACGCACAAGAATTGAGTGGTCTGGCCCTGTTCGAGGGCAAAGCACAATGCAATCTTTGCCATCCCAATGCTGCCACGATTTTAGCTGACGGCACGATCGAACCACCTCTTTTTACGGATTTTTCCTACGATAACCTTGGCGTGCCGGAAAACCAGAACCCGCTAATCGTCAATAACCGACCTGATTATGGCTTGGGTGAGAATGCACAGGTTCTGGCAGATGCTTTAGCCAATAGCGATCCGGTATTCCAGGCAGTAGACGATTCTGGTAGCCTGGTTTACGATGCAGATGGACTTCCAGTTATGGTTGCTGAAAACGAGGCGGGGAAGGTCAAGGTCTCCTCCTTGCGTAATATCGCCCGGACACCTCCTTATACACATAATGGCTTTTTCGCCACTCTCGAGGAGATCGTGCATTTCTACAATATAGCTGCTACGTGGCCGGATCCCCCCGAAGTCGCTTTGAATGTCAATCGCGACGAATTGGGAGCCCTTGGCTTAACGCCCCAAGAAGAAGCAGACCTGGTCGCTTTCCTTAATACCTTGACCGACCGCGAGAACAAGAAGACTCCAAAGAACTTTACCCTTCCGGTCATCACGTCCATGCCAGCGAACTGATCAGGACAAAGAAGTTCTCTAGTTCAATGTGTCAAAAAGATGAGACTCCTTTTTATTGGGTGTCTCATCTTTTTTGTCAACTCTTACTGACCCTGACTTTCAAGAAAGGCCACCAGGGTTCAATCCTTGGTGGCCATAGTTTTTTGATTAAAGAGCTTACTGAATATCTCTATCAGTAAGAAGCCGTTTTTCATCTCGCAAGTCTTGACATTTAAGAATTGAAGAGCGGGGCCGAGACCCCATCTACGATACTACAATATCAAGCGCATTTACCCACCCTTACGCCTACGCCTGTACCAAGCAAGACCAGATAGTCCACCACCGAGGAGAAGAACAGTGGAGGGTTCGGGGACGGAGGCAAATCCATTGTTTGTGAAGGTCAAGCTACCAGACAGGTTTCAAGACTAAATGGACAAAATTCAACTGTGTCAGTTGCACGCTTCTGGAACACGAAATCGCGTGTGTCAGGACCACTATTATTAAGACACTTTGCTGCGAGTGTCCCATAAGTTGTTCCACAGCAATTCTCAAATTACCTTAGAATATTCAGGACACCCTTCTTTTGTCTTTAATAAAGTTGTCGGGATAAGTTTATCTCCTGTTCAGGCATGCTAAACTGAACTGGAAGTACAAACAGGTCCCCAAACACAGGAGCAGGCAATGAAAAATACCTTACAGAATGGCCTGACGTTCACACATCGCTACCAGGTCCCGCAAAACAAAACCGTGCCTCACGTTTTCGAGGAATCAGACCTATTCCAGGACATGCCCCCGGTCTTCGCGACCGCATTCATGGTCGGTCTCATGGAGTGGGCGTGCATGGAAGCACTGCGACCGTACATGGATGACGGCGAGATCAGCCTCGGCACCAATATCTGTGTCACCCACACGGCTGCCACACCCCCGGGCATGCAGGTCAATGTCGATGTCAAATTGCTGGAAGTCAACGGCCCGAGAACGAAGTGGTCGATCACCGCCAGGGACGAAAAGGACCTGATTGGTGAAGGAACCCATGAAAGATTTTCCATTGACGGCACCAAATTCAAGAGCATCGTCGGCAAAAAAGCCGGCAGCGACGTCAAGTAACGATCCCAGGATGACTTCCTCAGCATAATGTCCCGCTCCGATCCACATAACCGTCTGCTCGATGCCGTGACCGTCGATTTTGCCATTGTTCGCGGCCATCCCCGGCCGTTTGGCGTGTCGCTGCTGGCGGAGGCCGTCAATTTCGCGGTTTTCTCCCGACATGCTCAAGCAGTCAGCCTGGTGCTCTTTCGACCCGGCGACCTGGAGCCCCTGGTCGAGTTTCCCCTTGATCCGATTGTCAACCGCACTGGTGATGTCTGGCATATCGGTCTGCAAGGGCTGGTTCCCGGGTTCGAGTATGGCTATCGCGTAACCGGAGATCCGTCCAGAACCTCCCCCGTACACCGTTTTGACCCGGGCAGGGTTTTGCTCGACCCGTACGCCAAGGCGATAACCGGCCCCTCTCTGTGGCGCAAGGCAACCCGCAAGGCATCACGGCAGGGGGATTGGCGCAGCCTGCTGGTCGATGACAGCTTTGACTGGGAAATGGATCAGCCGCTCAATCGGCACCTGGCCGACTCGGTGATCTACGAATTGCATGTGCGCGGTTTTACCCGCCACGATTCAGCTGGAGTGACTCATCCCGGCACTTTCCGTGGCATCATCGAGAAGATCCCTTACCTTCTGGAACTGGGAGTGACTGCAGTGGAGCTGCTGCCGGTCACCGAATTTGACGAGGCTGATAACTACCGCAAGAATCCCCTCAGCGGCGAAGAACTGTGCAATTTCTGGGGTTACCACCCTTTGAGTTTTTTCGCCCCCAAGGCGGCCTATGCCGTGGAGCTGGCACCCGACGCCCAGGTTCGCGAATTCAAGGCAATGGTCAAGGCGTTACATGCCGCAGGGATCGAGGTGATTCTCGACATGGTTTTCAATCACACCGGTGAGGGGAATGAAAAAGGCAGAACCCTGTCGATGCGCGGCCTGGACAACAGCATTTATTACATCGTCGATCCGAAGACCGGGGTCTATGCCAACTACTCGGGCTGTGGCAACACCGTCAACTGCAACCACCCGGTGGTGCGAGACCTGATCATCGACGCCTTGTGCTACTGGGTCACCGAGATGCACGTCGACGGCTTCCGCTTCGACCTGGCTTCGATCCTCGGTCGCGGTCCCGACGGCGAGGTCCTGACCAATCCGCCGCTGTTGGAACGCATTTCCGGCAACCCGGTATTGGCCGACACTAAGCTGATTGCGGAAGCCTGGGACGCCGCCGGTCTGTACCAGGTCGGAAGTTTCCCCAATTTTGGACGCTGGGCAGAGTGGAACGGCAAATTCCGTGATGATCTTCGCCGTTTCGTCCGCGGTGACAAGAGCATGGTCCCGGTGCTGGCCACGCGCCTTGCCGGCAGCGCCGACCTCTATCAGGAAGGCGGCCGCGCCCCTTATCACAGCATCAATTTCGTCACCAGTCACGACGGCTTCACCCTCTCCGACCTTGTCAGCTACGCAACCAAGCACAACGAGGCCAACGGTGAATTCAATGCCGACGGCGACAATCACAACCTGAGCGACAATCACGGTATTGAAGGAGTCACGGAGGATTCGGTGATTCTGGCTCTGCGCGAAAAACAGGTCCGTAACTTCGCCACCCTGCTGATCCTCGCTCACGGCGTGCCGATGCTGCTGGCTGGCGACGAGATGGGGCGCAGCCAGGGCGGCAACAACAACGCCTGGTGTCAGGACAACGAAGTCAGCTGGCTGAACTGGAACAACCTCGAAGAGAACCGAGACCGCTTCGAGTTTTTCCGCAACCTGATCACCTTGCGCCAGAGCTACGCGCTGCTGCGTCCGCGACATTTCGAGGGTGAGGAGAGCGGCGAACGCCGCCTGACCTGGCATGGCCAGGAACTGAACCAGCCGGACTGGTCGAACAATTCTCGCTCTCTTGCCATGCACCTGCAGGGGCAACCTGACGAGGCCGAGATCTACCTTATTGCGCATGCCAGCAAGGCTGATGCAACATTCAAGCTGCCGCCATCGGACAACGGTTCGCGTTGGCGACGGGTTGTCGATACTGCCCTGCCGGCCGGACAGGCCAGTACTGCTCCAGGTATGGAGCAGGTTCTGGAAAACCAGGAGGATTACAATGTCAGGGAACGTTCGGTGATCGTCCTGGTGAGATAGCGGTCACGTCACTCCGCGCCGACCAGGGACAAAACAACCTGCAACACCAGCACAATCGTGACCAGGAGGACACAGGCGCCGATGGCAACGGCCAAGGTTATGCCGAGGGTCTTTTTAATGACATAAGCTCCTGTTGAATGGGTTGTTAAAAGTCTCCTGCAGAATAGTCCCCTGTCAACGCTCGGAAACACGCCAAGCACCACGAGGCAACAGACTCTTGAAAATAAAAGGGGTACCCAGATCGGGCACCCCTGCATCCATAATCAAAGAATTTGCCAATCAGGCTACTTTACCCAATCCTCATAAAGCTCGGCGTTAAAACCTATGACGAACCGGTCCCCGACCCGGTAGGTCGGTGCACGCAGGTTGCCACTTGGCCCCATGGCGTGCTTGAGGACCTCTTCTTTTTCTGCCGTGGTCGATGAGAAGTTCTGCACCTTCTTCCCCTTGGCGATGGCGATCGAGCTGGCATCCTTCAGCATTTGCCAGGCGGCAGCTTCATTGATCCGGGTCTTCTTGGCATCGACAACTTCTCCGGGACTGACCTTTTTGCTCTCAAGAAACTCTTGAGCGTTTTTACAGGACGTTCAACCCTTGCGCAGGTATGCCCAATCAATTTTCATGCGATCCTCCTTCGGCTGTAATTTATGCCCATAAGGATACCATAACTTGCTTGTCAATTCTCATGCCGCCGACTAGAATCGTCCCTGCCATGGAGCGCTTGCGATGAAGATCTGCCTGATTGAACCTTTTCATGCCGGCTCCCACGCCACCTGGGCCGAGGAGTATGTCCGGTACAGCGGACATGATGTCACCTTGCTGACCCTGGATGGCCGGCACTGGAAATGGCGCATGCATGGCGGAGCCGTGTCCCTGGCAAAACGCTTTATGACAGAGGGCTTGGAACCGGACCTGCTGCTCGCCAGCGATATGCTTGACCTGGCCACTTTTCTCGCCCTGACCCGGGCAACAACCGCCAACCTGCCGACAGCGCTTTATTGTCACGAAAACCAGCTCACCTACCCATGGTCACCGGATGATAAGGACCCGCAACACAAGCGTGACGCCCACTATGCGTTCATCAACTACACCAGTGCCCTGGCGGCCGATGCAATCCTGTTCAATTCCCGCTACCACCTCGAGGCCCTGATCGGCCAGCTGCCAGAATTTTTGCAAAGCTTTCCCGACCATAACGGGCTTGAAAACGTCGAGCTGATCAGGAGGAAATGCCAGGTCCTGCCACTCGGCCTCGACCTGCAGGCTCTGGACAGATACCGGCCTGTCCAGGCAGTAGAGACAACCAGCCCTCCGCTGATTCTCTGGAACCACCGCTGGGAGTACGACAAGAACCCGGAAGAGTTTTTCCGGGCACTCTTTCATCTGCACGGTGAAGGGCTGACTTTCCGGGTTGCAGTCCTCGGCGAAGCTTACCGCAAGTCTCCGAACATTTTTGACGAGGCACGGCAGCAGCTTGGCGAAAGGGTCATCCAGTTCGGCTACGTCGAGAGTTTCGCCGACTATGCTCGTTGGCTCTGGCAAGCTGACATCCTTCCGGTCACCTCGCACCACGACTTTTTCGGAGCCAGTGTCGTTCAGGCGATTTACTGCAATTGCCTGCCACTGCTGCCGAGACGCCTGGCCTACCCCGAACACCTCCCCGCGACAATCCAGGAGCACTACCTCTATGACGGTCACGACCACCTGGTAAACAGGCTCCGCGAAATCATCACTTACCCGTCAAAAATCTCCACAGAGTTGCGCTCGCACGTTGCCCGTTACGACTGGCAGGAGCAGGCGCCACAATACGACGCCCTCTTTGAAGATATAAAAAAGGCCCTGTTCGCGTTCTGTGTTGATAAATGAACAGCCTTATAAATGCTGAGGTAATCTTAGGTGTTTTTGCAGGGAGGCGAAGTCGACCGTAAACGGGGCGGAGAAGCTGCTTTGGTGGGTCAGGGGCGAGTTCAATAAAAGCTAAGTTTGTCTCACAAAAAGTCATCAACGATATTGGTGTTATCAATTTGCTTCGCTAGTGTATGAAGCGTATATTACAAAGCAAGACATTCATGGCATCAAAAGACCCTGGAGGAAAGTATCATGTGTTTACCCCGTTTTGGTTTCTTTCTATTGCTAGCTGTGTTGCTTATCCCTGGTATCTCATTGGCTAGCGACAGCAAATATAACTACATAAGTGCCGCAGACCTTGAGACCCGTCTGACCGCAAACCTGCCGACCAATATCGTCGACATTCAGGTTGAGGAAGAGTTTACTCAACATCATATCAAGGGAGCCACACCCACTTATGCATATCCGGTCAAAAGTGATGCTGACCGCGCCAAACTTGATACTACTGTCGAACAACTCAATGGCAATAATGATCCAGTGGTAATTGTCTGCCCGCGTGGCGCTGGTGGAGCTAAACGCACCTATGACTACTTACTACAGCAAGGGGTCTCCGCCGAACGTTTGCTAATTCTGGAAAAAGGTCAGGGGGGGTGGTCCTGTACGCCTCTCACCGAAAGCAAGTAGATCAACCATTCATTCGATCAGACTTGAACAAAGCTGATTTCCCCTTTGTAGCGACAATAAAAGATCCCAAACGGATGGTGGATTAGCTCTCTTAGTTGAGAGTAGTTAAATTCAGGGACAATTCGTCGTCGATCAGGATAGTCAACCCGCCCTTCAACCGAAGTTATTGTCTTTCTTACAATTCGATCGCCGACTTGTCACTAACCTTGTCAACCGATAACATGATAGATGAAGGAAGCAACGGAAAGGACACGGGCGATAAGACCATGAAAGAAATCAAAGCCTATATTAGGACAAGTGTTCTGGAACAGACGCTCCGAAGTCTTCAGGAAAAAGGTGCGAGAGGAATCACGGTTGTTACTGTCCATCCTGTTGGGTACGGTTTCGACTCCCACTTTAGTTTAAGCGAAGTGAAGGACCTGAGTAAAAAGTATTACGATATTACCAAGCTCGAAATGGTTTGTGACAATGAAAACGTTGATCTGTTCGTTAACACTATTTTGGAGTGTGCGCACACCGGGACCTCCGGTGACGGTTATATCTTTGTTTCGGAAGTTAATGAGGTAGTTAAAATTTGTAAAGGCAGTCGAGGGTCGAGATTTACGGAAGTGTCTAACTAGTCCGCCAAAGCCCAAAAACAGGTTTTAAAGAATATCATGGCCTGATATCAAGAAACGTCTCCCGGCACAAACCCAGAGACAAAGGATAAATTGAGGCGTGATCAAGATCAACCAGGTCAACCGACACAGACAACAAATAATTGCTGTTTAGAAAGCACAAAAAAACTTTGCACCGGCACAAAAAAAAGGTATCTCTAACACGAACCTGACAAAACTTTCATTTTTGCGCACGAACCATTCCTTGGGAAAAAACACTGCTTTATTTGAACTTGGAAAAGTTCTCTTTGCACAAATGGTGTCCTCTCTTCAGGAGATTCACTCATCATGAGCACTGAACTCATCCTCGTCGGAGTCGGCATCCTGGTCATCATCGCCGCATTCGACATCATCGTCGGCGTCAGCAACGACGCAGTCAACTTCCTCAACTCGTCGATCGGTTCTCGCGTGGCCCCGCGAGCCACCATCATGCTGATTGCCAGCCTTGGGATCCTGGCCGGGGTGACCTTCTCCAGTGGCATGATGGAAGTGGCCCGTAAAGGAATCTTCCACCCGCAATTCTTCACCATGCCGGAGATGCTGACCATTTTCCTCGCGGTCATGATCGTCGATATCATCCTGCTTGACCTGTTCAACACCTATGGCCTGCCGACCTCGACCACCGTCTCGATTGTCTTCGAACTCTTGGGAGCGGCGGTGGCCGTCTCCCTTTGCAAGATCATGCAGTCCGATGATGGTCTGGCCACTATCTTCACCTACATCAACACGGCCAAGGCGATCACCATCATCCTGGGAATTCTCCTCTCTGTGGCGGTCTCTTTTGCCTGCGGCGCGGTGGCCCAGTTTCTGACCCGCCTGCTGTTCACCTTCGACTACCAGCAACGCGTCAAGCGCTACGGGGCTCTTTGGGGTGGTCTGGCTATGTCCTCGATCACCTATTTCATCCTGGTCAAAGGCGCCAAAGGCGCCTCTTTCATGACCAAGCAGAACGTTGCCTGGATCAGCGAAAACAAGCTCTTGCTGCTGGTCATGATATTCGTCATTTCCGCAATTATCCTGCAGGTAATGCAGGTTATGAAGCTGAATATCTTCAAGCCGATCGTCCTGGTCGGCACCTTCGCCCTGGCGATGGCATTCGCGGCCAATGACCTGGTCAACTTCATCGGCGTGCCGCTGGCCGGTTTCCATGCCTACAAGGCCGCGATGGCGAGCACCGACCCGTTCGGCATAACCATGGGTGTCCTCAGTCAAAAAGTGCAGTCCGAAACTTTGATCCTGCTCGGCGCCGGGTTATTGATGGTCCTGACATTATGGTTTTCGAAAAAGTCCCGCACCGTCACCGAAACCGAGATCAATCTCAGCCAACAGGAAGAGGGGCATGAGCGGTTCGAATCGATCTTTCTCTCCCGGTCGATTGTTCGCCTGGCTTTGAGTGTCTTCGATTTTGTCAAGCTGGCCTTTCCCAGGGGGTTCCGTCGATGGGTCAGTCGGCGCCTCAAACCCGCGGCTGCTCCGCCGGTCGTGATGGTCGGTGGCCGGCCATCATTCGACCTGCTGCGTGCCTCGGTCAACCTGATGGTGGCCAGCGCTGTTGTTTCCTATGCCACCTCCAACAAGCTGCCATTGTCGACCACCTACGTGACCTTCATGGTTGCCATGGGCTCCTCTTTCGCCGACCAGGCCTGGGGCCGCGAAAGCGCCGTCTATCGAATCACCGGGGTACTGACCGTGATCGGTGGGTGGTTCATGACTGCAGTCATCGCATCCACCTCTGCGGCGCTCTTCGCTACAGTGATTTTCTATGGCAAAGGCTTTGGGGTCGTGCTTCTGCTGGTGATCGCGGGGTTGATGATCTGGAACGGACATCGCACCCACCGGGCGATGGAAGCGGAAGCGAAAATAGAGAAGGTTTTCAACCTCAAGACGGTTGATGACGCTAGGGCTGCTATCGAAACAACTTTTGAACATGTGGGGCTGTTGTTGAAAGAAATACGTGAATCACTCGACACTACCCTTGATGCCCTGTTCAAGCAGGACTTCGACCGTCTGGGTGTGGAACGGAAAAAGCTGAAAAAAACCCAGCAGTGGTCGAATGTCGTCAGCGCCAACGTCTTCAAAGTCATGCGCCTGCTCGCCCAGCAGGGGCTTGCAACGACACACCGTTATCCCCAGACCATCCGCCGCCTGCAGAAACTCGCCGACGGGCATCGCGACATTGTTTTGCGGGCCTACAATCACGTTGGCAATCATCACAAGGGATTGCTCTCCGTGCAGATCGAGGAACTCGAACAGGTCCGTCAGCGCCTTCACGCCATTTTGCTCGAAGTGGAGGAGACGATCAGCCGCAGGCAGATTGCCAACCTTGCCCGGTTGGAAGAAAAAGATACCGAGCTGCGGGCCTTTGCCGCCGAGCTCAACGAGAAACAGTCGCTTCGGATTCAGAACAATTCGTCGAAAACCCGTTTGAGCATCCTTTACTACGGAATAGTCGGCAACGCCATGATGCTCTCCAAACAGAACCTGGAACTACTCGAAATATTTGATGATTCCTTCGGTGAGATAGAGAAATAGCAGATCTTTTCAGATAGTTGAGAACGTATGTCGACAGCTAATTCAGAGAATCATGCCGATCCGCAAATGTGTCGCCAATGCAAAGGACTCTGTTGCCAGAGCCACCCCGGGGTCTGGATCGATCCGGTGCGTTTCCTGAAAAACTTTGACCTGCCCGCGCCGGCGACACCGGTGGCCTTGAACAACATTCTGCCACGTGAACTGGTATTACGTGACATCGACGGGGTTGCCATCCCGGCGCCGCGCAAACAGGAGAACGGCTGTATCTTTTGGGCCGCCGACGGTTGCCAGTTACCGGAGAATCGACGACCCGACCAGTGTCTGGCCCTTGTTCCTGCCCTCGAAACCCTTATCGAGGGTGAAATTCGCTGCAAACTAAAAGCTGAAGGGTCGACCCTGGCTGCGATCAGGGCCTGGCGAAATTACTGGTGTCATCGCTGAGCAGCCTGAAGGACAGACTGTCCTTCAGGCTGCTGACAAATTTCATCATGATAGAAAGGGCAACAGATGGTTCATCTGTTGCCCTTGTTGTTCTTTCTGAAAGACAAAACCGGCGGATCGCGTCCCGCCCGACGCCATACTTTTGTCCGGCAACAAAAGGATGCAAAAGTGCCTGCTCCTTGCGGAGGGCATCTCCTTTGCCTGATGTCTGATTCA
>Ga0210065_1000285_pt1 | contig 14104 bp, 9 predicted proteins | sample Muzzi_PWB_D1_FD_185533 | JGI IMG/M metagenome (GOLD analysis project Ga0210065, IMG submission 185533) | Wetland microbial communities from San Francisco Bay, California, USA, that impact long-term carbon sequestration - Muzzi_PWB_D1 (SPAdes) | ecosystem: Environmental > Aquatic > Marine >... | reverse complement strand
CGTTGCGTATTGTACCCGCCGGCGTAGAAGAGGCGTGTCGCCAGGATTTCGGTGGTGTCGCCCAGGGGCTTGGCCCAGCCTAACCGGCCGCGCCCGGCAATCACCACCGGATGGACGGGCGATCGATACACCGAAGCGTCAAGCTGCACGGAATAATAGGGGATCTCCGAAATGAATCCCGGAGGCGCGATGGTGAAGGACGCCTTGAAGTACCCCCCGTGCTTGGGCTGGATCGGGTCGGAGGTGCGATCCCACTTGACATCCGTCCACAGTTCCAGCAACCGGCCCTGGCTTTCGGGAACACCCGTGGCGTCCGGGTTCTTTCGATTCACGTCGGTGTAGGAAACGGTGGTGCCCACGTTCCAGACATCCCGTCTGCGCGGCCGGAAAGACTGCACCAGGTCGGCCCGGGTTTCCTTGGATCTATAGGCGTCCTCGTCCTCGATCAGGAATCCCACCCCCAGCCTGGTGCGGGCACGCGGCGACATGAACCCAAGGACATTGGCACCGATACCGGCACCCAACCGATAGGTGCCCACCACTCCGGCGGCATCGAAGCCGATGCCGTGGGTGAACAGGTTGCGGTGGGCCCAACCGGCCCGCACCAGCCAGGGGTTGTCGCTGAACGTCCCGACACTCGCCTCCAGGGTCCGCATCCGCCCGTCCTCCAGCTGGACCGTCAACTTCAATTCTCCGGGTCCGGTCTCCTCGGTATCCAGGGCCACGGTTCCGAACAGCTGGGTGCTGCGAAGGTCAAGGGAAGCATTGGCCAGCAGCCTTTTGGAATAGGGGGTGCCGGGCTTGACGTTCATGACCCGGTGGACCACGCCCAGCAGATCCTCGCTGCAGCCGACGATTTCCACTTCGGTGATCCGGAAAAATTCGCCGGGATTCACATTGTACACCACCGCGACGGTGGCCAATCCCAACGGAAGGATGGTGGATTCCACCGTCCCGAGGGCGTACCCGGCATCCAGCAGTTGGCTGAGAAGATATCCGCGGGCCGCCTCGGCCCTTTTATCGGCCATCACGTCCCCGACCGATAGATTGCGTTTGTCGGCGGTGTCGGGATGGGCCACCCCGTCCGGCCAGCCGTTCAGATCGATCCTGCCGATTCGAACCGGATCACCCGGGATTATCTCCAGCCTGAGTTCCAACTCCTGGGATTCGGGATCGGGGGTGACCTGGGGAATGACCCGGGCGCTGGGGTAGCCGTTCTGCGCGAGAAACAGCCGGACCCGGGCCAGATCCTCGGCCAGCATGCGCACCGAGAAATCCGGCCTCTGCCGACCTTTCAGAAACTTGTACTTCCCGGTTTCGGCCAGGCCGCGCTTGATGTCGCCGCCCAGTCCCGCCGGAGCCCCCGCGACATCAAAGGACTTGATCCGCCAACCGTGGTACGACTCCCAATCTTCATTCGGCATGAGGGCGCCATTGGCCGTCCCCTGGGCGAACGGCAAAAGAACCAACAGCAGAAACAGGAAGCAGGACCGTCGCAACAATTCCGGGGTACCTCGGTGATGAATGGGGATGTCTGACCGCCTGTCGGGCAACGATATTCCTGATCATAAGCTCCCGGATGGGCACTGTCCATGTTTCCGGTCACCTGGGGCTTTCCGGGGTCGCCTAAAGCATTTTCCGGCGCTATCATGGCCGGGTATCCTCCAAGCTTCGTCTCAACCTTGAAAGGGCCCCATGGACGCCTTCGCTCAAGCCGATCCCATCTACCTGGATTACAACGCCACCACGCCGATCGACCCCCGGGTGGCCGACGCCATGCTCCCCTATCTCAGGGAACATTTCGGCAACCCCTCCAGCAGCCACATCCTGGGCCGGCGGACAAGCGCCGCGGTGGCCGAAGCCCGGCGCCAGGCCGCCGCCTTCCTCGGCGCCAAGCCGGATAACATCATCTTCAACAGCGGCGGGACCGAAGGCAACAACCACGCCATCATCGGGGCCGCCCTGGCGGGTCAGGAACGCGGACGCCACCTCGTGACCACGGCGATCGAGCATCCGGCCGTCGGGGACGTCTTCGGCCATCTTGAATCCCTGGGATTCACCACCACCATGGTGCCGGTGGACCGTTTCGGAATGGTCGACCCCGATCAAGTCGCCGCGGCCTTCACCGACCAGACGGTTCTTGTTTCCATCATGCACGCCAACAATGAGGTCGGGACCGTGCAACCGGTGGCCAGGATCGCGGCGGCTGCCCGGGCCCGGGGCATCATCAGCCACTCGGACTGCGCCCAGTCCGCCGGCAAGATTCCGGTGGGTCTCGAGGAACTGGGCGTCGACATGCTTTCGGTCGCCGGCCACAAGATCTACGCCCCCAAGGGCGTGGGTTTGCTGTGCGTGCGATCGGGGATGGAACTTCCCAACCTCATGTTCGGCGCCGGGCATGAAGGCGGCCGCCGGCCCGGCACCGAGAACATCCTCGGCATCGTCGGTTTGGGCAAAGCCTGTGAGTTGGCGGCGGCCGATCTCAGCGGGGAGACGGTCCGGCTGGCGGGCCTGCGGGACAGGCTCCAGGCCGCCCTGCTCGTGGAATTTCCCGAGGCGGAGGTCAACGGGCATCCCACCGCACGGCTGCCCAATACCCTGAGCATCAGTTTTCCCAACCTGACCGCCGCGGACATCATCGGACAGATGCCCGGGGTCGCCGTTTCCGCCGGAGCCGCCTGTCACGGGGACGGCGGGGTGACCATCAGCAAGGTCCTGGCCGCCATGGGCATCCACAAGGAACATGCCCTGGGTACCCTGCGGATCTCGGTCGGCCGCATGACCACCGCAAGCGACCTGACCAAGGGTCTGGCCGCGGTGACCGCGGGCGTGCGCGCCGCCATGAAGAAAAAGGGATAGGCTCAGGGCCTCATCGGTTTGAGTTGCGCCAATTGGGTCTGCAGGGTGGGGCAGGGATTATTTTCCGAAAGGATTTCCTCCAGGGTCGTGCCCTCGAAGGCCTCCTGGACCAGGCCCATGGCGGCATCCAGGCGCCGATGCAGCGGGCAAAGCTGGGAACTGTGACCTTCCAGATCCAGGGGGCAGGATTCTATCCTCTGATAGGTGCTGACCGCGTTGAGGATATCCATCATGTTCAGGTCGCGCGGTTTTTTGGCCAACCTGAACCCGCCCTTGAGCCCGCGCGTGGAGTTCACGAGCTTGGCCCGGACCAGGGATTGAAGAACCTTGGAAAGATAACTGGGAGGAACCTTCATGGTTTCGGCGATTTGCCGGGTCGTCATCGGGGAGCCGTCACCCGCGGCCAGGGCCACCATCGCCCGCATCGCATATTCAATGGTCAGGGAAAACAAGAGATTCCACCTTCGGTGACGAGCTGGCCGCAAAACGGCGGGCCTAATCAGATAATTATATCCAATTTAAACGGCCCGCCGGATCGTGTCAACGGCCGAAGGATATGCCCATGCGCACCACGTAGTAATCCCAGTTGTAATGTAAATTACCCTGGTCGGGAGGCAGGCTGGCCGAATCGAACCGGTTGAAGGTGTACTCACCGCTCAATTCGATGTTTTTCATCTTGAAACCGAGGCCCACGCTGTAGGCCGCGTTATCCACCGAGGTCTTGTAGATGCCCCCGTACTGGAGCTCATCCTGGTAGACGTTGTGGGCCAGGGCGATTCCCCCGGTCAGGTACGGCTGTACGGACGACCCGGGTCCGCCCATGAAAGCGTTAAAATCAAGTCCGTACTTGTAGGTCCAGGTACCGACGGTGAAACCCAGGTCCTGGCTGTAGTCATAATCCAGCCCCCCGGATGCGGAGCCCATCTTGATGAAGTGGAAAGCCGGGGCCACGGCGAAATTCTCGCTCATGTACTGCCGGACACGAAATCCGAGTTCGTAGCCGGCACCCTGCCCCAGCCCCAACGGGTTGGCCGTGGGGTCGTCGCTGACCAGGTACAGCGGATCGGCCTGGTCACCCACGGGAACAGCCAAGCCCCCTTCCAATAGAAACTCAGTGCTGGACAGCCCACGATGATATTGAGGGGCGGGATACACCCCGACCAATCTCGCATGGGCATTGGTCGCCGAAAGCGTGAACGCCAGAACAATCAGCAGAACGAAAGATGCGGTTCCGTTCATCAGGCGTTTCATGAGTTTCCTCCTCCGGTTGAATTAGGCCGGATGGAAAGGGGCCTGGTAGGACTCTCAATCCAAGGAAGTCCTTGCAGGGGATATGCCTGACGGCCGTTCAGATGCCATATATTTTATATTATTTCATTCCAATAGGTTACGTAGACGTATTAACGTTCAGCATAAGGTCCGACCCCATGATTCCCGCACCCGTTGTGCCTTCGGAAGGACAATCGATTCCCAAAAAGGACAGCTGCCCGCGGCGCAAGGCCACGGGCAGCCGAAGGAAAAACCCTGGTTCAGGGGACTCAGGTGGCTTCCACCTTGCCCGCGATCCCCAGCTTCTCCATTTGCCGGTAGAGCGTGCTGCGGCTGACCCCCAGCCGGCGGGCGGCCTCGGCGCGATTGCCGTCGGTATCGGCAAGGGCCAACAGGATGCGGGAACGGCCGGTCTCCGGGTCGAACCGCTTATCGCCGCCTCCCCCGGGAACCACGCTCAAATGGACGCCCCCCGACGGAGGAGCCACCCTGCGTCCTCCCGGACCGCCAAAACAAAAGATCCGGTCCTCGGGTGATCCCACCTCGACCTGGACCTCGCCCCGGGACACCTTCTGGACCCGGGCCTGCCGGGCCACCATGGCGATCTCACGAACGTTGCCCGGCCAATGGTATTCCAACATCCGGTCAAGGCTGTTCGCGTCGAAGTAGTCCCCGGGCTCCACCCTCTCGCCGGCCGACAGCGTCAGGAAATGCCGCAGCAGGGGCAGGATGTCCTCGGTCCTCTCGCGCACCGGAGGCAACTTCAATTCAAGGATCTTCAGGCGGTAGTATAGGTCAGCACGGAATTTCCCCTGGGCGACGAGCTTTTGCAGGTCGGCATTGGTCGCGGCGACCAGACGAATGTTGGTCCGCCGTTCCGCGGGATCACCGATAGCCTGGTAGGTCCCGTCCTGCAACAGGCGCAGCAGTTGCGGTTGAAGCTCCAGGGGTAAATCCCCGATTTCGTCCAGGAACAGGGTTCCGCCGTCGGCCTTGGCCGCCAGGCCGATCCCGTCGCGTTCGGCGCCGCTGAACGACCCCCGCGTGTGCCCGAAAAACTCCCGGGCAAATATCGATTCGGGAATAGCGGCCACGTTGACACAAACCAGTTCGCCGTTGCGCCGGCCACTCTTGTGGTGCAGGCGTTGGGCGAACAGTTCCTTGCCGGTTCCGGTGTCGCCGGTGATCAGGACAGGCTCCCCCGAATCGGCGAAGGCGTCGGTCAGCTGGATGAGGTCCCTCATCCGGGAGGACACGTGAATGATGGGCGGGACCACCGGTTTCCTTGGCGCCGTTCCATGCAGGCGGTCCGCGGCGACGATCATGCGTTCGGTCTGCTCCAGTTCGGCCCGTCGGCCGGAAATGACCGACAGCAATTTGCGGGAAATCAGGATCCAGTGGTCGACGTCCATCTTCAGGAACAGGTCCAGGGCGGCCATGGCGGACTGCCAGGACGTGTCCAGCAAGGCGGACGGTTCCCTGCACAAACCGCTGTCAAGACCGGCCAGACCGGCGCGCGCGGAAACCAGCAGCGCGAGGGCGAGCTCATGCCGTGCCCCGACTTCCTTCAACAGGCGCACCGCCTCGCGGCCGTGGTGGGCTGCCGAATCGAGATCCCCCAGTCCCAGGAGATTTTCGGCAAGGACGCGGCGAACCACGCCTTCCTCGAACCGATCGGCCTGGCGCCGGGTCATGGTCAGGGCGCTGCCCAGGACGGTAACCGCCTCGGCGTGGCGCCCCATTCTCTCCAGACACTCACCTTGGCGCCGGAGGACCTCCATGACGATGTCCCCGTCCGGGGCAATGCTGCGGCCGATGGCCAGCGCCCGGCTGTAGTACCGGCGGGCCTTTTCAATGGCGCCCTCGTCCCGGCAGACGTCGCCCATGAATTCCAGGGCCAGGGCCTCCTCGCGGGAGAGCATCAAATGGTTGGCCTGTTCATAGGCGATCATCAGGATGTTGCGTGCAGCCTCGAATTCCCGCTGCAGGCGAAGGGTGTTGCCCTGGGCGATGGCGCAGCGGCAGAGACTGACCCGGGCGTCGACTTCCTGCAACAGCCGCCAGGCGGCCTTCAATTCCGTCAGCGAGCGGCTGAACAGGCCCTGCTTGTAGAAGGAGATGCCGATGTTCAACCGGTTTCCACCCATGTTCTTGATCATGCCCAGCTGGGTATGCAATTCGAGGGCCCGCTGAAACCAGCGGATCGCGCCATCGTAATCCGCGCCCCGGAAGGCGACGATGCCCAACAGGTTGGCCGTCCTGGCCGACTCGAATTCGCGGTCCAGAACCTTGAACACGGCGTAGGCCGCTTCGGCGTCCTCACGGGCTCGATCGGGGTCGCCCAGGTACGAGTAGGCCAGCCCCCTGAGATGCAGAAAGTCGGCAATGACCGGCGGCAGGTCCCGCCGGTGGGCTTCGATGAAACGGGTGGCTTCATCAACAACCTGGACATAATCCCCGCGTTTCGCGGCAAAAGCCAGTTGGACCACGTCAAGATGCGGCGTGTCCTCGGCCACCATGCCCCACCGACCGGCCGAAGCCAGCAGCACTTCGAATTCCCCAAACCTGTCCAGCTGGTAGAGGTTGTTGGCGCAGAGAACCACGGCGTCCTGGACAACGGGTGCTTTCAGGTCGGGCACCAGGGACAACCGCTGGGAAGTGCCGGCGTCAACCTCGTCCAGACAACGTCGGGCCGCGGCCAGGGACACTTCGTATTTTTCATCCAGAAAGGCCTGCCAGGCTTCCTTCCAGATAGACGGATCCAGGGCAAGATCCTTCAGGGGACCGGCGCAAGAGCGTGCTCCGGTACCCAGGCGAACGGATTCAGGGCGCATGGTACCCCTCCCCACCCAACACGTTCACGCCGGAATCGGTCTTATCCACCAGAATGATCCTGAAGATCAGGGTTCCACCCTGGAATTCGGGCACCAACAGCACCTGTTTGTTTTCGAACTGGAAAACCAGGGAATCCCAGGATCCACCGAATCCCGCGTCATCACGAATGTCGGAGCCGCTGCCGCCGCCCCCGCAGTCGTTGGTGTCCAGGGGGTCACCTTCGCTGCTTCCGCCCCCGTCCCGCCCGAGCGCTATTTCCTTGGCGGCCAGGGCCTTCGACGGCGAGAACAAACACGCCACCATGGCGGCGGGAAATACCAGGGTCAGAAGACGGCCGGACCAGATGGAGAGTGTTTTCAACATGATTCCCTCCCAGGGACTTTGACCGGACCGTCGAGACGAGAGCTGATCCCGAGGGTTGATGGGCTTAAACAATCCGGACAGGATTTTGATTGGCATTTTCTGAAGCTACGGAATACGGGCCGAAAAAAAAAGAGGGCCGGTCCATTTTCTGGGCCGGCCCGGGCGGGAAGCTCCGCGTCAGCGGGCGTGAATGGGTATGTATTTCGAGAGGACTTCCTTCACCACTTCGGGATCAAAGGGCTTGTAGAGAAAGTCGTTGGCTCCCGCCCGACGGAATTCCTTCACCTTCTCGCCCGGATGGTAGGACGTCAGGATCAGGATGGGGACCGGCCGCTCGCGGTAGACATGTTCCGGGGGCAGGCTCTTTTCCAGCTTGCGGAGGGCCCGGCTGGCATCCAGCCCGTTCATGCCCGGCATGTTCATGTCCAACATGACCAGGTCATAGCGGGCTTCGGAAAGGCCTTCACGGAACATGGCCAGGGCGTACTCCCCCGACGTGGCCGGATCCACCTCGCAGCCCATCCGCCCCAGAAGGCGGCTGCAAACCGCCAGGTTGACCGGCGCGTCATCCACCAGCAAGACCCGAAAGGGGGTTTCCCTGCCATCCAGACCGGGAACATCGATTTTTCGGTCCCGGATGGAGCCGGAGCGCCTACGGGGCAGCACAGGGGGCAAAATGGGATGGTCGCGGAACCCTGAGCTCATGACTTACCTCGTTTAACGTTCAGGAATTAGAGAGGGCACTCACGGTATATCGGCGGAATTCGCCCCGGTATTTAGATCAAAATCACTCTTTCCCAGGGGTTGGAGTAACCGTTGCGTATTTTTGCAACTACCGCCTCTCCTGTTCCCATGATATCTTGGGCCGATGTGAGGTTCGTTGGCAGGGTGTGAAATTTCCGCGAGGAGAGTCACGATGGAATACAGATTTCTGGGCAAGTCAGGTTTGAAGGTATCGGCGCTTTCCTTCGGCGCCTGGGTGACCTTTCAGGATCAACTGGACGTGGAGAAGGCCCACCAGTGCATGCGGGCGGCCTTCGATGCGGGGGTCAACTTTTTCGACAACGCCGAAGCCTACGCCGGCGGGATGGCCGAGACCATCATGGGGCAGGTCATCAAGAAAGCCGGCTGGCGCCGCAGCGACCTGGTCATCTCCACCAAGATCTTCTGGGGCGGCACCCCCCAGGGCCAGGGTCAACCCGTCAAGTACGGACCCAACGACCGGGGCCTGTCGCGCAAGCATATCATCGAAGGCACCGACGCGGCCCTGGCGCGGTTGGACCTGGAATACGTCGATCTTCTGTTCTGCCACCGTCCGGACATCGACACACCCATCGAGGAGACCGTGTGGGCCATGAACCACGTGCTGCAGCAGGGCAAGGCGTTCTACTGGGGCACCAGCGAATGGTCGGCGGCGCAGATCCGACAGGCCCACGACTTCGCCCGGCGCGAGCACCTGATCGGGCCCACCATGGAGCAGCCCCAGTACAACATGTTCCACCGCGAGCGGGTCGAGGCCGAATACGCGCCCCTATACGACGAGATCGGCCTGGGCACCACCATCTGGAGCCCGCTGGCCAGCGGCCTTTTGACCGGCAAATACAACGACGGCATCCCCGAGGGATCGCGGATGTCCCTGGAGAACTACCAGTGGCTTCGCCCGGTGGTGGAAAGCGACGAAGGCCTCGCCAAGATCGAAAAGGTCAAAAAGCTGATGCCCCTGGCCGAGGAACTCGGCTGCACCATGGCCCAACTGGCCCTGGCCTGGTGCCTGACCAACGAGGACGTCAGCACCGTGATCACGGGCGCCTCGCGGCCCGAGCAGGTCACCGAGAACATGGCGGCCCTGAAGATCGCCGAGCAGATCACGCCCGACGTGCAGGAAACCATCGAGGCGATCCTGGACAATCAACCGGCGGCGGAGCAGAACTGGAGAGGGATGTAATCATGAGGAAGGTCATTATTGTCATGGCACTGTTAAGCGCGATGGGCGGCTGCTCGGGCGGCGGATCCGGCGACGAAAACGCCGACACGGCCGACGCCCCGGCCGACACCGTCATCAATCCGTTTTTCGTGGAGTGGGACACCCCCTTCGGGACCCCGCCTTTCGACGTGATCGAGATCGGCCATTACGAACCCGCCATGATGCGGGGCATGGCCGAGCACACTGAAGAGATCGCGGCCATCGCCCGCAATCCCGAATTCCCGAATTTCGCCAACACCATCGAGGCCCTGGACGCGTCGGGCGCGCTTCTGACCCGGGTCAGCAACGTCTTCGGCGCCATGAACGGCACGATGACCAACGAAGAGATGCAGGCCATCGCCAAGCGACTGGCTCCCCTTCGCTCCCAGCACCGCGACCAGATCAATCTCGACCCCGAGCTGTTCGCCCGGGTGGACGCCGTCTACCAGCAGCGCGAATCGCTGGACCTGGACACGGAGCAGGACCGACTGCTGACCGAAACCTGGAAGAGTTTCGTCCGGGGCGGGGCCAACCTTTCCGAGGCCGACAAGGAGAAGCTCAAGGCCCTGAACGAGGAGCTGTCGGTCCTGTCGCTGCAGTTCGGCGAGAACGTCCTCAAGGAAACCAACAAGTTCGAGCTTGTCATCGAGGACAAGGATGACCTGGACGGCCTGCCCCCCGCGGTCGTCGCCGCCGCGGCCGAAACCGCGACCAAAAGGGGCCATGACGGCATGTGGGTCTTCACCCTGCACAAGCCCAGCCTGCTGCCCTTCCTGCAGTACAGCCCCCACCGCGACCTGCGCGAGATCATGTTCAAGGGCTATATCAACGTGGGCGACAACGGCGACGACCTGGACAACAACGCCATGGTGGCCCGCATGGCCGCCCTCCGGCTGGAAAGGGCCAACCTGCTGGGATATCCAAACCACGCGGCCTACATCCTGGACGACAACATGGCCAAGACCCCGGACAACGTCTATGCCTTGCTGAACCAGCTGTGGGTCCCCGCCCTGGAACGGGCCCGGGGGGAGGCTGCCGAATTCCAGAAGATGATCGACAAGGAAAACAAGAAGGCCGCCCGCTTCAAGCTGGCCGCCTGGGACTGGTGGTACTACGCCGAGAAGGTGAAGAAGGCGAAATACGCCCTCGACGAGGAGATGCTTCGGCCCTACTTCGAACTCGAGAACGTGCGCGACGGCCTGTTCGACACCGTCACCAAGCTGTACGGCATCACCTTCACCGAACGGACGGATATTCCGGTCTACCAGGAGGACGTGAAGGTCTACGAGGTCAAGGAGGCCGACGGGACCACCGTCGCCATCTGGTACAGCGACTACTATCCGCGGGAAAGCAAACGTGGCGGGGCCTGGATGAGCTCCTTCCGCAAGGAATACTACGTGGGCGACGAGCGGGTCATCCCCATCATCTACAACGTGGGCAACTTCACCAAACCCACGGCCGAGACCCCCGCCCTGCTGAGCGTCGACGAAGTCGGCACCATGTTCCACGAGTTCGGACACGCCCTGCACGGGATGCTTTCGGACTGCCGGTACCAGACGTTGAGCGGCACCTCGGTGGCGCGCGACTTCGTGGAACTGCCCAGCCAGGTCATGGAGAACTGGGCCTTCGAACCCGAAGTGCTGGCCGTGTACGCCCGCAACTACCAGACCGGCGAACCGATCCCCGCTGAACTGGTCGTCAAGCTGAAAAACAGCGAGCACTTCAACCAGGGATTCACCACGACCGAGTACCTGGCCGCCAGCTTCCTGGACATGGACTGGCACACCATCGAGGTTGCCGAGGACATCGATGTGGAAGCCTTCGAGGATGGATCCATGGCCCGGATCGAACTGATCGACCAGATCGTGCCCCGTTACCGCAGCCCGTTTTTCCGGCACATCTTCGCCGGAGGCTATTCGGCGGGATACTACTCCTATGTCTGGGCCGAGGTGCTGGACGCCGACGCCTTCCAGGCCTTCAAGGATAGCGGGAACATCTTTGATCCGGCGACCGCCCAGAGCTTCCGGGACAACATCCTGGCCAAGGGCGGCAGCGAGGACCCGATGAAACTTTACGGGGATTTCCGGGGCCAGGACCCGGAGATCGCTCCCCTGTTGAAACGCAAAGGACTGGAGTAGCGCCATGGGCAAATCCGCGGGCGTGGATTTCTATCATTTTGACCGCAATCTCAGCGATGAAGAGCGCGGGATCCGCGACACGGTGCGCCGTTTTGTCGACGACAGGTTCCTGCCCGGGGTGCGCGAGCATTTCCGGGCCGGCACCTTTCCCCTGGACCTGGTTCCCGAGCTGGGCGCCATGGGCCTGCTGGGGTCCTCCATCTCCGAACCCGGCTGCCCGGGTCTGAGCGGCACCATCTACGGCCTGATCTGCCGGGAACTGGAACGCGGCGACAGCGGGTTGCGCAGTTTCGCCTCGGTGCAGGGCAGCCTGGTGATGTGGCCCATCGCCACCTTCGGATCCGACGAGCAGAAGGACAGGTGGCTGCCCGACCTGGCCGCCGGCCGGAAGATCGGCTGCTTCGGTCTGACCGAGCCCGGCCACGGGTCCGACCCGGGAGGCATGGAAACCCGCGCGGTCAAGGACGGCGACCACTGGGTCATCTCAGGCGCCAAGATGTGGATCACCAACGCCAACCTGGCCGACGTGGCCGTCGTCTGGGCCCGCACCGACCAGGGGGTCTCGGGGTTCCTGCTGGAAAAAGGCATGCCCGGGTTTTCGGCCAACACCATCCACGGCAAGTTCAGCCTCCGGGCCAGCGACACCGGTGAGCTGGTGATGGACGAGGTTCGGGTTCCCGAGGGCAACCGGCTGCCCGGGGCGCGGGGATTGAACGCGCCCCTGTCCTGCCTCAACCAGGCCCGCTACGGGATCGCCTGGGGCGCCGTGGGCGCGGCATCGGACTGCTACGAAACCGCCCTCAAGTATGCCCAGGACCGCCATCAGTTCGACAAGCCCATCGCCTCGTTCCAATTGGTGCAGCAGAAGCTGGTGACCATGGTGACCGAGATCACCAAGGCCCAGGGCCTTTGCCTGCAGCTGGGGCGGCTGAAGGACGACGGTATCAACGACGTTCCCCTGGTCTCGCTGGCCAAGCGCAACAACGTGGCCATGGCCCTCGACTGCGCCCGCATGGCCCGCGACATCCTGGGCGCCGCCGGCATCACGGACGAGTTCTCGCCGGGCCGACACATGGCCAACCTCGAGTCGGTCATCACCTACGAGGGGACCCACGACATCCATACCCTGATCGTGGGCGCGGAGATCACCGGGTTGCCGGCTTTCCGCTAGGGTTCCCGGGTGATCCTTGCCCCCTAGTGGAAATAGACCTGCAGAAAAACAAGGGAGGCCAGCAGGGCCAGTCCCATCACCCCGACCTGCCTGTCCTCCACATACCAGATGTCCGCGAACCTGATACCCCGCCGGTTCCTCCACCAGGCCTCGGACGCCACCACGGCATAACCGATCAGGATGGTCAGGGCGGTGATGTTGAAATAGGCCATGTCCGGGAACAGGCCCTCCAGCAGCAGCTTGATCCCGATGGTCAGGAACATCATCGCCAGCACCAGGGCGGAACTTGCCCGGTAGAGGAACACCGCCGACATGATCAGGATGACAAATCCCACCTTGATGTAATAACTCGTGTTGTTGAACCAGTGGGTCAGGGCGAACGCGGGATTGCTGAACTTGATGTAGACCTGCAGGAAACCGAAGATCAGTCCGGTGAAAAGGGTGACCACGATGACCTTTTTGCCCATGGCCACCACCTGCCGATCGTCGGCCCCGGGCCGCAGCCGGCGCTTGTAGATGTCGATCGACCACAGGGTGGACACCGAGTTGAAGATGGAGTCGACCGAACTCATCAGCGACGCGAACAGCCCGCACAGGATCACGCCCCTCCACCCCGCCGGCAGCAGCAGGTTGACCAGGGTGGGATAGGCCATGTCCGGGTCGTCCAGGGGGTTGTCCTTCAGGATACCGGCCAGGGCGATGCTCGGGACCACGATGATCGCGGCCATCACGTACTTCAGGACCCCGCTGGCCAGCAGCCCCAACTGGGCGTCCCGGACCGACCTGGCCGCCAGCGACCGCTGCAGAATGATCTGGTTGCTGCCCCAGTAGTTCAGGTTCAGCAGAAGCATGGCGCCGATGGCCGTCCAGGGCAGCTTGTCGTGGTCGGCCGGCAGATGGAGGTGCATCAGGTCGGTCTGGGTGTAGAGCTCGCCCCACCCACCCAGCCGGTTGATCGCCAGGATCATCAGGGTCAGCCCCCCGAACACCAGCAGGATGAACTGGATGGCGTCGGTGCGCACCACGGCGCGGAGTCCGCCCAGGTAGGTATAGAAGGCCGAGAACATGCCCAGGAAGGTCATCATGATCATGATGCGGACCGCCGGGTCGGCCCCCAGGAACTGGATCTGCGGCGCGAACAGGGCGTTGACGGCGTAGGCCCCCCAGAACAGCGTGGTGCCCAGGTACAGGAATCCGTAGAGCACCATGGTCAACAACGAATAGGCCGTGGCCACCCTGGCCCCGAACTTCACCTCGAAGAACTGGGTGATGGTCACGACCTTCAGGTTCAGGTACAGCGGCACGAAGACAAACGCCGCCATCAGGATGCCGAACACGGCGTTGATCTCGAGGTTGGCCTGGGCCAGCCCGTAGAGATAGGCCGAACCGGCCATGCCCAGGAAATGCCCCGCGTGGATGTTGGTCGCCACGGTCGACAGCGCGATCGAAGGCCACCTGAGCGAGCGCGAACTGATGAAGTATTCCTCGGCGGTGGTGTCGGCGTCC
>Ga0210065_1000283_pt1 | contig 14134 bp, 6 predicted proteins | sample Muzzi_PWB_D1_FD_185533 | JGI IMG/M metagenome (GOLD analysis project Ga0210065, IMG submission 185533) | Wetland microbial communities from San Francisco Bay, California, USA, that impact long-term carbon sequestration - Muzzi_PWB_D1 (SPAdes) | ecosystem: Environmental > Aquatic > Marine >... | reverse complement strand
AAACTGTATGCCGTTTCTGTCGTCGCTGGCAAAGGAAGGGGCAGTATTTGATCGCGCTTTCGCCACGGCCAACCTGTGTGCCCCTTCGCGCGCCGGAATTCTGACGGGGTGCTTCCAGCAGCAGTGGGGTGCGTATTCCAACAAGGATATCGATGATCACGGCATTCCGGACGACCGCGCCGTGCTGGCCGAACCGTTGAAGGCGGCCGGCTACCGTTGCGGCGTGATCGGTAAGTGGCATGTCGGCCCGAAGCAGGACTCACTCAAGGAAAAAGTGTGGGTGGAGCAGATGGGCGAAACGCTGCCTATTCCGGGGGGCTATAAAGGGCGCTGGAAAGAGATGCGTCCGCTGCTCGAAAAGAACGGCTATTCAAGCTCCGTCGCCGAGGGCCACCATCCCTTCGACCGCGGGTTCGACTATTATTTCGGCTACAACAGCCACGGTGACAAATATTATGAATCCGAAACCCTTTGGGAGGGCTGGGATCGGGTGCCCAAGCGTCCCGCAGGCGAATTCCTGACCGACCTGTTCAATGAAAAGGCCTGCGGATTCATCGAGGCCTCGCTGAAGGAAAAGAAACCCTTCTTCCTCTATTATGCGCCGAAGACGCTGCACGGCGCGATCCTTCCTCCGCCAGAGCATTATGCTTCGAAATTTGATACCGGCATAAAGTTTTCAAACGACTATGCCGGACACTTGCTGGCGCTCGATGAAGGCATCCGGCAGATCTATCAAACGTTGGAGAAACAGGGACAGGCGGAGAATACACTTTTCATTCTTTCGTGCGACAACGGTTGTGTGAACTACAACGTTCCGCCGCACAATGCGCCCAATCGCGGCGGTAAGGGTACGGGCTGGCTGGGCGGTATCAATGTTCCGCTCATCATGTACAAACCGCATTTCGTAAAGCCCGGTCTCCGGGATGGAATTGTCAGTCTGGCCGACATCATGCCGACCATCCTGGAAATGGCCGGATTGCCGCTTCCCGATGGGATCGATGGCCGGAGCCTGGTTCCATACCTGAACGGATCGGTGAAACAGGGCCCGCGTCAATCGCTGGTCTCCTGCGGGCTGCATGCATCGGACTGGTCGTGGTTCTATGAAGGAAACGGCGAGCGCAACCAGCAGGATCGTCGCAAAGCACCGTTGTATGCCTTGCGTATCGAGGACGATAAGGTATTGATGCACATCACGGAAACCAAAGCCGGACTCTACAACAGCCTGCCGGACGGCATACCGGCCCGGACGATGTTCTACGATCTTTCAGCCGATCGCCATCAGTTGAAAGATGTGTCCGGAAGCTATCCGGAACAGGTCGGTCGGTTTGATGCAGCAATCATTCAATGGCTCAGCAGCATGGAAACGCCGATCTCAAGTCAGCAGCAGGATTATCACGAACTTATGAATGAGCCGTACAGTGGGAATACGCCGGCAAAAAAGGAAGTAACCCAACCGAAAAAGAAAAAAAGCGTCGCACCGAAAAAGGAGCAGGCCGGCAATTCGAATACGCCGCCGTCCATCGACCTTAATGGAGACGGGAAAATTTCATTCGAGGAGTTTTGTGCGCTCAAGGTGCGCCACGGTGAAGCACGCGGGAAACCATTCAAGGATGAGCTAGTCAGCAACCTGTTTACCCGCAAGGATACCGATCAGGATGGATTTCTTTCCTTCAGAGAACTGGCGACAAACCCGGATTGATATAATAAAAAGAGCATACAGATGACGAAAATGCGAAATGGTGCGGCCATCATCCTCTGTACGATGGCATGGATTGGATTCGGGGCGGTCACCGGCCCGAAGCCGCCCAATCTGTTGTTTGTACTGACCGACCAGTGGCGCAGACAGGCGGTGGGCTTTATGAACGACGATCCGGTTTTGACTCCGAATCTGGATCGCTTTGCAGAGCGAGCGGCCGTTTTTACCCGTGCCGTCGCGACCGTGCCGGTCTGCACGCCGGATCGGGCGGTTCTGTTGACCGGAAACTATCCGTTAAACAACGGCGTTTTGGCCAACGATATGCGGCTGGATGAAAATGCACAGAGTCTGGGTGCAGTCTGCAAAATGGCCGGGTATCGCACAGGCTACATCGGCAAGTGGCATTTGGACGGGAAACGTGAATTTACGCCGCCCGGAAAGCGCCGCCAGGGTTTTGATTTCTGGCACAAATCGATCTATCACATACCGTTTTATCAGCCGTACTATATTCAGGATAACCCCGAACAGATCAGGGTCAAGGGCTGGGCGCCGACCTACGCAACCGATACGGCCATCGGATTTATGAAGGAAAATCAAGACCAGCCTTTCGCCCTTGTGGTGTCCTATGCGCCGCCGCATAACGGTGGAGGCAAGTGTATGGAGGAAACCCATACCCCCGGCATGCTCGATGAAGACAGAAAACAGAAGTATGGCTACGGCTACAAAGCACCGGATGAGTTTGAAGCGCCGTACCGTAACGAGGACTTTCACTCGAAGCCACGCCGTCCGAACGTAAAGCCGGTGAGTGGGAAATTTGAATCCGCTCCCGTCCTGCCGGGCTATTTCGGAGCTATCACCGCACTTGACTACGAGTTCGGTCGATTGCTGGATCATTTGAAGAAAACCGGGCTGGATAAGAATACGATTGTTGTTTTTACATCGGATCACGGCGAAATGCTGGGGTCGCAGGGTCGCATGACCAAGGGAATCTGGTATGACGAAGCGGTTGGCGTTCCGTGCCTGATCGGCGGGGCGGGAATAAAGCCGCAACGGGTCGAGTCTCCGTTCGGTGCGGTGGATGTCATGCCGACGTTGCTTGGTCTCATGCAACTTAATAAGCCAGCAATGGACGGCACCGATTTTTCTCCTTTGTTGACCGGTCGTGTGATGGACGTTCCGGAATTCGCATTCCTCTCCTTTTACAAAGGCGGTGCGCCGGAAAAGTATCGTCAGTGGCGTGCCGTTTATTCCGAACGCTACACCTATGTGGTGGTCGGAGACTGGCCCGGCTGGAACAGCACGAAAATACCTCAGAACGGCGGAGCGGTGCTGTATGACCGTGAAAAAGATTCCTACCAAATGAATCCGATTTATCGCGGGCAGGGGCAGGATGAAGCGATGGATCAGATGCACGCAGTGCTGGCAGAGCACCTGCGGCAACAGAATGACCCCTTCCTTACAACATGCTGGTCCGGACGGTCCGATAAGAAAACCGATAAGGATGCCACCGCCCGCTACGATGCACTGATTGATCGCTACTACACACAGATTGTTGAATGAAAATAGGTCCGGCAGATCTTCCCTTCCTCGGGAAACAGTTGCTTCAGTGCGCGGACGGCGAAACGATCCGCTTTGAACCGGGTGACTACCATTTTTCCCCTGATGGAGCGTTTGAAAAATATTATTACATTTCAAACAACCGTCATGGTCTGAAACGGGTCGCTATTCCCATCGTTGGGAAAAAGAACATCACCATTGATGGTGGCGGTTCGCGTTTCATTTTTCATGGTGAAATCGTTCCGTTCGTGGTGGAGGATTCTGAAAGCATTGTTCTGAAAAACTTTACGGTCGACTGGGAGCGGCCTTTCTATTCGCAGGGCACGGTGCTGGAAGCCGATTCAGCGGGCGTGCTGCTTGAGATCGACCGGTCACGGTACCCTTATCGCATTGAAGGCGATGAAATCATTTTTGAAGGCGAAGGCTGGGAAAGTGGGTTTTCCGAAGGGGTGTTTGAGTTCGATGTGCAGACCCGTGCCCCGGCTTATCGCAGCGGCGATTCCCTGGGGCTCGGTTTCCCGGACCGTATCCGCGTTGAGGATGCCGGAGATGGACTTGTACGGTTGACTGAAAAATTCCCGCATCTTCCAGCTGTTGGAAACGCTTTGGTGCTGCGTCACTATGTGCGCCGGTCTCCCGGCATTCATCTGGTCAGGAGCAGAAACCTTCTGCTTGAAAACAATGTTTTGCACCACGCCGGGGGTATGGGGATGATCGCCCAGTTCTGCGAAAATGTGACGGTGCGTAAATGCAGTATTACGCCATCGGATGACCGCTTCTTTTCCGTTACGGTTGATGCGACCCATTTTGTAAACTGTCGTGGTGATGTCCGGCTGGAGGAGTGTCTTTTCGAAGGACAGCTTGATGATCCGGCCAACGTGCACGGCATCAATACGCGCATCAAGGAGGTACTCGGCGAACACACGGTGATTGCTGAGCTCGTGCATCGTGAGCAGCAAGGCATTGATATCGCATTTCCCGGGGACCACATGCGGATTGCCGACAATGAATCGCTGCTTCCCATCGGTGAAAACACGGTGGCTTCGGTGGAACGCCTTGATAATCGGTTTTCGAAAATTGTCTTTATGAAGGCGTTGCCGGAAGGTCTTACTCCGGGACATGTGCTTGAAAATCTCTCTTGGACGCCTAACCTCCATATCAGCGGTTGTACGGCACGTAACAACCGCGCACGCGGTTTTCTGATTTCGACACCCGGGAAGGTGCTGGTGGAAAACAACCGTATCGAATCGTCGGGCGCGGGCATCAAGATCAGCGGCGATGCCAACTTCTGGTTTGAATCGGGCGCGGTGCGCGACGTGCTGATCCGTAATAATGAGTTCGGCGACTGCTGCTACGGGTGCCCGGTCTGGGGTCGGGCGGTAATTGATATTGATCCCGAGATCTCCGACCCTCGGAAAAACCGGCAGTGTTTTCATCGCAACATCAGGATTGAAAACAATCGGTTTATCACATTTGATTCGGCTATTCTGTTTGCTCGCTCAGTCGACGGGTTGGTGTTCCGCGGCAATACAATCCATCGCTCGGATACGTATCCTCCGACAGGGCGGATACAGGAGCCGTTTATTATTGAAGCGTGTAAAAATGTCGCGATTGAAGAAGAAATTCCAGTATGAATATGCCAGGTAGACGTATGACAGCCGAGAACGATCGGATCCCCTTTTTCCAAAAGGTCGGTTATGGAACGGGGATGCTGGGTTACGCCCTGATGATTCAGACGTACATGCAGTTCTATAATCCGATTTTTAACGATACGCTGGGGCTGGATCCCGTCTGGATCGGATGGATCATCGGTCTGTCCCGGATATGGGATGCCTTGACCGATCCGTTGATGGGAAGTCTGACCGACAACACCCGTTCGCGTTGGGGACGCCGCCGCCCGTGGATCGGTCTGGGGGCGTTGCTCTGTTCGGTCAGTTTTGCGATTATCTGGTGGTTCCCGCCCGGGCAGAGCCATACCTTTTACGTTGTCTGGTTGCTGGTTTCATCGCTGGTGTTCTATGTGGCATTCACGATTTTTTCCGTTCCCTACATCGCGTTGGGTATGGAGCTTTCGCCCGACTACCATGAACGCAGCAGCGTGATGTCGTTCCGGGCGGTGCTTCAGCAGGGCGGTTTCTTCATTGTTTCCAGCCTCTACTGGCTGACCAGTCTTGATCGCTATGCCGATCGCGCAGAAGGCATGCGCTGGAACAGCCTCTGGATGGCTGCGGTTATTTTTGCTGTGATTGCGATTCCGGCCGTTTTCGCCCGGGAGCATCCGTCGATGCTTGCAGCCACTCGCCGTCAAAAGAAAAAAGTTCCGCTCTGGCGCAGTGCAAAAGAAACCCTGTCAAACTGGCCGTTTCTTAACCTGTCGCTCATTACCATTATCAGCCTGCTGGGCCTGATGATGGTGGGTTCGCTGGGCTACTATGTAACGATCTACCACATGTTCGGGGGCGACAAGGGAGAGACTTCCGGACGTCTGTTGACGTTTGTCAATTATACCATTCCGATATCCACCATTATTGCGGTGCCCCTGTTGCAAAAACTGTCAACGCGGATCGGCAAGCGCTCCACAATGATTGCCGCATTTTCTATCGCCTTGGTCGGAACCTTGCTCAAATGGCCGTGCTATACCCCGGTCAATCCCTGGCTCTCTATTATCCCGTCCATCCTGCTCGGGTTTGGCAGTGCGGCGGCTTACGTTTTTGTGAATGCAATGATTCCCGAGGCGGTCGATGTCGATGAGCTCAAGACCGGCGAGCGCAACGAGGGTATGTTCAGTGCGGTGTATAGCTGGATGTTCAAAATCGGTGCGGCTATCGCGTTGCTTCTGGCAGGGTATGTGTTGAAAGGGACAGGGTTTGATGCCAACCTTGAGGGTATGCAGGAGGAGTCGACCATTTTCTGGATGCGTGTGTACTTTACACTCATTCCTGCGCTCGCCCTTGCCGCTTCGATCGGGCTGGCTTTGACGTATCCCATTACCGAGAAAACGGCCTATGAAATCCGCGCACAGCTCGAAGCGCGCAGAAAGCTAATTGGAACGGAGTAAACACACCCGTTCCGGATGAGTTGAGAAACATTTTGTGAGAAGGATGCGAACAGTTCTTTTTTTGATCGTGTGTACAGCTTGTTCGATGGCTCAGGCTGCGGAAGATTCAATCCGCTTGCTGGCCATCGGAAACAGCTTTGCCGAAAATGCATTGACTTATTTCAGCGATATCGCCGAGGCCGCCGGGAAGCAGGTCCAGATTGGCAAGGCCTGCCTTGGCGGCTGCGATTTGGAGCGTCATATGCGGCACGTGGATGCGTATGAGGCCGATCCGTCCGATCCTGAGGGCAGCCCGTATGCTGACGGGGAAAAAAGTCTGCGGCAATTGTTGGAGCAGGAGCCCTGGGACTATGTGACCATTCAGCAGGTCAGTCATAAAAGTTTTCGTCCGGCATCCTATCATCCGCATGTAGACCGGCTGATTGCCTATGTTCATAAATATGCCCCGCAGGCAGAGATCGTGATTCATCAGACGTGGGCTTACCGGGATGATCACGGTTTCTTCGGAGAGCCGGACCTGAATACCGACTCCATGTATCAAAGGCTTTGCGCCGCATATGATGCGTTATCGGAAGCGACCGGTTTCCGCCAGATTCCCAGCGGCGACGCAATGGAAGCCGCGCGTCAGGATCCAAACTGGGGACCTTTCGTTCCCGACCCGGATTTTGACCCGGCCACTGCAGTATATCCGGAACTTCCGCAAAACGATCTGCATGCGCTTCACAACGGCTGGTATGGCTGGAAAAAAGATGAAAAAACCGGAACCTATTTTTTGTCGAGGGACTGTATTCATGCCAATCGGGAAGGAAAATACCTGCTGGGATGCGTTTGGTTCGAGTTCTTCTTCGGGCCGTCCGTGGTTGGCAATTCCTTTCTTCCGTCTGGCATGTCGCGGGAGGATGCCTCGATATTGCAGCGTATTGCGCATCGCGTGGCCGGACGCAGCATCCGGCAAATGATCGAAGAGGGGTTGTCCGCCGGTGTGTCGCATATCACCATTCCGCCGGGCCGCTATGAACTGGTGCCGGTAAAGGGAGTGCACCTTGTGCTTGAAAACCTGTCGGATGTCACCATCGATGCAACCGGCGCGGAACTGATCTGTACCGAGACCACGCGCGCAATCTACATAGAAAACTGCACCAACCTGACAATTCGCGGATTGTCCATCGACTATGACCCGCTGCCGTTCACCCAGGGAACGATTGTTGAAATTTCCGAGGACCGGAAGTCGCACATCATTGAGATCATGGCCGGCTTCCCGCCGGCAACCTCCGCATTTGCTTCCAAGCATGCCGTGTACCGGCCGGATGGCATGTTGCGCTTCGGGAACTACTTCAGTTTCCAGCTGGAAGTCCTTGCCGAAAACCGGCTTCGGATATTCGGGCTCCATCCGCGAAAAGACGGAGGAGAGCAGGTGGGCGATATCGTGGTGGTAGCTTCTCGGAGTGGCCGGCGTACGATGCCGCATGCAATTCGTGTAAACAATTCCATTGGCACACTGCTCGATGGCGTAAAAATTTATTCATCGCCGGTGTTCGGTTTCTTTGAAACCCATTGCAGCGGATCCGTCTATCGCAACTGCGTGGTGGATCGGAAAGCCGGCCGGTTTCGCTCGCTCAATGCCGATGCGTTTCACAGCAAGTATGCTGAAGTCGGTCCGCAGATCATAGGTTGTACAGCCATGTGGCAGGGCGATGACTGTGTCAACATTTGCGGGGATTATCATGTGGTTTCAAAAACATCCGGCAATTTCATGCGGGTACTGGCCAAGCGGCGGTTTGATATTCGATCGGGCGACACCGTAGAGCTGGTCGATGCCAACGGAGTGCGCCTGCCGGATGCAAGGGTGCTTTCCGTACAACGTGCAGGGAACACGCTGGAGAATGAAGTGGAGCTGTTGAACGAGTTGCGGATCAATAAGAATACGGTTCCGATGATGACAGAAGCCTATGTGATCCAGCTTGACCGCAAGGTGGAGCTATCGTTCGGCAGTCTGGTGGGTGCGTTGAACCGGAGAGGAAACGGCTTCTCTGTGAAGAACTGCAGCTTTGGCAACAACCGCTCACGCGGTATCCTGATTAAAGCCGGTGATGGGGAAGTCAGTGGAAACCGGATCGAAAACTGCCATTCACAGGGCATCATAATCGCACCGGAATATTATTGGCTTGAGTCGGGATACAGCCGTAATCTGATTGTTGCGAATAACACCGTGGTAAACAGTGGTTTAGAGGCATTGCTCATTCACCCGATCGGTACGAACGGTTCGGGGTTTGAAAATATCCGGGTGTCGGATAATCGTTTTTCGAGTCGGCACAAGCCGCCGGTGTCTTATCCTTCAGACGGTGTAATATTTGATAAAAATAATATAGTGAGCGGAGTGGAATAATATGAAATGCATAATGATTTTAGTGGTGGGAATGCTCGGATTGAATGCGCTGGCTGAACAGGCTGAGCGACCGAACATTCTGTTCTGCATCATGGATGATGCTTCGTGGGCGCATATGGGGGCCTATGGCTGCGAGTGGGTGGATACCCCGACGTTTGACCGGTTGGCGGAGCAGGGCATTCTTTTCCGCAATGCTTACACACCCAACGCTAAGTGTGCGCCGTCGCGTTCCAGCATCATCACCGGACGCAATTCGTGGCAGCTTGAAGAGGCCGCCAATCACGTCGTTAACTTTCCGGCTAAGTTCAAGACCTTTCCTGAAGCCCTGCGTGAGCATGGATACGTTACAGGAAAAACCGGCAAAGGATGGGGGCCGGGCGATCCGGGCATGTTGGATGGCAAGAAGCGTGAACTGATCGGTAAAGCATGGTCGGAGCACAAGATGGAGCCGCCGGCGAAGGGAATGTCGAACGAGGATTATGCTGCCAACTTCGAGGATTTCCTGGATGCTGCCGGAGAGCAGGAATGGTTCTTCTGGTACGGGGCGAGGGAGCCGCACCGCCGTTATGAATACGGCAGTGCCGTACGTGCCGGAAAAACGCCGGACATGATCGACGAGGTGCCTGCGTTCTGGCCGGACAATGAAATTGTCCGAAACGACATGCTGGATTACGGGCTCGAAATCGAACATGCCGATCGCCAGCTCGGACGCATGATTGATCAGCTCGAAAAACGCGGACTGCTTGAGAACACCATCGTTCTGATGACGTCGGACAACGGTATGCCGTTTCCGCGTGGCAAGGCGCAGGAATATGAATATTCCAACCATATGCCGCTGGCGGCCATGTGGCCGAACGGAATAAAAAACCCGGGGCGCACAGTGGATGACATGGTCAGTTTTATCGACTTTGCCCCGACCTTCCTTGAGGTGGCCGGAATTCCGTTTGACGAGTCGGGCATGCATGCTTCTCCGGGACGCAGCCTCACGGATATTTTCTACTCGGAAAAAGAGGGGCAGGTAAATCCCGCGCGGGATTTTGTAATGATCGGTCGGGAGCGGCACGACTACAGCCGCCCGCACAATGCCGGCTATCCGATCCGTGGTATCGTCGGGAAAGATCACCTCTACCTATACAATTATGAACTCGATCGTTGGCCTGCGGGAAATCCGGAACTGGGTTATCTGGATGTCGATGGCTCACCCACAAAAACCTACATCCTCAATATGCGCCGTGAGGGCAAGGATACGAAATACTGGGATTTGTGCTTCGGTAAGCGCCCTGTTCACGAAGAACTGTATAACATTGCCGACGATCCCTATTGCATGGAAAATCTGGCGGCAAGTGAAAAGGCCGGGCAGTTGAAGCAGGAGATGAAGGAGCGGATGGAAAAGACGCTCAAGGAACAGCAGGATCCGCGGGTGCTCGGTAACGGAGCGATTTTCGATACCTACGGCTATTCCGAAGAGCGCGGCTGGAATTTTTATGAGCGCTTCATGGCCGGCGAATTTACTCCGAAAGATACCGGGTGGGTGAATCCGTCCGATTATGAGCCCAAGCCGCTGGACTGATGTTTTCTCCCTCGGTTTTTCTGCCTCTCCCGATGATTCGAAATAACCGGATACGGTCTTCGATTCGGTTTCCGCAGCACCTATAAGTCTGCGAACGGGTTATTGCAGAATCGTTTTGGTTTGGGCGGGGGATTCTCGCGCGGTGGTTTGTCGGTCTTAGCCTGCCGGCGCTGCGTCTTCGATCTGGCGTTTCGGGGTGCTGTCTGCTTCTTTTTCGCCGAAAGAGAAATACGCTTTCGTTTCGGATCTATTTCCAGCACGCGAACTGCAATCCGATCTCCTGCTTGAACCACATCGGCAGGGTCTTTAATAAACCGGTCGGATAGCTGTGAAATATGAACAAGGCCGTCCTGATGAACACCGATATCCACGAACGCACCGAATGCCGTCACATTGGTCACGATACCGTTGAGCTCCATGCCTTCTTTCAGATCGTTCAGGGTCATGACATCTTCGCGGAAACCGACTTCCTCGAATTTTTCGCGCGGATCGCGTCCCGGTTTCTTTAATTCGTTAATGATGTCCTTGAGGGTCGGTTCACCGATGTCGTTACCGAGATATTTTTCAATTTTAATTTTGCTGACGATCTCCACATTACCCACCAGCTTCGAAAGCGGCTCGCCGAGGTCGGCGGCCATCTGGCCGACGAGGTTGTAGCGTTCGGGGTGAACGGCGGAGGCATCCAGCGGCTGCTCGCCGCCGCGCACACGCAGAAAGCCGGCCGCCTGTTCGAACGCGCGTGGGCCGAGTCCGGATACCTTGAGCAGTTCGGCGCGGCTTTTGAAGGCCCCGTGTTCGTTGCGGTGTTCAATAATCTTTTTGGCAAGGCTGTCGCCGATGCCGGCAACGCGGGAGAGCAGGGGAGCGCTGGCGGTATTCAGTTCCACGCCGACGTGGTTTACGCAGCTCACGACGACTTCATCAAGCTTATCCTTGAGCAGCTGCTGATATATATCATGCTGGTATTGTCCGACTCCGATTGATTTCGGATCGACCTTGACCAGTTCGGCCAGTGGATCCTGCAGGCGGCGGGCGATGGAGATGGCTCCGCGGATGGTCAGGTCGAGATCGGGAAACTCTTCGCGGGCGATGGGGGATGCACTGTAGACCGATGCGCCGGCTTCGCTGACGGATACGACGCTGATATCGGATTTCATTTCCTTGAGCAGCGCTTTCACAAAGGCTTCCGTCTCGCGTCCGGCGGTTCCGTTGCCGACGGCGAGGGCCTGCGGTTGGTGTTTTTCAATAAAGGTGGAGAGCGCAATTTTGGCCTGCTTTTCCTTTTCGGCGCCCTGACAGAGATAAATGGTGGTCGTATCCAGATATTTGCCGGTGGCATCGAGGGCCGCACATTTGCAACCGGTGCGCAGCCCCGGATCGATTCCAATGACCGACTTTTCGCCGTAGGGTGCGGCCAATAACAGATTGCGCAGGTTTTTGGCGAAAATTTCGACGGCGGAACGGTCGGCCTTCATTTTCATTTCAACCGATACATCGACCTCAACACTAATGGTGAGTAGGCGTTTATAGGCATCAAGAATGGCTTTTTCCAGTTCGGGAAAAAACGGAGAAGCAGGATTTGCTCCGCAGAGGGTTTTGATGCGTTCGATCTGCGGATCGGCATCAATGGAAAGAGTCCGCCGGAGTATACCTTCCGTTTCGCCGCGGCGGATGGCGAGGTAGCGATGCGACGGGATGGCGTCGATGGGTTGTGCAAAATCGAAGTAGTCTTTGTATTTTGAATTTTCGTCGGTTTCAGGAATCAATGCGGTGGATTTAATCGTACCGGTTTTAAAATAAGCTTCGCGAATCAGTGCGCGCACCTCGGCCATTTCGGCAATCTGCTCGGCCAGAATATCGCGTGCACCGGCCAGCGCGGCTTCGGCGTTATCTACCTCTTTTTCCGCGTTGATAAATCGGGCGGCCTCGGTCGCCGGATCACCTGCCATCCCCTGTTCAGCGATCACTGCGGCAAGGGGTTCGAGGCCCTTCTCTCTTGCAATCATGGCGCGGGTGCGGCGTTTGGGTTTGTAGGGCAGATACAAATCTTCAAGTTCGGTTTTAGAAGTGCTGTTCAGAATCTTTTTCCGAAGCTCGTCGGTCAGCTTATCCTGTTCTTCGATGGATTTCAGAATGGTCTGACGACGGGCTTCGAGGGTGTTGTAGTAGGCCAGTTTTTCCTGAATGTCGGTAATCTGCACTTCGTCGAGATTGCCGTGGGCTTCTTTGCGGTACCGGGCAATGAACGGAACAGTGCCGCCTTCGGCAAACAGTGCGGCAACGGCCGAGACCCGGCGTGCAGGAATGTTGAGATCTTTCGATACAAAGGGAACGGGGTCAAAGAGGGCCATTTCGGTCATGCGGTATTCCTTTCGATAAAGCGGGTCGGGGAGGGGGCCTCGACTACATTACTTTTTTCGGCGCGCGAAGCGTAAGGGTGCGGTTGAAGACGGGCTGTTCCGGCGTGTGATCCAGATCCGCGCAGAAGTAACCGACGCGCTCAAACTGGAATCGGTCGCCGGGCGCGGCGTTTGCCAGTCCGGGTTCCAGTTTGGCGGTAATCACTTCGAGTGATGCCGGATTAATGAACTCCTTGAAGTCCTTTTCCTTGTCAGCCAAAGGGTTTTCAGCCGTATAGAGCCGTTCATAAAGCCGCACTTCGGCATCTACCGCGTGCTTCGCCGAGACCCAGTGAATGGTGCTTTTTACTTTGCGGCCATCGGGCGCATTGCCACCCTTCGTTTCAGGGTCGTAGGTGCAGTGCAGTTCAACGACATTGCCGTCTGCGTCTTTGATGACTTCGTTGCAGGTGGCCAGATAGGCGCCGCGCAGGCGGACTTCGCGTCCGATTGTAAAGCCTTTGAATTTATTCGGGGCATCGTCCATATAGTCGCTGCGCTCGATCCACAGTTCGCGACTGAAAGGAACCGTACGTTTTCCTTCCTCTTCTTTCTGCGGATGATTCGGAACCTCAAACTCCTCCGAAAGATCTTCCGGATAGTTTTCGATGATCACTTTTACGGGATCAACGACGCCCATGGCACGCAGGGAGTTTTCGTTCAGATCGTCGCGAACAATGCTTTCCAGCAGTTCGATTTCCGTGATGCTTTCAAACTTGGTACAGCCGACTGTGGCGCATAGTTTTTTTATGGCTGCAGGCGTGAATCCGCGCCGGCGCATGCCGCAGAGTGTGGGCATGCGGGGATCGTCCCAGCCGTCAACCAGTCCTTCGTTCACCATTTGCAAAAGGCGGCGTTTACTGAGAACGATGTAGGTCAGGTTGAGTTTGGCAAATTCAATCTGCTGCGGTTGGAAGACTTCGAGTTCTTTCAGAATCCAGTCATAAAGCGGGCGGTGTACCTCGAATTCAAGCGTGCACATGGAATGGGTGACGCCTTCGATGGAATCTTCGATACAGTGGGCAAAATCATACATGGGATAGATGCACCAGGTGTCGCCGGTATTGTGGTGCGTGGCGCGCTTGATGCGGTAGATGGCCGGGTCGCGCAGGTGAAGGTTCGGGGAGGTCATGTCGATACGGGCGCGCAACACGTATGTGCCGTCGGCAAACTCGCCGGCTTTCATTTGTTCAAACAGGGCAAGGTTTTCTTCGGGCGTACGGTTCCGGCCGGGCGGTTCCTTGCCGGGTTCAGTCGGAACACCGCGGTATTCTTTGAATTCCTCCTGCGTCAGTTCGCAGACATAGGCCTTGCCTTTCCGGATCAGGCGCACGGCATAGTCATACATGGTGTCGAAATAGTTGGATGCCCAGTAGAGGTGTTCTCCCCAGTCATAGCCCAGCCACTTGATATCCTCCTGAATCGCTTTTACATATTCCTCGTCTTCGGCTTCAGGGTTGGTGTCGTC
>Ga0210065_1000282_pt1 | contig 14158 bp, 8 predicted proteins | sample Muzzi_PWB_D1_FD_185533 | JGI IMG/M metagenome (GOLD analysis project Ga0210065, IMG submission 185533) | Wetland microbial communities from San Francisco Bay, California, USA, that impact long-term carbon sequestration - Muzzi_PWB_D1 (SPAdes) | ecosystem: Environmental > Aquatic > Marine >... | reverse complement strand
CCGGTCCACTTCCAGGTGCAGGCCCAGTAGCGTTTCCACGGTCAGCCGGTACATCCAGCCCGCCGCACCGGTGTACCAGGTCCAGCCGCCTCGTCCGGTGTGTGGCGGTGCACCGTAGATATCCGCGCACATGACATACGGCTCGACCTTGTAGCGTTCGATCTCATCCGGCTGACTGCCGTGATTGACGGGATTGAGCATGGCGAACAATTCCCAGGCGCGGTCCCTGTCACCCATCATGGCAAACGCCATCGTGGTCCAGATCGCGGCATGGGTATACTGGCCGCCATTTTCGCGTACGCCGGGCAGGTAGCCCTTGATATAACCGGGTTCAAGGTCTGATTTATCGAAGGGCGGATCGAGCAGCTGGATCAACCGCGCATCGCGTCGCACCAGGTGCTCGTCCACCGCCGCCATCGCCTGGCGGGCGCGCAGGGGATCACCGCCGCCGGATATGACCGCCCAGCTCTGGCTGATCGAATCGATCCGGCACTCGTCATTGACGGACGAGCCCAGCGGCGTGCCGTCATCGAACCAGGCCCGCCGGTACCAGTCGCCGTCCCAGGCATTGGACTCGATGTTATTGAGCAGCAGCACGGTCTGGCTGGTGCAGACCTCGGCAAAGTCCTCATCCCCCCGGCCCCTTGCCAGGCCGGCAAACAGTTGCAGGTTCTCGTACAGGAACCAGGCCAGCCAAACGCTCTCGCCCTTGCCGGCATGACCGACGAGGTTCATGCCATCGTTCCAGTCGCCGCAGCCCATCAGCGGCAAGTGATGTTCGCCAAACCGTAACCCGTGTTTAATGGAACGCACGCAATGCTCATAGAGACTTGCCACTTCCACCGAACGCTGGGGGTGATCGTAGTAAGCCTCCTCTTCCGGATTCAGGCTGCGACCTTCAAGAAAATGAACCGGTTCATCAAGCACTCCCGTATCACCGGTCGCCAGCACATAACGACAGGCGGCATACGGCAGCCACAGATAGTCGTCGGAGAAATGGGTGCGCACGCCCTGCCCGTTGGGCGGATGCCACCAGTGTTGCACATCACCCTGCAGGAACTGGCGTTCGGCGCAACGCAGCAACTGCTCACGGGCGAGCCACGGTGTCGCATGGATCAGCGCCATGGTGTCCTGCAATTGATCGCGGAAACCATAGGCGCCGCCGGACTGGTAATACCCGCTGCGGCCCCAGAGCCTGCACGACAGTGTCTGGTAGAGCAGCCAGCCGTTCGCCAGCACGTCCAGGGCATGATCCGGCGTCTCCACCTGCACCGCGCCCAGGGTGCGGTTCCAGTGTTCCCACACCACGTCCAGCGCCTGCCGTGCGCCGGCCGGACCGCCGTATTGCTGGATGAAGTGCTGCGCTTCATCGGTGTTGCGGGCGGCGCCGAAAATGAACACGATCTCGCGCTCCTGCCCGTCGGCCAGCTCGATCCCGGTCTGTATCGCCGCGCACGGGTCGAGGCCCGCACCTGCCCTGCCCGACAAACGCGTGCGGCGCATCGCCGCCGGGCTGGTCAGCGAGCCGTTGCGGCCAATGAACTCGTTGCGGTTTCCGGTCACCGTACGTTCTGGCTCGCTGACCTGCACAAAGACGATTCGATTGCCGCATTCACGACCGTAGGCGTTGCGCGCAAACAGCGCACCGCTGTGAGGATCCGTTTCGGTAACAATGTGCATCAGGTTCGCATGGCGCCATTCACCAAGCACCAGTTCCCAATAGCCGGTCAGCGACAACCGGCGCGGGCGCCCCGAATGGTTGCGCAGCTTGATCACCGCGAACTTTACCGGCGCGTCCATGGCGACGTAGGTGAACAGTTCCGAGGAGATACCAGCCTGGTAATGCTCGAACACGCTGTAGCCGAACCCGTGCCGGCACACATACCCGGTCCGACCGCGGGCGGGCAACGGCGTCGGCGACCAGAACGCGCCGGTATCCTCGTCGCGGATGTAGAGCGCTTCGCCGCTGCTGTCGCTGAGCGGGTCATTGTGCCAGGCGGTCAGCCGGAACTCGTGAGCGTTTTCCACCCAGGTGTACGCGCTCCCGCTTTCGCTGACGACCGTACCGATGTACGGGCTGGCGATGACATTGACCCACGGCGCCGGGGTATTCTGACCGGGTTCGAGTGTAACGACGTATTCGCGCCCGTCGGGCGTAAAGCCCCCGAGGCCGTTGCAGAATATGCGTTCACGCACCGACAGCGGATGGATCGGTTCATCTGCCGGCTGCGGCAAGGGCTCCAGAGGGTCAGGCAGGCGCTCTGCCAGCATCCGGCGATCCACCTGCTCGACCAGCGTCTCGGCGGTATCGGTGAGTACGACGCGGGCGACGGTCTGGAACAGGACCCGGTCTTCCTCGGACAGTTCATCCGCACGCCGCAGGAACACGCCGCCCGGTCTATCGATGATTTGCGCTTCGGGGCCCGCGTTGATCAGCCCGATGATCTGGTCCTGCAGAACCGCCCGATAGCCGGAGAAATCCTCGTTCACGATCACCAGGTCCGCAGTCAAGCCCTTGATCCGCCAATAGGCGTGGGCTTGCAGCAGCTGTTTTACCAGGTCAATGCGATTCAGGTCGCCGATGCGTATCAGTACGATCGGCAGGTCGCCCGAGACGGCAAAGCGCCAAAGCCCGGGCTGACCAAGCTGGTTGCGGGCAATGACGCTGGGTGCTGCGCGGCGCAGGGCAGTACTGTAAATGACGGAAGAGGCCAGGCGGCCATAGACCTGCGCATCGGCTTCGGTTGCGTTGAGGCGGCGCAGCACCTCCTGGCTTTGAGACCAGGCCAGTTCAAAGGCGCGTTCGACGAAGTGCCGGTCACCGTACTTCTCAACCAGAGCCAATGCCGACTCGCGGGTGTCCGCGAAACCCGTAATGATGTGCACGGATGCCGATTCGTCGGGTGACAGGCTGATGGTGCGGCGGATCGCCACGATGGGATCGAGCACCGAACCCTCGGTGTTCGATAACCGCTTCGAAAACCGTGATGAACTGTCACTGTTATCCAGCGCCACGGGATTGGACACCGTTCGACCCCGCCCGATGAATCTGGCGCGATCGGTCTCGCAAGACGGCTTGCCGGCACCCACACCGGGCGCCGCCAGCAAGTGAAACATCCACGGCGTCTGCTCCCCGGGTGTGCGTCTGCGCCGCGTGCAGAGAATCGCCTGCCGATCGGGCAGGATTTCGGTTTGCACGAACAGGTTGCTGAAAGCGCGATGGGCCAGGTCGGCATTCAACGGCGCCAGCACGACCTCCGCGTAACTCGTCACCTCGATATGGCGGGTGTCGGACGTCAGGTTGCTGAGCGTGACACGGCGGATCTCGGTATCGTCTTCAGGTGAAACACTGATCTCGGTGTGCGTCTCGATGCCCTGATCGCGGCGCCGGTATTCGGCGCGGGCCTGCGCGAAGATCACCTCGTAATGATCCGCCTTGCGCCGTGTCGGTTGATACGCGGTTGACCAGTAACGCCCCGTGTCGCGGTCGCGCAGGTAAATGAAGGTGCCCCAGTCATCGGACGTGGCGTCCTCGCGCCAACGGGTGATTGCCAGGTCCCGCCGGCGGCTGTAACCGCCGCCGGCATGGGTCACCATGACGTGGTACCTGCCGTTGGACAACAGGTGAACTTCAGGTATCGGCGTGTTCGGATCGGTAAACACGCGCATGTTCGCGCCGCTTTCCCCGACGGCGGTGCGGTCTGCGGCGCTCACTTCTGCCGCATGCGGATGCAAGGTGGCGCCCTGCTTCGGCACCCGTTCCTGCAGCAACAGTTCCGTTGCCCGTGCCATCGGGTCGGACATGAAGCGGCGCTGCATCGGCTGGTTGAGCAACACCTGCCCGAAGGCCAGCAGGCTCATGCCCTGGTGATGCGCCATGAAGGTGCGCACGATGGCGTAATGCTTGCCCGGCGGCACGCGCGATGGCGTGTAATCGATCGACTCATAGAACCCGTAGTCGCCGAGGAAACCATTGCCGGCCAGCGTCTGCAGGTTGCGGCACGCTTCCATGGGCTTCACCATCAGCGCCAGGGCACTGGCGTAAGGCGCAATGACCAGGTCATCGCCCAGCCCGCGCTTGAAGCCGAGCCCGGGCACGCCGAAGGCCCGATATTGATAGACCTGATGCAGGTCGGTCGCGTTGTAGCAGGACTCGGAAATACCCCAGGGCGCGGCGCGTTGCCGGCCGTATTCGATCTGGCGCGCCACCGCGGCCTTGCAGGTATGATCCAGCAGGGTGTTATCGTAACTCGGCATGATCAGCTGCGGCATGAGGTACTCGAACATCGTGCCGCTCCACGAAATCAGGCTCACGTCGCCGCCATGGCTTGTCAGCAGGCGGCCGAGCGCGAACCAGTGTTTCTGCGGCACCTGACCCTGCGCGATGAGCAGGAAGCTGGCCAGGCGCGCTTCGGATGCCAGCAGGTCGTAGCAGAAGGGATCGCGGCGCCGTTCGCCCACGTCGTAACCGACGCTCAGCAAATCGCGCGACGAATCATAGAGAAAATCGAAATCCATCGCGCCCAGTTCGCGGCAACGATTAACCTGATCATCGATCATTTTGAGCCGTTCCACCGCGGCCTGGTAACCTGATGCGGGCGCCGCGGTTGCCGTGTCTGATGACCGCGCTTCAGCGCCGGCTGCACCCGCTCTGGCCAGTTCCGCCAGTGTCGGGATACGGGTGAAGTTCGATGACTCGGACGCCAAGAGCCCAAGCTCATCGCGAAGTGCGCGAACTTGCCGGTCGAATGCCTGCGTCCAGTAAGAGAGTTCGCCATCGATATCACTATCCGCCGGCAACCGTGCAGCCAGATCCCCGCGCGTACGGTCAATCTCATCCAGCAGGCTGGCAGCGGCAGCGAGCGTCTGTGGCTGCCCGTTCAGCGTCGCTGACCGGAGAATGTCCTGTAACAACCTGATCTGCTCCGCAGGCTGCGGATTTGATGACGCCGGCAGGTGTTCGGCAAGCACCTGCAAGGTGTCCCGCAGCCCCTGAAATACGTTTGATGACAGCACCGGTTGATCTTTCAACTCCTCCAGTCCCGCCTGCAGGGTAAACAGGCTGCCGGCCAGGTTGCCGCTGTCCACCGAAGAGATGTACTGCGGGTGGAGCGCCTGCAGCGAGCGTGTGTCGTACCAGTTGTAATAATGGCCCCGAAAACGTTCCAGCTTCTCCATCGCAGCCAGCGTGTACCCGGTGCGACGCAGCAATTCTCCGGCGCAGATGTAACCGAAATCGTACGCCGCCAGGTTCGCCAGCAGCGCCATGCCGATGTTCGTGGGCGAGGTCCGCGAGGCGATTTGTGGCGCCGGGTATTCCTGGAAGTTATCGGGCGGCAGCCAGTTGTCCTGTGGACCGACGAATTCCGCGAAAAAGCGCCACGTTCTCCGGGCAGATGCGCGCAGGAAGGTCCGTTGAGTGTCGGTCAAATTCGGTACGGGGGACTGCAGCGGCGTGCTGATCCACCTGCCGATAACGGGCGACGCCAGCCAGAGCAACAGGACGGGCGCCCAGAAGAGCCACTGCGCCGAGGGGGTTTGCCACTGTGCCCATGTCAAATACAGGCCCAGCACCACCGCCACAACCGGCGCGATCCACATCTCCCGGAAATAATCGGCCCGCGTACGGCGCGCGTTGCGACGTGCATAGGATGGCAGTTGCCAGAGCAGCAATCCGCGCCGGGTGAACGGCATCCGTACACCCGAGCGCCGTATCGCATCCAGACAAATCAGCGTGTCGTAGGGCAGAAAGACCAGTGTCAGCAAATCGAGCACCATGGGGCGGCCCGCGGATTTGCCCGTCAGGACCAGGTGCACCAGCAAATCACGATCCTGAGGCTTGCGGATGAGTCCGATCACGGTTCCCAGCAAGGTGGGCAGGAACACCACAGCCGCGACCAGCAGGACCCAGAACCACGCCGGACCCGGACCAAACAGCCAGCCACCGGCCAGCAAGGCAAGCAGCGCTGGCCGCACGAGGCTGCGTCGAAGGTTGTCGGCGATTTTCCACACTGACAAGGCGGTGAGCGGGTTCGGTTCCCGCTTCGCCCTCGATCCCCGGGGTCCGGTCGACACATTTGAGCCGGGTGGTCCGGGCACGCGCGGGAACAGCCAGCCGGCAAGCTGCCAGTCACCACGTATCCACCGGTGTCGCCGGCTGGCCTCGATGGCATAACTGGACGGGTGTTCTTCAATGAGTTCGACATCGGTCACCAGCGCCGACCGCGCATACCCGCTTTCCAGCAGGTCGTGGCTGAGAATGAGATTCTCCGGAAAGCGCCCATCGACGGCCAGACGAAACGCGTCCACATCGTAGATGCCCTTGCCAATGAACGACCCTTCCCCGAAGATATCCTGGTAGACATCCGATACCTGGCGCGTATAGGGATCGATGCCGGACTCGCCCGAGAACAGTTTTGCAAACCGCGACTGGCCTGCACTGGTCAGGCTGATCGACGCGCGTGGTTGCAGGATCGCGTAGCCTTCGACAATGCGGCCCTTGCCGGCATCGTATACCGGCCGATTGAGCGGATGGGCAATGGTGCCTGTCAGTGCGCGCGCGGCGTCGCGGGGCAGTTGCGTGTCGGTATCCAGGGTAATGACGTACCTGATCGAGGCAAAGATGGACGCATCGCCGACAATATCCGGGAATGCCGTTTTCCCTTCCCCCCGCAGCACGGCATTGAACTGTTCCAGTTTGCCGCGCTTGCGCTCGTATCCCATCCACACCCCTTCGACCGGATTCCACACCCGCGGTCGATGAAACAGATAGAAGATGCACGGGCGGTCTTCCCGGTAGGTCTCGTTGAGCGCTTCGACCGCTGCGCGCGCGCGGGTGAGCAGTGCGTCATCCTCCGGCAGCGTGCGCTCGGGCGCGTCACGGAAATCCGTCAGCAAGGCAAAGAACAGATTGGGATCACGATTACCGAGATAGCGGATCTCCAGTGCTTCGAGCAGACCATCGATATCCTGCATCGAGCCCAGCAAGGTGGGAACAACCACCATGGTGCGGTGAACCGGTGGAATGCCCTTCGAAAAATCCAGGCGTGGCAGCGCGCGCGGCGGCAGGATACGCGTGACCAGCAGGTTCACCAGCGGGACGGCCAGCGCAGAGACGCCGATCAGGCCGGTGATTGCGAAAAACCAGTAGCGCCAGTCGCCCGGCACCAGGCCGCCGAATGGCGACAGCACGACCAAGGTCAAAAGTAACGTAAGCAACAGGATGGGACCGAGGTAAAGGAACAGGCGAAATTTCCGGGTCGCCCGGTTGACGCGTCTGCGCCACGACAAACGACTGCCGACCGCACGCTCCAGCAGGCGCCGTCCGTGATCGATCAGGTAGTATCCGACATGCGCGCTGCGGTCACTGGCGCCCAATCGCTCCGCGGCAGTCTGCGCGAGCGCAATGGCCTTGCGAGCCACCATCGACTCACTGCACGAACGCTGCGGACAACCCCGGGCCACGTCTTCGATGGCATGACGGTAACGGTCGCGCGTGGCGAAATCCTGCCCGGCGTACATCTGCGCCGGATCTTCATGCAAGGTCTGTTCGACGATACTGAGCGACTCAACATAGTCTCTCCAGTCCATTTCGTCTATGAAACGCAGGCTATTGATACTGTTGGCGATAGAGATCTGGTTGGTCGCGCCCGTTCGTGCGGCCGCCCCTGACAACTGCGTTGCGGTTACACCCTGTTCAAGCAGCTTGTGCTCGACCCATGCCTGTACGAACGCCATGGCGGACCCCTGCGCCTGGAGTCGTGCATAAAATTCCTCCACAAACGGCGCGGTCAGCGGCACATCGGCATTGGCAAATTCGGCCAGCATCTGGATAAGCTGATTCGGTTCACTCTCGGCCGTCACGAGCATGCGGTCTGCCCAGGTGATGGCCGCGTCGCGTTCCTCGCGTCGACGGGCGATACGCACCCCGATGCGGCGGATATTCTCCAGCAGCGCCAGCTGCAGCATGATCGGAAATGCCCACAATTCGCCCAGCTTTAACGGTTCAACGCTCTGGTAGGCGGCGACGAACCGGGTGGCATTCTCGCTGTCGATACGGCCGTCCATGTGCGAGATCAACTCCAGCGCCAGGACATAGATGCGGGGGAAACCGGCGGCCAGACCATCGGCCAGTCGCGGCAACTGCCTGCTGTAGCCGCGCGGCAGAAGCCGGCGCACCAGGCCGATCTGCCGTTCAATGAGATGGTAATTGTCCAGCAGCCAGGCCTCTGCCGGTGAAATCCGTTGTCCCGGAGAGGCTGCGTCTGCCACGACCGTATACGCCGCCAGCAGCACACGCGCATTGTCAGCCAGGCGTGGCAGCAACCTGTCCGGCCCTCGCCGCGTATCGATCCTGTGCTGACCAGCCAGCGTTACCGCGTGACGTTTCAATTGCTCGATGCTGAACAGCTCCGCGCGCAGCAACTCCGTATCCCGGTCGTTATGCAGCGCATTCCGCGCACGCGCCGGAGCTCCGAACCCTTTGATGATTATGACGTTCTCCTCACACTGGCCCGGGGCGCCTGTTGCCGTACCGGCCTTATGGCCTGTGTTTGTTTAATAACCCATGTCACGGACTTTCTACCCATGGGACAGTCAGCCATCGATCGCAATGATCTTACGCTGTTATGACGCTAATGAGCCTGGGAAGGTCAAAATTAACCGTGTAGAACAAACATCTACTGCTGCAACTCAAGGACAAGGCTCAGAACCTTGACCGTAAAAGACCCGGCGAGATCATTCATGCGTGAAGCGCTCGGCGGGGTGTTGTCGGGCCGCATCCAATGGCCGGGTTTCATGGCCCGGACAGCGTGCTATGTACGCTACCGTCCAGACAATCACCAGGTCTCACTCCATACTTCAATAATACATTGTTGGAAAACCGCTTACCCTGTGAAGCATTCGACCTTGGTATTTCACTGCAAACTTTCAGTGTGCCTTATGACAGGTTTTCCGACACCAAAAGAGTTATTGTGCCACTCACCAGGCCTGCACCGGCTGTGAATCGACTGCTTGCGACTTTACCCCGCAAGGACCGTCAGCGATTTCTGGCAGGCTGCAAACCGGTCGAACTGGCGTTTGCCGAGGTCCTGGCCGATCCCGGCGAGCGCATTCTCCACGTCTACTTTCCCACGGAAAGCTTTATTTCGCTGGTAACACCGATCGGTAGCCGCGCCGGCATGGAAGTGGGCCTGATCGGCAACGAAGGCATGCTCGGGATCCCCCTCCTGCTTGGGGTGAATATATCGCCGCTGCACGCCGCAGTGGCTGACGATGGACGCCGCCGTCAAGCACTGCACCGAGGGCATCGGCATCTGGCAGTGGGCCAGCAACAACCTGGCCGTTGCGCCGGACGTGGTCATGGCCTGGTGTGGCGACGTGCCTACGCTGGAAACGCTCGCCGCGTCTCCATCCTGCGCGAGCACCTGCCCGGGCTGAAAATCCGCGTGGTCAACGTCATCGACCTCATGAAGCTGCAGCCGCCCGGCGAGCATCCGCACGGCTTGAGCTATATGGAGGTCGACGAAAGGAGTCCAGAATGCCTGTTCAAGTCAGTGAGGAAAACGACGGCAGGGTTCTCGCCGTGCATGTCAGCGGAAAGCTGGAAAAGTCGGATTACGAGCAATTCGTGCACGAGTTTGAGCGATTCGTCCGGCTGCACGGAAAATTGTGCTTGCTGTTCGACATGACCGGCTTCCGTGGCTGGGAAGCCGGCGCGCTGCGGGAGGTCACCATGTTCGACATAAATCACTTTGCCGACATCGGGAAAATCGCTATGGTTGGGGACAAGCGCTGGCAGCAAGACATGGCGTTACTTTGCAAGCCGTTCACGAAAGCGACGGTTCGATACTTCGATCACGCCGATGCCGCCGAGGCGCAAAAGTGGTTGGGCGCAGCATAGCGGCTTCGGCCTGATTCAGCGCCGCGATGGTCATGCGGATCAGGACCGGCTTGAGGCGGAGCGCGAGACAACGAGGTGAAAAAATGAAAATCAAGTCAGAGGATTTCCAGGTTCAGGAGGGCGAAAAGGTCAACCTCAAGAAATGGCCGACGCGGGTGGAACCTGTGTACAAGTCGAAGAAAAAGTATCACAAACACCTGGCTAAACAGGTGGACAAATTGAGCTCGCTGCAGCGCCTTCACTATGCGTCCAATCGTTATGCGTTGCTGCTGATTTTTCAGGCCATGGACGCTGCCGGCAAGGATGGCGCCATCCGGCACGTCATGTCCGGCGTCAACCCGCAAGGCTGCCAGGTATTCAGCTTCAAGCATCCGAGCGCCACGGAACTGGAACACGATTTTCTGTGGCGCACCACGCGGTCTTTGCCGGAACGCGGCCGAATTGGCATATTCAACCGATCCTATTACGAGGAGGTGCTGATCGTGCGTGTGCATCCGGAGATTCTGCGCGGCCAGGGGCTTCCTGACGGACTGCTTGACGAAAAAACGATTTGGCGGGAGCGCTATCGTTCCATCGTGGACCTGGAGAACCATCTCCATCGTAACGGCACACGCATCATCAAGTTCTTTCTTCACCTCTCAGAGGAAGAGCAGCGAAAGCGCTTTCTCGATCGCATCGACGAACCGGAAAAAAACTGGAAATTCAGTCTTGCCGATATTGAAGAGCGGAAATTCTGGAAACAGTACATGCAGGCGTATGAGGCGTGCCTGGGGGCAACCAGCACCAAAAACTCGCCCTGGTATGTGGTGCCCGCCGACGACAAGAAGAACGCCAGGCTGATAATATCAGAGATTATTCTCGATACTTTCAATTCGCTCGAAATGCACTACCCGAAAACCGACGCCAGGCGCCGGCAGGAGTTGCTGTCGATCCGCGATCTGTTGGTGAAAGAAGCCCCTGCTGGCGACTGAGCCGGGTAAATTCTGAACATCATGCTCAATGGCGACGAACGCACCACAGCAGAAGCGGTAACACGCAAGCCGTGTCTGGACCGCGTCGATGCCGAAGTGTTGCCGGAAAAACGTGAATCGGGCGGCATTGCCCCAAGCGTGGCCCGGCGGCACCTCTTTGGGGCGTATCAGGTTAAACGGCGGCGCTGTTTATCACCGGGCTGGCATTTGCGTACAAATTCCTGATTGTGGTAGAAATCCTCGTGCGCTCTCTCACCCCCATACCTGGAAGCTGACCCATGAATCGGTTAAAACAACAGTGGAACGATTTGCGGTCGACCTTTTGGTTTTTGCCTTTTCTGATCGTCCTGACCAGCATTGTTTGCGCGCTAGCGTTGATCCAGACAGACTACGCCTGGGGTGACCGATGACGTACCCGCCTGATCAGGAGACGGTTGTTGCCCTGAATGGGGCTTACAGTATTGGTTGCCATCGATACCATCAGCAGTCTTACGGTCAGCCCGAGCCAGTTGCGCGCGCTCGACGAACAGGTGCAGTGGATTGCCGATCTGGGCGATCGCAGCATCTAATCCAGCCATAATCGCGCACGGATTGAAAGGCTGCTGATGCAGGTGCGCGAAGCGCTCGTATCTGAAACCGCATTGCGCGCAGGGAAAGAGAAGACATAGTGTGATGAATCGAGCCGGTAAATGACAAACAACTCCCGCGCATCGAATTCCGGCATGGTCGTCTCTGTGCGTGGCAGCGTCGTGGATATGCGCTTCGATGCGCAGCTGCCGCCGATCTACTCGCTGCTGCGCGCGGGCGATAAAAACCAGATCGTCATCGAAGTGCTGGCGCAACTGGATGCGCGTCGCGTGCGTGGCATTGCATTGACTCCCACCCAGGGCCTGGCGCGTGGCATGGTGGTGGAAGACTCCGGCGGGCCGTTGCAGGCACCGGTCGGCAAGGGCATTCTCGCGCGCATGTTCGACGTGTTCGGCAATGCCATCGACCGTGAAGCGGCGCCGACGGAGGTGCAGTGGCGTTCTGTGCATCGGGCGCCGCCGCCGCTGGTGCGCCGTTCCACCAGGTCTGAAGTGTTTTCGACGGGCATCAAGGTCATCGATGTGCTGATGCCGCTGGAGCGCGGCGGCAAGGCGGGCCTGTTTGGCGGCGCGGGAGTGGGCAAGACAGTGTTGCTCACCGAGATGATTCACAACATGGTCGGGCAACACGAAGGCGTGAGTATTTTTTGCGGCATCGGCGAACGTTGTCGCGAAGGCGAGGAACTTTACCGCGAGATGAAGCAAGCCGGCGTGTTGCCGAACATGGTGATGATTTTCGGCCAGATGAACGAGCCGCCGGGGGCGCGTTTCCGCGTCGGCCACGCCGCGCTGACGATGGCCGAGTATTTTCGCGACGATGAGCGCCGCGACGTGTTGCTGCTCATCGACAATATCTTCCGGTTTATCCAGGCCGGATCGGAAGTATCCGGCCTGATGGGCCAGATGCCGTCGCGTCTCGGTTATCAGCCGACCATGGGAACAGAGCTGTCGCAGCTGGAAGAGCGTATCGCCAACACCGACAACGGCGCCATCACCTCGATCCAGGCGGTGTATGTGCCGGCGGACGATTTTACCGACCCGGCGGCGGTGCATACCTTCTCGCATCTTTCAGCGTCGATCGTGCTGTCGCGCAAGCGGGCGAGCGAGGGGCTGTACCCGGCCATCGACCCGTTGCAGTCCAGTTCCAAGATGGCCACGCCGGGCATCGTCGGCGCACGACACTATGCGCTCGCTCAGGAAATACGGCGCACGCTGGCGCAATACGCAGAACTCAAGGACATCATTGCCATGCTCGGCCTGGAGCAGCTTTCGCCGCAGGACCGTAACGTGGTCGCCCGCGCCCGCCGCCTGGAGCGTTTTCTGACCCAGCCGTTTTTCACCACCGAGCAGTTTACCGGACTCCAGGGCAAGCTGGTCAGCCTGGAAGAGGCACTGGACGGTTGCGAGCGCATTCTGAACGATGAGTTCAAAGACTACCCGGAGAGCGCGCTCTATATGATCGGCGCGGTGGACGAGGCGAAACAAAAAGGGCAATCCGGCAAAGGCGCAGGCAGTCACGCATCCGGGCCCGCGCCGGAACCGGAACCGCAAGCGGAGATCGAACATGCCGACGCCGACCCTGATGAATCTTAGGGTCCTCCTGCCCTTCCGGGTCTTCGCCGACAGGAGCGGTGTGTCGCGCATCGTCGCCGAGACCCGCGCGGGCTCGCTGGGACTCCTGCCACGCCGGCTGGACTGCGTCGCGGCGCTCGCGCCCGGTATTCTGACCTACGAAACCGAAGCGGAGGGCGAAGTGTACGTCGCGGTGGATGAAGGGGTGCTGGTCAAGACCGGACCGGACGTGCTCGTTTCCGTGCGCCAGGCGATAGGGGGAACGGACCTCGGCCAATTGCGCACGGCGGTAGAACAGGAGTTTCTGACCCTTGACGAGCACGAGCAAAGCGTGCGTTCCGTGCTGGCAAAAATGGAGAGCGACTTTATCCGCCGCATGGTAACTTTCCACAATGACTGACGGACCCGGAAATACGCCTTCGAAGCCGAAGCCGTCGTTTGCTCAGGAAGTCGGCGGGAAAGCGGCGCGCAAGCTCAAGGCGCAGCGCGACCCGGTGCCGGGCATCTGGTTCGGCCTGGGTATGATGGGTCTGGTCGGCTGGTCGGTGGCGATCCCGACGCTGCTCGGCGCGGCGCTCGGTGTCTGGCTCGACAAGCACTTTCCCGGAAGCCACTCCTGGACGCTGATGCTGCTCATCATCGGCCTGGCCATTGGCTGTCTGAATGCGTGGCATTGGGTCGCCAGGGAAGACAAGACGATGCGGGACGAACAGGAGGACGGGGATGAATGAATGGTTGACGCTGGCACTGGCAGGGATGGCGGGCCTGTTGCTCGGCGCCATTTTCTTTGGCGGCCTTTGGTGGACGGTGCGCCTGGGCGTTGCATCCAGACGATCCGCGCTTTTGTTTGCCGGCAGCCTGCTGTTGCGGACAGTTATCGTCGTCGCCGGATTTTATCTTCTCGGAGATGGGCATTGGCAACGGCTGCTGGCCTGTCTGTGCGGATTTGTCATCGCACGTTTCATCGTGACGTGGCTTGCCGGGCCGCCGATTGAACACGGCAACTCCCCGGAGAATGTGGCACGTCATGCACCTTAGTCCCGATGCGATGATCTTCTGGCAATACGGGTTTTTAAAACTCAACGCCACCATTGTGTTCACCTGGGGTCTGATGTTCTTGCTGGCCG
>Ga0210065_1000281_pt1 | contig 14164 bp, 13 predicted proteins | sample Muzzi_PWB_D1_FD_185533 | JGI IMG/M metagenome (GOLD analysis project Ga0210065, IMG submission 185533) | Wetland microbial communities from San Francisco Bay, California, USA, that impact long-term carbon sequestration - Muzzi_PWB_D1 (SPAdes) | ecosystem: Environmental > Aquatic > Marine >... | reverse complement strand
GCATCCTCATACTTGGGGCGGGTGGCGCGACGCGCGGGATCGTCGGGCCGCTGCTCGAGATGCAGCCGGCCTCACTGTGTATTGCCAACCGCACACTGGCCAGGGCCGAGGCGCTGGTCGAGAAGTTTTCTGCGTCGGGCGACGTGTTCGCGAGCCGTTTCGAAGAAATACCACAGGCGGATTACGACCTCGTCCTGAACGCTACGTCAGCCGGTTTGCAGGGCGCCGCACCCCCCTATCCGGCCACAGCGATCTCGGCGCGAACTTTCTGCTACGACCTGTCTTACGGGCTGAAGCCGACGCCCTTCAGCTTGTGGGCGCGCGAACAGGGCGCGGCGCGCTCGGTCATGGGCTGGGGCATGCTGGTGGAACAGGCCGCCGAATCGTTTCGCATCTGGCGCGGCATACGCCCGGAAACGGCGCCGGTCCTCAAGCAGATGTCGATCACCGCATAGTCACGAGTTCTTCGGCGCTGGTGGGGTGTATCGCCACCGTGTCGTCAAAGTCGGCCTTGGTCGCACCCATTCGCATCGCCACGGCAAATCCCTGCGTCATCTCATCGGCACCGTCGCCGATGACATGGCAGCCGACAATGCGCTCCTCGGCTCCGGCCGTAATCAGTTTCATTGCCGATTTCTGCTTGTCCTCACCGAGCGCGTAATACATCGCCGTGAAGCCGGACGTATAGATCGTGATGTCGTCGCCGTACTCGGCGCGCGCTTGTTCCTCGGTCATGCCGATGGTTCCGATTGGCGGGTGGCTGAAGATAACGGTGGGGATGAGCCGGTAATCGAGGTGCCTGTCGGTCATGCCACCATACAACCGGTCCGCCAGGCGACGCCCCGCTGCGATAGCAACCGGCGTCAGCGCTTCACGCCCGGTGACGTCGCCAAGCGCGAAGATATTCTCGACATTCGTGCGCTGCCAGGTATCCGTCGGGATAAACCCGTTGGCGTCCATTTCGACGCCGGCATTCGCGGCCTCCAGCCTATCTGTGTTCGGTTCGCGCCCGATCGCCCAGATTACGCAATCTACCGGTCCGCAGCTGCGGCCATCCTCCGCTTGCATGACCAGCCCGTCCGCCGTCTGCTCCAGCTTTGCCGGTACGATGCCGGTCTCGAGATGGATGCCGCTCTTGTGCATCTCGTTGGTCAACTCCGTACTCAACATCGTATCGAAACTGCGGAGGATGCCGTGCTTGCGCACGACCAGCTGCACGGCGCTGCCAAGTTCCCGCAGCACGCCGGCCAATTCGACCGCGATATAACCGCTGCCGGCGATCAGTACCCTCTGCGGCCGCTCCTCGAGTTCGAAAAAGCCGTCCGAAGTAATACCGAGTTCCGCGCCGGGAATCTCGGGCAGCATCGGCCTGCCGCCGGTTGCTATCGCAATGCGCTCCGCGTGGTACTTTTTACCATCGACTTCAAGCGTGTGCGCATCCACGAATTTCGCGTGACCGCCGATGTGAGTGACACCGCGCTTGTCCAGGTTGCTGCCGTAAATATCGTTGAGTCGCTTGATATAGGCATCGCGGCGCGCTTTGAGCAGAGTCCAGTCGTGACCATGAACTTCGACGTCGAAGCCGTAATCGGCCGCATGGCGCAGCTGGTGCGCATGGTGGGCCGCATACCACATGACTTTTTTCGGCACGCAACCGACATTGACACAGGTGCCGCCGAGCGGTCCGGACTCGATTGCTGCCACCTTCGCCCCATACTCCGCGGCGCGTTGCGCGTGCGCGAGTCCGCCACTGCCGCCCCCGACTACGATCAGGTCATACTTTTCGGTCACGTCTTTCTCCATTTTTATGTCGGATAGGCAGCAAGGTTCAGTCGCAGGCGTGTGTTAATATGCGGCGCCCGTATTGAATATCAACCCGTATTATGAATAACCCTTTGCTCGACACTTCGTCGTTGCCACGCTTCGACGAAATCAAGCCCGAACATGTGCTGCCAGCCATCGAAACAGTGCTGGCTGACAATCGTGCGCGGCTGAACGAGCTACTGGGCTCGAATTCACCGCCTGATATAGACCGGCTGGTCGCGCCGATCGAACTGATGGAACATTACCTTGGCCGTGTCTGGGCCCCCGTGAGCCACCTGCAAGGCGTACTCGGATCAACCGAGTGGCGAGAGGCCTACAAAGAGGCTCTGCCACTACTGACCGAGTATGGTACCGAATTGTCACAAAATGCGGACCTGCAACGTGCTTATGCCGCGGTGCGCAAGTCAATGTCGGGCGATGCCACCGAGGCGAGCCGCAGCGCCGTCGACCACGCCTTGCGTGATTTTCACCTGGCAGGTGTGGATCTGGAAGACGCCGCCAAGGATCGTTTCAAATCCATCATGCAGGAGCTGGCAGCTGCGCAAGCCGATTTCGAGCACAACGTGCTTGACGCCGCCGACGCCTGGACATTGCAGGTCAGGAACCAGAAGAAACTCGAGGGCCTGCCCGGGCACACGGTGCGGCGTGCGATAGCAGAGGCCCGCAGCCGGGACGTCGACGGCTGGGTACTGTCACTGGACTACCCGACATACGATGCCGTTATGAAGCATGCGGATGCGCGTGACCTGCGGGAAGCCATGTACCGCGGCTGGGTGACGCGCGCATCGGACCAGGGCGAAGATCCGAAATGGGACAATAGCGAGATTATCGAGCGGATTCTCGCGCTACGGCACGAGGCTGCGAAGCTGGTCGGTTTTCCGACCTATGCCGACTATTCGCTGGCCACGAAAATGGCTGACACGCCAGCCCAGGTCATCGCGTTCCTGCGCGAGCTGGCGGAACACACGCGTGGCGCGGCCGAGCGTGAGCTGGCCCGGCTGGAAGAATTCGCCGGCATGGAACTCGCCGCCTGGGACATCACTTACTGGCTCGAAAAATACAAGCAGCATCGTTTCTCGGTGTCGAACGAGGAACTACGTGAGTACTTTCCAGCCGACACCGTCATCCAGGGTCTCTTCGAGCTGGCTGCACAGCTTTACGGTGTCGACCTGCGCCGCGAAGACGGGATCGCGACCTGGCACGACGACGTCAGCTACTACTCGATTCGTGAAACCGATGGCGAAATCCTCGGCGGTTTTTACACGGACCTGTTCGCGCGTAGCGGCAAGCGCAATGGCGCCTGGATAGACGAGTGCGCCGGTCGGCAAAACCTGAACGGCTCGACGTCGCTACCGGTAGGCTTTCTCGTCTGCAACTTCCAGCCGCCCAATGACAAGGGCGTGTCGCTGCTGACTCACGACGAGGTCGTGACGCTGTTCCATGAATTCGGGCACATGCTGCATCACCTGCTGACGCGGGTCGACTTCCCGAGTATCTCCGGCATTAATGGCGTGCCGTGGGATGCGGTCGAACTGCCGAGCCAGTTCATGGAAAATTTCGCCTGGAGCCATGAGGTCCTGACACGGTGCTCGGCACATTGCCAAAGTGGCGAACCGCTGCCCCGCGAGCTGTTCGACAAGCTGGATGACAGCCGCCATGCCGGCGCCGGCCTCGCGATGATGCGACAACTGGAGCTCGGGCTTTTCGATATCCGCATTCATGCCGAGTACGATCCCGAGTCGCCGGTACCGGTATTGCAGACGCTGGCCGAGGTCCGCGACGAAGTCTCGCTGATCAGTCATCCTGACTGCAATCGCCTGCCGCATGCCTTTTCGCATATTTTTGCCGGCGGATACGCGGCCGGTTATTTCAGCTACAAGTGGGCCGAGGTACTCGCGGCCGACGCTTTTGGAGCATTCCAGGAAGCAGGCATTTTCGACCAGGCAACAGCACAGCGTTTTCGCCGCGAAATTCTCGAGGTCGGTGGCAGCAGGGACATCCTCCAGGCATTTATCGCGTTCCGCGGCCGCAAGCCGACCATCGACGCCTTACTCCGCATGCACGGCATCCAGCGCTCGTGAAAATCGCCACCTGGAACATCAATTCGATGAACGTGCGACAGCCGCACGTCACCGAATGGCTGCAGGCACACGAACCCGATGTGCTGGTTTTGCAGGAGATCAAGCAGACGACCGACAAGTTCCCGGCGGATGCCCTGATGGAGCTCGGTTACCACTCTGTCGCCAGCGGCCAGAAAACGTATAACGGCGTCGCAGTCGTCAGCAAAACACCGGCCCGCGACGCCGTGACCGATTTCCCGGATTGCGAAGATCCGCAACGTCGCATCCTTGCGAGCACGGTTGACGGCGTCAGGGTGATCAATCTCTATGTGCCGAACGGCTCCGAGGTAGGCTCCGAGAAGTACGAGTACAAGCTGAACTGGCTTCGGTCCTTGCGAAGCTTCCTGCAAGCAGAGCTTGCGGAACACGAAAACGTCGTCGTGCTCGGCGACTTCAATATTGCGCCCGCGGATGCGGACGTCTATGACCCGGAGAAATGGGGAGACGCGATTCTATGCAGTCCGCTGGAACGCGAGGCGCTCGGCGCGCTGCTCGACCTTGGGCTGACCGACGTATTCCGCGAGTTCGAGCATCCCGAGGGAACGTTCAGCTGGTGGGACTACCGCGCGGCCGGATTTCGCCGTAATGCGGGCTTGCGCATCGACCTGATACTGACCAGCGAAAAAATGACAACGTGTTGTACGGCAAGTTATGTCGACAAGGAACCGCGTGCCTGGGAACGCCCGTCCGATCATGCGCCGGTAGTTGCTGAATTCGACCGTTGACCTTACATATTCCCTGTTTTTGCTCTGAAGCCGCTGCGGCCGGCGTGTATCATGACAAATAAAAAAGTGCAGGGGATTATGTCCCAGGATCGCCGCAACGATTACGACGTTACCAATACCGTTCAGGTCAGCAACCCTGTCGCGGTTCGCAACGCCGTGCATGCATTGTTTGCCGAGACGTTTACCGGCATGTCTTTCGACAAGCTCTGGCTCGCGTTCTATGACTTCGAACGCCTGTTCAGCGGCCGCTATCCTGGCTACCGCGGCTGCGACACTACCTATCATGACATGCAACACACGCTCGACATGACGCTGGCGCTGGCACGCCTCGTCTGCGGCTACGAACGTAGCGTCGAGCCATCGGACCGACTCGGCGCTGCGCGCGCGCAAATGGCGGTCATCACATCGCTGTTTCACGACTCCGGTTACATTCGTCACGAAGTACGCGACAAGGATTTTTCCAACGGCGCCGAATTCACGCTGCAGCATGTCTCGCGCAGCGCCGATTTTCTGCGGCGCTATCTGCCGGAGCTGGGACTCGCGCGCGATGTCGGTGTCAGCAGCATGATCGTTCATTTCACCGGTTACGAACTGGATCTCGACAACATCGAGCTGGACGATCCTCGCGACATCATCTGCGGGCACCTGATCGGCACCGCAGACCTGATCGCGCAAATGGCGGACCGCTGCTACCTGGAAAAATGTCGCGATCGCCTGTACGCGGAATTCGTCGTCGGCGGCGTCGCGGTCGAACACGCCCGGCCTGGCGAGTACATGGTGCGCTACAAGTCGGGCGAAGACCTCTTGAGAAAGACCCCGACGTTCTACCAGCAGGTCATGCGCGAACGCCTGAACGCGAAATTCAACCGCGCCTATCGCTACATCGAGGTGCTATACGACGGGCAGAACCCGTATATCGATGCCGTCCGCGTCAATATCGAACACCTCGTCCGCATTCTTGAGCTCGGCGACTGGTCGTTACTGCGCCGCAAGCCGGGCTGCTTTCTTGGCGTTGCAGCCGCGCTTTCCGATATGGAAAAGATAGTCGCGGAGCAGTTAGCGGCGTTCAAGGGCGCCGTCATCAGGCCCGACGATTCGCTACTGATGCCCGTCTGACTGCGTCCGCCACAGGCGCAATGCATAGAACTGCGCACGGCTCAGCCGGCGATTGGCCAGGAACGCGGCGAAACTTGCGGCGACAACCGCGTAAAAGCCATCGGCGATCGTCAGGACCTCATCGAGAAATACTGGCCAGGTCATTCCCGTAACCGCCCGCAGGATGTCGAGCGTGCCGGTGCCGAAGGTCTCGGCCGTGTATGAGGCGGCAACAATCACGTGGGCCACGAAAGCCCCCACCACTGCCAACAGCGCCGCCATCACGGGAAAACGCCAGTCGACTCCGCGACCAGCCCGTCGCATGGCAAACCCGATCATGATCCCGAGGACAACGGTCATCCAGGGAAAGAACCGGTTTGTCAGCGCGGAAATCGATACCCAGAACAGGCTGAACACGACAATGGTAATCAACCCCGCCACCAGCGCATTGCGCAACGACTGGGCGCGCACCAGGCGTTCGCCATCAGCGGCGGTAATGTTATTGCGCTGCCCGGTGCCGTGCTTCTTGCGCAGCCTCAGGAGCTGGGGCTTGTGTTCTGTCATGTCTGGGCTTTTTATTCTGGCTCTGTGGTCGATATCCGGGCGCGCCGAGACTGAATAAACTTTCTCAACAGGCTGCTAAACTGCCAGCACGTGAATATACCGGCAAACAACATTGTACTGATAACCGGGGCTGCTTCGGGCATCGGACGGCACACGGCCGAGCGGTTTCTCGAACAGGGGGACCGGGTACATATCTGCGACGTCGACGGTGACAGGGTCGCCGAATTTGTGGCGGCGCACGAGGCGGCAACCGGAACCATTGCCGATATCGCCAACCGCGAGGACGTCGCGCGCGTGTTCGCCGATATCAATGCGCACCATGGCGGCCTCAATATTCTCGTGAACAATGCCGGCGTCGCCGGCCCGACCGCGAGCATCGATGCGCACGATGAAGATGGCTGGGATCACTGCCTGCAGGTAAACCTGTCGGGCACGTTCTACGTGACCCGCCGCGCGGTGCCTTTGTTGAAGAAGGCTGCGCGTGCCTCGATCATCAATATCTCGTCGACCGCGGCACTGCATGGCTATCCGCTGCGCTCCGCCTACGTTGCAAGCAAGTGGGCAATGATGGGCCTGACCAAGACCTGGGCGATGGAGCTCGGGCGCGACGGCATACGTGTCAACGCCGTCTGCCCCACCAGCGTCAGTGGCCCGCGCATAGACGCCGTTATCGAGCGCGATGCCCGGCAGCGCGGCTTGACGGTCGAACAGGTGCGGGACATTTACCTGCGGCAAACGTCGATGCGCAGTTTCGTGTCCCCCGACGAGGTCGCCGACACGATATTGTTCCTGGCATCTGATGCCGCCAGGAAGATTTCCGGCCAGTCGATTTCCGTCGACGGCCATACCGAGAGCCTGTCGAACTGGCTCGATTGATCAGGTAATAGCAGGAGTCTCTTGAAATGCGCGCAGCATGGTTTGAATCATTCGGCACGGCGAAAGACGTGTTGCAGGTCGGGGAACGCGATACGCCCGAAGCCGGACCGGGGCAGGTGCTGGTCAGGGTGGCAACCAGCGGCATCAACCCGTCTGATGTCAAGAAGCGTGCCGGGTCCTTTCCGGACCTGCTGGACGAGGGCTATGTCATTCCGAATAGCGACGGCGCCGGTGTCGTCGAGGCCGTCGGCGATGGCGTCGACCGCGGCAGGGTAGGCGAGCGCGTCTGGCTCTACCAGGCACAGTACGGCCGTCGTTTCGGTACCGCCGCGGAATACGTCGCCATCGAGTCCAGTCGAGCGCCACGCCTGCCGGACGGAGCCGGCTTTGAAGTCGGCGCCTGTCTCGGTATTCCGGTGATGACGGCGCATCGCTGCGTCTTTGCCGACGGCGATGTGGGCGAAAAGATTGTCCTCGTTACCGGCGGCGCCGGCCGCGTTGGCCACTACGCGGTGCAATGGGCGAGCCAGGCAGGTGCCACCGTCATCGCTACCGCCAGTAATCCCGCAGACGTTGCTGCCTGCGAAAGAGCCGGTGCGCGACATGTCGTTAATCATCGCGACGAAAATCTGGTCGAGGCCATCATGACTGCCACCGGCGGCAAACTCGTGGACCGCATCGTGGACGTCGAGTTCGGCGGCAACCTGGCAACCTCGGTGGAAGTCCTCAGGATCGGCGGCACAATCGCAACCTACGCATCGACCGCAGTCCCCGAACCACGGCTGCCGTTCTTCAGGATGATGTACAAGGATGTCACAATACGGATGGTGATCGTCTACGCGATGCCCGAGGACGCGAAGCAGGCCGCGATCGTCGATATCGACCGGGCGCTGTCGAGCGGATCGCTCGAGCACCGTATTGCCCACACGGTGCCGCTGGACGAGATTGCGAGGGGCAACGAACTGGTCGAAGAGGGTGGTGTTCGCGGAGCCGCCGTCGTGACCGTCGAGTAACTGAATACGGAGAAAGATCAATGAAAAGCGTACTTTCGTTTGTGGTTCTTGTCGCCTTGATCGGTTGTTCCAACTCGGAAGATGCCGGCCAAACTGAAGCATCGGCCAGCAAATTTGAACTCGGCCAGATGAACCGGGATTTCGCAGCCGCCCTTAATGCGGGAGACGCGAAGGCGGCTGCGGCCGCCTATACAGAGGACGCCGTTTTGATCCCACCCGGCGAGCCCCTTGTGCGAGGCAGGGCGGCGATCGAGGAATACTGGCGGGGTGCTATCGAAATGGGCGGAATCCGCGACGTCGCTGTCGAGACGATGGATGCCCGCAGTTCGGGTACTCTCGGTTATGAAACCGGCAGTTTCGAACTCACGGTCAACGGACCCGATGGCGAGGCTGTGATTGACAGGGGCCGATACATCGAGTTGCTGACACGCACGCCCGATGGCCGGTGGCTATCGACTCATGGTATTTGGAACGCGTCCCCCGAGTGAATCGGGTCGCGAGGGCTTTCCCGGCAGCTAGATACCGTATTGCTCCTCGATCAGCGTCGACAGGGAACTGGCCAACTGCAGTTGACGTTCGTACATCAACGTCAGGATATTCAGCGCCGTGCGGTAATAGAGCATGTCGTCATAGTAGTCGCCGATCAGCAAGGGATCATTGCTCGTGAGATAATTTCCTTCGGGTATGAGTAGCTGGAAAACCTCTATCGGCTCCAGCATGTTCAGGTAGTCCTGCTCAATGAACTCCATCGCCCGCTTCGACAAGGTCAGGTCGAACAGGGCTTTGTGTGACTCCTCCAGTTCGTGAAAGTACGTCATGACATCCCGGCCTTGTTGCTGTGCCGTCTCCAGACCCTGCTCGTAGGCAATCATTGCCTCACGAACCGGCGCATCACTGATGAGACGCATGCCGCCGGAATACTGCAGCTGCGCCATTGTCAGGCGCGAAAATTCCACGATCACGAACCAGTACGTGTACTTGATCGCATGCGTATACAGATCGCGTCGCCAGACGTCGTCGTCCCGCGGTGCGGCGAGAAGCTGCAGTGTGTCATTCAGGCCGGCAAGAAGGTGCGCGTTACCGTCAATGGCTTCCTGCAACTCGAGCATGTCCTCTGCCAGGTCGCGTTTCATCGAAATGAGGTACTCGGTCTCGGTCTGTCGATCGACCCGCTCCTGGTACCAGTCATTAATCTGCAGAGCGATCAGAATGCCGACCACAACGAGGAAAATCTCGCCCAGCGCGTATTTCGCGTAGCCCCTCAACGCACCCGGCGAGCTGAAGTTGACAGGTATCTTTCTGAATAGCAGTGCCACCGTTCGATGGTAGCAGGAATTGATGGAAACGCAGCCGGGTTAAGAGACGAGCGTCAGTGGCTATTGCCCCCCGCATCCTGCTTTACCAGCACCAGGTACAAGGTCGCCGAGATACCTGTCGCACCGAACAGCATGGCCATAACGACGATCTGGTACTTCGCGGCAATCATGGGGGAAATACCCGAGAGTATCTGGCCCGTCATCATGCCCGGCAACGACACCAGCCCGACGGCGAACAGCGAGTTTGTAATCGGGATCAGCGCCGCCTGCAACGCCGTACGCCGCCCATCAATGTAACTGGCGCCAGCCCGGCGCTCCGACTGCAAGCGTTCGCCGGCGAGGCTGACTGCATTCATCGAGCCCGCGAATATCATGCCGGCGAGCGGCACGACATAGCGTGGGCTGAACCATGGGTCGACACCGATGACGGCCTGGCTGACCAACCCGAGCGTCAGAACACCGCCAACCGCGATCGCAGTAAACGCGTGCAGAAACGCACGTGGATTCTTTTCCTCGAACGGCCTGATGGCGATCCAGCTTGCCGCGACCAGCATGACCAGCAATACGCCAAGAATGACCGCTGGATGCTCGGTCTCGAATATGTAGACCAGGACAAATCCGATCAGCAGCAACTGGACCAGCATGCGCGCCGTCGCATAGATGGCCGTCGGTGCGCCTGCGGCCCAACGATAGAGGATGCCAATGACGATGACGGCCGGGACAAATGCGAGCACCAGCCCCTCAACAGGAATCTCGATTACCCCCCCATTCATCCGACGCTCCCGCGAGTTGACAGGTAGCGGCATTCTGCAACCATCAGCGGGAGCGCGCAAAAGAAACCTTCGATATGCAGACTGACGCCATATTGCGACAGTTTGGTCGACGAGAAAAAACCAATTAATACAGATAGATACGTGTCCGACGGAACCCTGCGGCTCGCCCGGGAATCAGAATATGGACAGATCGGCCGGGCGGGCGTTACCATCCGCGCCGTTTCGCGGCACTCCCCTCTGAAGTGCCGCCTCATCGGATAAATCCAGGAGATTTCAATGAGAACATCCCTTTTGTTGCTCGGCCTGCTCGCGCAGGGAGTGGCTTTCGCCCAGACGAACCAGCCGCAAGCCGATCTCAGTTACAACTTCGCCGAGTTGCGTTTTGTCGATCTCGACGAAAACGGCGGCGACGGCTTCCAGGTGAACGGTTCGTTCGAGATCGACAACAACTGGATCATCGTCGGCGGCCTGTCGTCATATGACTTCAACAACAATGTCGACACCAGCATCATCGAGATCGGTGGTGGCTATGTCTGGCATTACGCGAAAGACTGGGATCTGCTGACGACGCTGCGCTTCGTCAACGCCAGCACGGATACGCCGGGTGGCGACTTCGATGATTCCGGTATTGCCTTTTCGGCTGGCGCGCGCGGCCTGCTTGCGCCCAAATTTGAAGTACGCGGATTCGTCAATTACTACAACATTGACGAAAGCGATGTCTCTCTCGAGCTCGCCGGTGACTACTACTTCACGCGGCAGTTCGCTGCCGGTGCGAGCGTCGAGTTCGGCGGCGATATGGACTCTTTCTCGATCGGTGCACGCTACTACTTCAGGTAGGTAAACCGCGTGGTAGAATTCAGGGCGGCGGTAGCAATTGTTACCGCCGCCCTTTTTCTATCTGCCGGTTACCCGACAAAAGGCTGAGTCACCCATGGCGAACGAAGGCTATCACGAGCCCATCGACGAACTGTCGAACGAAACCCGCGACATGCATCGGGCAATTACCTCCCTGATGGAAGAACTCGAAGCTGTCGACTGGTACAACCAGCGCGTCGATGCGTGCAAGGACGACGAACTGCGGGCAATCCTCAAGCACAATCGCGACGAGGAAAAGGAACACGCCGCGATGGTACTGGAGTGGATTCGACGCAGGGACCCCGCCTTCGATGGCGAATTGAAGGACTACCTGTTCACTGACGAGCCGATCGCCCACGACTAGGCGGGCGGCGCGACCTCAATCGCCGGCCAGGTCTTTCAGCATGATCGTCCAGTGGTCGAGTGCGCCGTAGAAAGTCTTGATCGGCACGCGCTCATTGAGGCCGTGCGCATACATTTCATCCGGATTCATGAAGATGCCGCTGACGCCCCAGGTCGGAACACCGGCCTTGCGGAAGTGCATGCCATCGGTACCACCGGACTCCATGTAGCCGAGCATCGGCACCCCCGGGTAGCGCTCGTGAATCGCCTCGCTGACTGCGGCACGCACATCTTCCCGCAGTTCTGATATCGGGCTCTCGGTGCCCGGATAGATTTCCTCAAATTCAACGGCCTCGTTGCCGACAACTTCCTCGAGAGTCGCCAGCACATCCGCAACCGGCACGCCCGGAAATACGCGGCAATTCACCGTGGCCGTTGCAGACTGCGGCAAGGCATTCTCGGCGTGGCCCGCCTTAAGCATCGTCACGACGCAGGTCGTACGCGTCGTACCGACATAGGAGGGTTCCACAGCGAGCCGATCCGACGCCTCAGTATTCTCCGGGTCCGCAGCAAACGCCAACATTGCCTCGCCGAGGTCGCCACCAATCTGCGGGCCGGTCACCTCGAAATACTCCCGCGTCATGTCCGACCAGCGCACCGGGAAGCGAAAGTTCTGGATCGCCGTGATCGCATGTGCCAGCTCGTAGATCGCGTTGTCCGGGCGTGGCCGCGAGCTGTGGCCACCCGGGTTGCGGATCGTCATGTTCCAGGTGACATAGGTCTTTTCCGCTGCCTGGATACGGTACGCGACCGCATCTCCGCCCACCGTCAGCGTGCCGCCTCCCGCATCGGAGTTGAGGGCAAACTCGGCCTCGGCAAGATCCGGACGTTCATAAGCCATTTTTCTGGTGCTGGTCATCGTGCTTTCTTCATCGCCAGTGAACACGATGATCAGGTCACGATTCGGCACCCAGCCTTCTTTCAGCAGGCGGATGTAGGTCGATGTGATCTGCGCGACGCCGAACTTGTTGTCGATGGTGCCACGGCCATAGAAGTAGGTGTCGTCGCGGGTCAGCTCGAACGGGGGTCGCTCCCAGTCGTCCTCGTAGGCCTCGACAACGTCCATGTGCGCCAGCAACAGGATCGGCGCCTTGCCGGACGTGCCGTTGCCACGATACCTGGCGATCAGGGCGGCGGTACCATCCACCGGCACGACTTCCACGTCTTCCTGCGGAAGCCCCGCCGCTATCAGTTCGCCGGCAAGGTACTCCGCCATGGCGGGAACATTGCCGAGCCCCTTCGACGTTTCCATACCAATGATGCGCGTGTAGATTTCCAGTGTTTTTCTGGCATGGGCGGAATCGACGTCCTGGGCCGTTGCCGAAGCAGCCAACAGCAAGAGCGCCAGAATTGATATGATTGTTTTCATTTTGCGTTTCCCAATCACGGTGCCTGCCCGCAATGTGCCGACGCATGAGAATAGCACGCAGCCTGCGGAAGAGAATCTTTTGAAAATTCCTCACGTAAAGTCCTCTAACAGTCCCCGCGCCGTTCTTCTGCTTGCACTGGTTCTCGTTGCACAGAGCGCAACCGGTCAATCGGTGACGGCCGACGAAATTGACCAGGCATCGACAAAAACTCCCGGCAAGACCGACGTCATTCCCGACCTGCGCGTCGATGACCTGAAATTCAAGGCTGTGAAAGGCAATTTCCTGATGGTCCCGATACCGTTGTCGAACCCGACAATCGGTACAGGCCTGATACTCGGTGCCGGATATTTCTATGCACAGACGCCGGAACAGAAAGCAGCACAGCCCGCTTCGGTAACCGGCGGCGCCGGTATGTACACGAGCAATGACAGCTTTGCATTCGGCATTGGCCAGGCGAGCTACTGGAATGAAGACACCTGGCGTTTCAAGGGCGGCATCGGATACGCCAACCTGCAACTGACACTGGCAGCGCCCGGGACCGGCGCCTCTGCCGAGGAAGCAGACTGGGGTCTCGAAGGCGGCTTTCTCAATGCGCAGATCTCGCGCCGCATTGGTGGACGCTGGTACGGTGGTATCTTTGGCCAGTTCGTCGACATCGACCAGGACATATCCCTGACGACGGCCTCGGACACCTTTTCGATGCCGAGCAAGATCCGGTCGAGCGGGCTCGGCCTGAACCTCACGTTCGACAGCCGCGACATGCCATCGAACGCCTACACCGGGCGCTATTTCCTGCTCAGCGGCCTGTTCAATTCGCAGTCGCTGGGCAGCGATACTGACTACCAGGCTTACAGCATGAACTATCGCGCCTATCACCTGCTCGAGCCGAAATTTGTCCTGGCCTGGGAGGTCGCCGGCTGCGAACGGCAGGGCTCGTCGCCACTCTGGGATGCCTGCCGCATCGGCCTTCGGGGCTTCCCGGCAACAGACTACATGGGCAAATCGTCGGCCTACGGACAGGCCGAGGGCCGCCTCAGGCTTTCGGAACGCTGGGGCGTGGTCGCATTTGCCGGTGCCGGTCAGATCACGGACTCGTTCACCGGGCTCGACAACAACGACTGGATACCGAGCTACGGCTTCGGTCTGCGATTCATGGTGATGCAATCGCAACGTATTAACATGCGGCTCGACTATGGTTGGTCGACCGACAGTAATGCGGTATATCTTGCCG
>Ga0210065_1000280_pt1 | contig 14199 bp, 12 predicted proteins | sample Muzzi_PWB_D1_FD_185533 | JGI IMG/M metagenome (GOLD analysis project Ga0210065, IMG submission 185533) | Wetland microbial communities from San Francisco Bay, California, USA, that impact long-term carbon sequestration - Muzzi_PWB_D1 (SPAdes) | ecosystem: Environmental > Aquatic > Marine >... | reverse complement strand
AGGGCCACAGATAGTAAGCCTAAAAAGAGGCGTAATGCATCGGGTAAGCGAAAGTACGACAAAATGGTATCGAACTGCCCCGCTGCAAACAGCAGCATCAATTTTAGCATGAGGACCCACCAAACTGTCTCAATGCGGTCTAATGCATAGTCCTCAGGCACATCGAAATCAAAACGGACTTCATACGCAACAAAGTAGCACAATACCACGACACATGTGTAGAATAGAAAAAGTGCAAAAGTCCTTAAGTTCAATAAACGAGCTATGGCTGCGATTGGCATAAAGTAATCTTAATTATTCACTATTTTCAAAGCAGCTGCGTATCGTATCGATAACACGCTTACGATCCGCGTCAGACATACCAGAACCACTGGGTAAGCAAAGACCATGATTGAAAATCTTTTCAGCGAAAGATCCACCAAAAACAGTTAGCTTCGCAAATACAGGTTGTAAGTGTAGGGGTTTCCATACCGGCCTAGCCTCGATGTCGCACTCTTCCAGTTTTGCTATAATCTCTCCACAAGTGATACCCGCTATATCGGGATCTATGGTAATACATGTCAGCCAATAGTTAGGTGCTTGCTTCTCTTTAATTGGCATAAATGTAAGTCCCGGCAGGTCGCTAAGCTGTTGCTGGTAATCTTCAAAATGCGCGCGCCGTGTCGCTATTCTTCGTTCCAAATCACTGAGCTGACTTAAACCCAGACCGGCGAGGACATTACTCATCCGGTAATTATAACCTATTTCCCGGTGTTCATAATGCGCAACGGGTTCGCGCGCTTGTGTCGCTAGATAGCGTGCCCTATCGATCCAATCACTGCGGTCCGACAGCAGCATACCTCCACCAGAGGTTGTAATGATTTTGTTACCGTTAAACGAAAAAAAAGAAAAATCACCAAATGAGCCCGCTGCTTTACCACGATAACTGGCGCCTAAAGCTTCGGCAGCATCTTCAATAACACTGACCTGATGACGACGACAGATACCAAGAATTGCATCCATGTCTGCACACTGTCCGTAAATGTGCACTACGATGACAGCCTTGACCGAAGGACAGGAAGTTAAGGCCCGCTCCAATAAAGCCGGATCCATGTTCCAGGTACTGGTTTCACTGTCTACAAAAACCGGTTCAGCCCCTTGGTAACAAATGGGATTCGCACTGGCAGCAAAAGTTAATGTTGGGCAGATCACCTGGTCGCCTTTACCGACACCTAGAATTTGCAACGCTAAATGTAGCGCCGCTGTGCCAGAATTTAATGCCACAGCATAACTTGATCCGACTCGGCTAATGATTGCTTCTTCGAATTTATCCAAGTGAGGTCCTACGGGAGCCACCCAATTGGAGGACAAGACCGAATCTAGACTCGTGTGATCTGAAGGGCGTATGTCTGGGGGTGATAAAAAAATCCGGGGCATTGATCGATATTCTGATGATTAGTGATGGAATTCGATCATATTTTATTCCTTTTATAACTGAAGGCACGAAACATTAGGTGCCTGAAAATCACGGGCATTGTTCTCGATCCTCATGTAACAACAAACGAAGTTCTTTTAAGTGATTGTTGTCTGCAGAAAGACTGATGCTTTCGAGTTGATCATCTGCCTCCGATCCGGTGGCGTCTTCGAGTTGAAATAAAGATAACGATATACGTATCAGCCAGTGGAGTACTCTCTCCGATTGGGGGTCACTCAAAAACATAAGCTCCCTGATAATATAAGCTGAATCGAAGAGTCTTGTCAGTAATCGCGGTTGACGCTTGGCAAAGTAGCTCAAACATTCAAACAGCTCGGGAATTACACTGGATTCAATAACTGCTGGAAATTCTAGTACTTTGTTGCTGCGAATGCGAGCACGGCGGCGGCGGAATTCATAATAATCAAAGATTTCCTGGCGCTCTTTGCGAGAAATTCGATTCAGAATAAAAGCCAGTGACTCTGGAAAATGAAACCCTCTATGATTCATTCGATATGGAAAATATTTGGTCAGTCCACTTTCATCACCGTGAGCAAATACATTTTGGAGATTTTTATAAGAACCGCCGATCCATGCCTTATCAGATAAGCGGTCAAGAAACTCCATTAAATCTATGAACGTGATAATTTCCTCGGAACGACATAGGTCACGCAGGTCAGAATCGAGATTAGCCAGTTGAACGGGGAAATCCTGATACAGACCATATTCCTCTACGAAACGCATCCGTTGAGCATAAGCCTGATTATCAATCTCTTCAAAAGAACCAATATCATCACACTCATTCTCAAACAAAAATGTTGTTTCCAGAACTTCCAGTAAAAGCTCGGCTGTCTTCAGGTCCAACTTCTCTATTTCGATTAATTCCTCAAAACTCAGATAGATATATCGAGCAGTCGTGTCTGCCTTCACTCGATTCCCCGAACGAGACCAAGCGCGCATGCCGCTATTTTTGGCGAGCGCGGCAATGCTGACGTCTTCGAAGGGTGAACCTTGGGCGTAGAATGCCACCTTGTCCCATCTGGCAGAGAGTGCCTCGATCTCATTAAGCCCATGGGCCCTTGAGTTTTTGTCACTCATAAATACCTCGGGCGACTAAGAAGCACTCGCCAAAGATGGACTACCGCCTGACGTACTGGCAGCATTCACATTATGAGCCAAGATCTCTGTAGCTAGATCTTCATAATCCTTACCGACTCCATCTGCAACATCACGACTTTCAACCAGGCACACGGGCAGACCAAGAGTCACCGCACGACGAACGATTGTCGCATCTCGCACACAGGCATTGTAAATCTTAGCTTCATTTGAGACGAGGCGCTGCTTCTTAAACTGGTTTAATCGTAATTGCATACGCATTTTCGGCACGCCAATGTCAACGTTAGCTTTAATTGAATTAAAGATAACGCCTGAAACACGTGCAAAATTACCCATTTCCTGAACGCGGAAACCCGCTGATCGACGATAGAACAAAAGCAGCTTTTCAATCATCAAAGTAAACCCAATCAGCGACAGCGCATCGGGATTCGCGGGCACGTACAATTCGTCTGCACTAAAAATACCACACTGCGAAGCATTGAGTACATTTGGAGGGCAATCATACAGTATGAAGTCGTAATCCTTTTCAACCTCTCGAATTTGCTCATTAAAAATTAAATAATGGGGATTCTGGGGGTTAATCTTATATTCATTTTCGATGTCGATCAGATTAAATGTAGTAGGCAAAAGATCGAGACCTGGCAGTTGAGAGTTTCCCTGATTATCACGAACGACATCCTTTACAATAATGTCCTTTATGCGCTGTTCACCTGGATCGAAAATAGAATAAACCGAGCCACGCTTCTCCATGTTAATCCGGTTCCAGCGTTCAATTCGAAGCAACCAGATGCTCGAATTGGATTGAGTATCCAAATCGCAGAGAAGGACTCTTTTTCCTTTTTTGGCTAAACAGGCTGCGATGTTAACGATTAGCGATGTCTTACCAACACCACCCTTGTAGTTTATAAATGCTAGCTTACGTGCCATGGTATGTCTTATATTGTGAGTTGATTGAATGTCGAGTTACAATGTAATTAGAACTTTGATTCAAAGTCGTCGATTGTCGGTAATTCTTCGGAAAATCCAACCGAAAAGTCGCCGAATTCGTCGACTCCATCGTGCGTGCCCGTTCGCATGTTCGGCGCGTCTTGGCTATCAAGAATTTTCTCGGAAATAGCGCGGTCGATATAGATTTCTGCCCAGTAGCCATTCTCGACTTCGTAATCGTCCGGCACATAGCCATACTTGTCGAGTATTTCTAGTATGAGAGACGAGTCCGGCGTAGCGCTAAAGCCACTTAACATGCCACGCGCTTCGTGGGCTTCCACTGCTTCATCGACGATGAATGGCGGTACAATACCATCATATGCAGGGTGAATCGCATGTTGCGAGGCCCATGACTGCCAACGTTCGCGGTCAACCGATCTTTCAGTTTTGGACAGGGCTTCGAAGTAATAGACCTTCCTCCGCGATAAGCGGCGCACAAGAGCACAAGCCTTTACGTCACCATGCTCAATCTCAAGCCAGTCACCACGTCGTGGTTCTTCGATTGGATTACGCGTTTGTGAAATATCCTCTGGAGCTTCCACGAAATTTTTCCCGCCGGTAAAGCAGTACTTAACTTCAGTTTCACCGTTACGCTGAATGTCCAGCTTACCTTTTTTAATCAGCTCTTCTTGAAACTTTTCAGCATCATCACGTGAGGAGGCCCACATGTACTGAGTGATGGTTGTAGTGACTTTAAATTTGCGATGTATAGACATAATAGATAGTTATATGATTAAAAATGATGTGTTAACCTGCCGCCTTTTCTTCAACTGTCAGAGAGTCCGATTCATCATTGGTTTCCAATCCCGGTACTGCTTGTAACATTTCCCGAGCATCTTGAAAGCGATCTTCGGGGTTGTAAGCAAGTGCCTGGAGCATCCACGCATCCCAACGCGGATTGATTCCATTCACTGCATTTGTCGGTATTTCCAGTGAAAGGCTATGACGTCCAGTCAGCATACGATAAGCGATTAACCCAGCTGAATAGAGATTACTTAATACATCAGGGCTTTTTCCTGCACGTTGCTCGGGACTAAAGTATTCGAACGTATTCAACAAAGCAGGTAGTGAGCGACTGAAACCAGGCAGAGGGTCAAAGGGTGTGGGCTCCAAGCGAAGGTTATGGCGCAATAAATGAAAGTCGTCCCACGCATGTCCTATCAGCTCTGTCACACCGAGTTCGCTGATTTTGACTCCTTCATCAATGATCATGATGTTGGCTGGCTTCAAATCGGCGTGCACGATACCCTGCGTATGTGCATGATCCAATCCCAGTAGTAGATAATAAATGTAATAACAAACCTCCTCTTGGCTGAGTGGTCCCCTATTGTTACGCATTAAGTCTTCCAAAGTACGAATTAATACTTTGTCGGATGAAAGCTCCCCTTCTATCAATTCCATGCGCATCCAATAAAAAACATCTTCTTCGCCCATGTCATCAATTCTCAAGATGTGAGGATGATCCAGCTTGGTTTGAATGCGCGCAGCTTGTTTGAAGGCTTGGACTGCCTCACCCGCCGTAAATCCTTTTGGTATCACTTTGACCGCAAATTCTTTGCCCAGAATCTCGTGCTGCGCCAAATAGACCTCTCCAATCGCACCCTTGCCTAAGAAGCTTACGATGTGAAGGTTACCTAGATTCATTCCTGGTTGGAGCGAACTAAGTTCATCAGTAAATCCCGAATTTGATAGGTCCATAACTTTATTGGTTCAAGGTGATTGAGTATGCGAGACTTCGGTTAAAATCGTTTCTTTGGCTTCGCCGGTGCCTTAAAGCGTGCTGGCGCATTGGGTGCGACCTCTCCCCCATTAGCCGAACCCGGTTTTTTGGGCGGCAATGGACCATCAATTTTCACCGCAGGCCGAGTAAGCTTGCGGGGTGACGCCGGTTTGCGTGGCAACGTTTTGGATGACGATTCTTTGGCTTCAGTATCCTGTGTTTTTAAAAACTCTATAATTGGATCGTCGATAGGTGCATTTGGAAAAGTAATTGTATCTGGTTTGTTGACATGCTCTTCCTCACCCAAGGCATTCGATTTTTTTTCCACTGTACCAACATTCGCACTCTCTTGCTGTAAGGATGGTGCTGGTTCTGGTATCACGGCTTCAGTCACATCGGCAGGTGCCACGTTATCGATTGATACATACATGGAAATCCCTACTACCAACAGAAAATCAAACAGGCAGAAATTAAATAGAAATAAAGTTAACTCGGGACTCAACAGCCCAATCATCTCTAAGAAACTAATGAGAGGTAAAGCACATGGCACCGTCATCAATGAATAAAACAGAATTTGATCCGGCAATTCGGTTAACTCCGGGTGACGAACCTTGGCAATTTTGAGCATAGTCAATTGCCGCGCAACAGGAACAATCAGCAGAAAAAATGGGATCAGGCCCAATACCAATGCTGCATTCGTATTGATTGACTTGGAAACGCTGAGAGTAGCGAAGGAGAAAATCACAAAATAAGTAGCAGCGTCCACTAACAAGTCTTTAGTCTGTGGCAACTTTTTGGGAGTGAGCAAATAATTCAGGGCGATGCCTGAACAAGGCCCTAACAGCATCCATACAGCCATCGAATAGGCCAACGGTGCTCCAGAAGTAGTGTCACGCAGATAGTTCGTATAAAGAAAGGTCGCAAAAATGCCATGTAATGCAGCTGCCACAAAGGCAAACGCGAGTATTTTTGAGGCTTTAGTTAATCGTTCTTCAGCGATTTTTGCCACCTTCCGCAAAAGTACTACTGCCGCAAATCCAGCCAAACAAAAACTCAACACAAAAGAAAAATAAAGCACTGCTTGAAATGACGAATTTCCGGCGACGTTTACTTCAGCACTTTCGGTTGTGATACTGCCTGCACTTTCACCCGTAGAGGTGCTTTCCTTCGAAGGCTTTAGCGGCGATAGCAATTGACCAGTACTCGAATTTGAAGCAATTGGCTTTAAAAGCGGTGCTGAGGACTCACTGGAAATCAATTTGGTAGTCGAATTCGGCACAGCAGTAGCCTTGACTGGAGTGGATTTCGCTTCTGACGGAATCGTGCTGAGCAGTGTGACTTTATCGGACATAAATTAAATTCCCAAGGACGCGGATAACTTCTGTAGAAACATCATGTTTATGACGTCAATATCACACATCAGTAAAGACGCAAAGTCCTTCTGTTACGGTTTTTACACTTTCTTGAAGTTACAATCCACGAAAATAGAGGTATTTAGACAAAAAATAGGGTCATTGGCCCACTGGTCTCATACTATAGCCGATAAACTTACTACGTAAGATTACGTGAATAATTGCGAAATTTAGATGTTAATACTCATTAATATCTAGTATAAATGAAGTGTAGTTAAAGTATGAAAAATAAGCAATTAACATGAGACTCGTCATACATCCCTCAAATCGAAATTCACTGCTGTTGACGCTTTGGGGACTATTATTAATGAAGTGCTTCGTACTCGAATATTTTGTGCAAAAATATGCTGTCCCCATTAATTCCAAGTTCTATATTTGGTTCCTATCTATCTTTATGGCTACAGTCGCAACCATTGTATACTCAAGTCTGCAAATGAAGAAAACGGACAAGTCATTTTCAATATTCAGCACTCAATCAATTGTAATTTGCTACATATTAGGCGCGTTTCTGTTCAGCCTGATCACGGTGTTCTTTCTGCCGGAATGGCAAATACGTCTCCCCTTCTTGCTGAGCCTCTCAACTGCAACGCTTTATCTAATTTTATTTTTTCTACAACACAGGCAAATGGTTACTTTGATTTCGGCTCTTGCTTGGTACTTCGGAGCCTTTGTGATCGGGTATCTGGCTGATGATCCATTCATTCTTATTATTTTTGCATCACTCATTTTTGCCTTCACCATCGTTCCAACAGTGTCACTCATGTTTCAGCGGCAGCGCGAAATCGACGACGCATTGAGCGAGCTGAACAGTTAAGAGACTTAGACGGACAGCACAAAGAAGCGGCTAAGCGCTATTCCTCTGTCGGAAGTCCCTACCTATTATGAACAAAAGTTTAAATTCGATACGTGATGAATTACGCCGCTTGCAGCGAGAAGGCGTAGAGCATGTATTTGTCGACAGTAATACCAATGAGCTACTCCAGCAACTGGATGATAAGATCCAGCGGCCACAATCAAAGGAATCGACACAAACGCAAGGTAGCGGACCAATAACGAAGATCGAATTTGCAGGTACGAACAAAGTTAAATCGAATCCGGTAGAGTCAAAAACCAAATCTTTTGATGCTTTACCACCGGAAGTTACATTGCCACCAGGCGACAAAGTGCACCAATTAAAATGGCTAGAGGAACGCATCAAAAATTGTACCGTCTGTAATCAAGAATTGGGTGAGGACGCTAAGCCAGTATTTGGCGACGGAAGTATCAGCGCTGACATACTGTTTTGTGGTGATGCACCAGGCTCGGATGATGAAATTACCGGTAGAGCATTTACCGGGGAAGCGGGTGACTTGCTATCTAAAATTATCGAAGCAATGGGGCTAAGCAGAAAAGATATTTATGCCACAAATTTACTAAAATGGCGCCCACGCCATGATAAGCCTTATGGTAATCGCCCACCTACTATTGAAGAAATGAATTTCTCTCTCCCCTATTTGCATGCTCAGTTGGAGATCATTCAGCCTAAGGTAATCGTTGCTTTGGGTAAAAGTGTTGTTCAAGCCTTGCTGGGTGAAAAAGTAGCTAAGCAATTTCAATCAATACGTGGTAAATTCCACGAATTCGAAGGTATCTCAGTCATGCCTACTTTCAGTCCAGCCTACTTGTTACACAACGGAACAAAGAAAACAAAACGATTGGTCTGGGAAGACCTAATGCAGGTGATGGAAATGCTGACACTTCCAATTAGTGAGAAACAAAGGAATTTTTTTAAATCAAATGACAGCAGGAAATAAAAAAGGCTGCAAAACACTTGCAGCCTTTTGAAAGATAAACCGGGAATCCGAGCCTAATTCGCAGTCCCTGAAACGGGTTGATCCTGCTTAAAGCTTAGTCCTGTTTCTTCCTCATTCAAGTCCACCTGAATCACTTCTCCAGGCTTTATCTTGGAACCGAGTATTGCTTCTGCCAAAGCATCTTCCAAGTGACGCTCGATAGCGCGCCGTAAGGGCCGTGCTCCATATTTCTCATCGTAGCCCTCCTTGATCAAGAACGACTTGGCTGCCTCAGAGAACTCGAAAAACAAGTCTCGTTCCTTGAGTCGCGCAGAGACATTCCTAAGTTCCAAGTCCACAATAGCATGCATGTCGGACTGTCCCAGTGACCTGAAAATTACCAGTTCGTTGAGACGGTTTAAAAACTCTGGCTTAAACACACGCTTAGTCTCATCGAGTATTTTCTCACGAATTTTTTCGTACTCATTCTCAGCCGTACTTTCGACACCGAAGCCCATCGATGTGTTACGCTGCAAAATATCGGCACCCACATTGGATGTCATGATCAATATCGTATTTCTGAAATCTATCTTGCGCCCTAGGCTGTCAGTCAGACGTCCTTCTTCCAGAACTTGAAGTAAGAGTTGAACTACATCCGGATGCGCTTTTTCAATTTCATCAAACAGTACCACCGAATATGGCTTGCGTCGGACAGCTTCAGTTAACTGCCCGCCCTCTTCGTAGCCGACATATCCGGGAGGCGACCCGACCAAGCGTGATACTGCAAACTTCTCCATGTATTCCGACATGTCGATCTGAATAACGGCGTCTTTATCACCAAACATTTGCTCCGCTAAGATTTTTGCCAAGAGCGTCTTACCAACACCGGTAGGTCCAAGAAACATGAAGGAACCAATCGGACGTTTAGGATCTTTGAGATCGGCGCGTGAGCGGCGTAGCGCTTTAGCGATAACCTGAGTCGCCATGTCTTGGCCGATGACTTCCTCTTGCAATTCACTCTCAAGCCGCAGCAATTTTTTACTCTCTTTCTGTTCCATGCGGGAAAGCGGGATGCCGGTCCAGTCAGCGACTACTTGCAACATTTCGTCTTCACCTACGGTCAAACGATTTTCCTCACGCGACTTCTTCCATTCTTCAATAATGTCAGCCTGCTTTTTACGCAGTTGCTTCTCCTTATCTCTGAATTTAGCAGCCTCTTCAAATTGTTGTTCAGCGATTGCCGCTTCTTTCTTGCTGCAAACTTCCTCTACCGTCGAATTCATCGTTTCGATTTCAGGGGGACGTTTAAGTGACTCAATTCGGGCACGCGCACCAGCTTCGTCCAGAATATCGATCGCTTTATCCGGCAAGAAACGCGCGGTGATGTAACGCTCAGAGAGTTTAGCCGCAGCGGTTAATGCCTCATCTGTGAAATGCACCTTGTGGTGATCCTCATATTTGCTGCGGATACCTTTTAAGATTAAAATCGTATCCTCAATGGATGGCGCATTCACTTTCACAGATTGGAAGCGACGATCCAGCGCGCTATCTTTTTCGATGTATTTGCGATGCTCGGCAAGAGTCGTTGCACCAATGCACTGCAACTCTCCACGACTCAGTGCAGGTTTAAAAATGTTGGAAGCATCCATGGCGCCTTCAGCGGCACCGGCACCGACTATAGTATGTAACTCATCGATGAAAATAATGACATTCTTGGCTCGGCGGATTTCGTCCATAACCGCCTTTATACGCTCTTCAAACTGTCCGCGGTATTTTGTCCCTGCAACCATTAGTGCTAGATCGAGTGTAATGACACGTTTATCTGCCAAGATTTCAGGGACAATTCCTGAAGCTATTTCTTGCGCCAGCCCTTCAACGATCGCGGTCTTGCCGACTCCTGCTTCACCGATTAACACCGGATTATTCTTGGAACGACGGCATAGTATTTGAACGACTCGCCGTATCTCATGCTTACGTCCAATTACCGGATCAAGCTCACCCTTGGTAGCCAGCTCCGTCAAATCACGACCAAATGCCTTCAATGCGGGTGTCTTGGCGTCTTTTTTATCGTCCGGAGTATTTCCGGGAGTGCCTGCAGATGCTTCTTCGGGCTCACCTGAAAAATTGGGATCGAGTTCAGAGAGTATTTCATTGCGGCAACGCTCAATATCGACATCCAGTGATTTGAGTACACGCGCAGCAACTCCTTCACCTTCTCGCAACAATCCAAGCAGTATATGCTCAGTCCCGACATAAGAGTGATTTAAAGCCTTAGCCTCTTTTCCGGCCAAAGCCAAAACCTTCTTAACTCGAGGCGTGTAAGGGATATTCCCAGATGGCTTGCTCTCGGGTCCGGTGCCAACTTGCTTTTCCACCGCTGTTCGGACAGTTTGTAAATCCAGGCCCATCTTCTGAAGCACGTTCACAGCCACCCCCTGCCCTAGGTTGATTAAGCCCAACAGTAAGTGCTCGGTGCCAACATAGTTGTGGTGAAAACGGTCCGCCTCTTTGCGGGCGAGCGCTAGAACTTGTTGGGCACGCGGGGTGAAATTGTTCATCGGTTCCATGTAATTCGTACGGTTTGGTTATTGAGGAATGTCTGTTAAGTGATCGTAGTTTAAGCTGGGCATCGAACGAAACTCTTTTCGCAGTTTGTCAGCCCTCGCGATGTCTCGGCCAGAGGGTTCGATGCCCGCTTGGGCTGCGTATTGTATGTGACCGGGTTGGCACTCGATAAATAGTCTGTCCACATCTGAACGGGTTTCTTCGGGAAGCATGTTAAAATCAACTGCTAGGCGTATTAGAGAGAGCAAGTTCATTGCCTCATTAGAAGAAATGTTATGCACATTTTGCAAAACTCCAAACGCGCGGCCAATTTTATCCAATAGTTTGGCCCGATTTTCTTCGAGATATTTAAAACGTGCGTTGATTTCGTGATCAATGACGGTCTTCAGCACATTGCCAAGACGATCTATAATTTGCGTTTCAGACTCTCCAAGTGTCTGCTGATTAGAAATCTGAAAGACGTGCCCCGTGGCATCGGAGCCTTCTCCGAAGAGACCGCGAACAATGATACCCAATTGGTTAACCGCGCGTATGACCCGCTCCATCTGGTCCGAGACCACTAAGCCGGGTAAATGCATCATCACGGATGCTCTTAAACCAGTGCCCAAGTTCGTGGGGCACGCAGTTAGAAATCCAAATTCCGGGGAAAACGCTACATTTAACGCCAACTCGAGGTCGCTATCAAAGTGATCAATTTGCCTCCAAATCGACTTCAAATTGAAGCCGGTCTTTAAAAACTGAATACGAAGGTGATCTTCTTCGTTAATCATGACCGAACAGGTTTGATCTTTATTGATGAAGACACCCGACCCGTGTTCATTTTCGCATAACTCGCGGCTGATTAAATGACGCTCGACCAAGACCTGCTTTTCCAAAGTTTCAAGCTCCGAAATATCCAGAAAAATGCCACTTTTCATAGACTTCACTTCACAAATATGCTCGGCACACCTAGACAAAATGTCACTCAACTGTGCAGCATTGGCACGCTCTGGAAAGGGCACATCTGCGAGATTTCGAGCCAAACGCACCCGCGTACTCAAGACAACCGGAGATCCTTTTTTGGTGCTTTGAGTTAATTCGGCCCTATCGCTTTTGATGAGTGGTTCGATCATGTTGGTGTTGCCTCCATCTCGGCCAGATTACTTTCTATTAACTTAATTTGGTCGCGGTATTTAGCCGCTTCCTCGTAAGCCTCTTCCTCGATCGCACGCGCCAGCGAGTTTTGCAAGCGCTGCAGCTTCGCATAATTTTGCTGACGGTTCACCGCGACTAAGGGTACTTTGCCTACGTGTGTCACCCCCACATGTATGTCTTCAAGTACAGGCCTTAGAATTGGCGCAAAGAACTCAAAGCAAGTGGCACAGCCCAATCGACCCGTACGCCTGAAGTCACTGGTTTGCAGTCCACATTTTGGACAAACAAGTTGAGCATCCTCAACCTGTTGAGTGATCGCAGTCTTACTCAGTAGGTCCGCTAATGAAAAACCCTGAGGATCAGTCACGCCTTTTTTTTGAGCACACGACTCACACAAATCCATTTTGTGGATTTTGTTGTTCACAATTTGCGTTAGGTGAACGGTTGCCTGTTTGTTACAGATGCTGCACTTCAAATTATCAGCCATGATTTTATAGTATAGAGTTACGCTAATATCGCAAAACAAAAGCATGAATTAAAAGTCATGGCCTTAGAATCGATCTTAACTGAACGCGGTATAGACATTAAATTGCACATAATGTGCCAAATTGCAGCCTAAACAGCGTGCGTGAAGCCAGTCCACGCGTGGATATCAAAGTAGTGTTCCTTCGCTACAAGAACGGCGGCGGAAGCTCTCCAGGAATTTAGCTGTTATTGCTCCTGGTCTGCCATTGCCGATTGGACGCGCATCGACTTCGACAATCGGTACGATCTCGGCAGCTGTTCCCGTCAAGAAGAGTTCATCTGCAATCCAAATGTCGTAACGGGTCATATTTGCTTCACGCCATGAAATGCCGAGTTCATCCGCGATAGACAGCGCCGTGTCACGAGTTATTCCTTTAAGCGCTCCGGCGCTCGCAGCCGGCGTTAGCAATTCACCTTTATGTATAATAAAGATATTATCGCCGGTACATTCCGCGACATATCCCTGATCGTTCAACATAATCGCCTCGTGATAGCCCAGATGTTGAGCCTCTATTTTTGCAAGAATGTTATTTAAATAGTTCAAGGACTTAACGGTCGGCGGCAATGCTGCCGGATTACAGCGGCGCGTGGGTACTGTAATAATCTTTAAGCCATTGTCGTAAAACTCTTTGGGATATAATTGAATCGTATCTGCGATGATGATCAGCTGCGGCGTATCACAATTTTTGATTGATAACCCCAAACTTCCAACTCCGCGCGTAATCACCAAACGAATGTATCCATTTTCCAAATTATTGGCACGGCAGGTTTCGCAGACGGCATCTGCGATTTGTTGACGCGTCCAAGGCATGCTCAACATGATCGCCTTGGCGGAATACTCTAGGCGCTCCAAGTGCTCATCCAGTTTGAAGACACAGCCGTTGTAGAGACGAATGCCTTCAAAAATGCCATCACCATAAAGTAAACCATGATCGAAAACAGAGACTTTCGCCTCATCCTGATCGACCAACCCATCATTCATGTAAATCTTCATAAAGAGTTCAGATGATGCTAGCTGATTTGGTTTTGTCTAGTCCTCATCGAACAATTGCAATAAAGGCCGAGCAGTGTCGTCTAGCCATTTAAGTACTGCTCTTGCAAATGCTCGACCACACTGGGATCCGCCAAAGTTGTGGTATTACCCAATTCCTTGCCCTCAGCGATGTCCCTCAGCAAACGACGCATTATTTTACCCGATCGCGTTTTCGGCAAATCCGAAGAAAATAATATACGTTCTGGCCGGGCAAATTTACCAATCCCCTTATCCACCATCGCGGTCAATTCACGCCGCAGATGCTCATCGTGTGCTCGGCCATCAATTACTGTCACGAAGGCTATCAGCCCTTGTCCTTTAATTTCATGCGGCACACCAACAACCGCAGACTCGGCGACATCCTTGTGTTCTACGAAAACACTCTCCAGCTCTGCAGTGCCTATCCGGTGACCGGATACGTTGACGACGTCGTCGACACGTCCAAGTATCCAAATATATCCATCTTCATCGCGCCGGGCACC
>Ga0210065_1000279_pt1 | contig 14221 bp, 9 predicted proteins | sample Muzzi_PWB_D1_FD_185533 | JGI IMG/M metagenome (GOLD analysis project Ga0210065, IMG submission 185533) | Wetland microbial communities from San Francisco Bay, California, USA, that impact long-term carbon sequestration - Muzzi_PWB_D1 (SPAdes) | ecosystem: Environmental > Aquatic > Marine >... | reverse complement strand
TCCGTGATGATACAAAACTGATCGCCCGGATTTATCGTTACCCTTTTCCTGTCGCCAATTTTGTCCTTGCCTCGCGCAGCAACGACTAGCGGAGCAACTTCCATGAACACAGGTGTTTTCAACGACCGGCAGAACTCAAAGATCCGCCTGATATGGGGGTAAAATCTTGCAAAGCCGGTCATCGATACCAGCAGCCCCCTGAAAGCCAGCAGGCTGATTCGTGCAAACAGCAAGTAGGCGAGAAAATGTGTCCACCCGATTTTTCCTGCCAGTGCCTCGCTGCCCATGTAGCCCACCACCAGGAACAGCAGTATTGCCAGCAGCATGTCACCCACCAGGGCAGATCGTGGTTGTGCAATTACCCGCTGATAATATCGTTGCAAAAAATCACTGATCGCTGAATGACCATACTCATACTTGATCCATTCAGCTCTTGAGGGATAGATCCTCGGTGTCAGTACCAAATCACCAAACAGCTTGCCCAGCCATTTATTCGCTGCACGCCTGCCCTCAAGCAAGGCACTCTCATTCTGCACTGATCTGAAATTAACCGTGTATTGAAACAACAGACTGATAACTGCCAACAGTAGCACCATAAGCGTAACAACACTGTTCAGGTACAACAGAACAATAGCGCTGTATGTCAGGGTGGTAAGCGAATTACTTACCTGCAATACAGGCTTTACGCCACGTGCCAGCACGGTAATGTTTGTTACACCATTCTTCACACTCGGATGAAACCTTTCATCAGATGGATCCGGGTTCCTCGCCGGGCGCCCACCGCTGGCACATAGAACCGTTTGAGAGCAATGAGAGGCAAAACCAATGGTCAGCACATTGTTGATATGATTGCCGAAATAAACTGCCAGCGCACCACAAACAAGCAATAGTAGTGCGGCAATTATAGCAATATAAAAAACGCTCCCGGACCTTGAGTCCCAGCTGAATCCAAGCAGGTTAATCGGTGCCGCACGTTCCATCATGCTTGCGTAATACAGCAGGAGTGCAAGCGCACCGGCCTTTAACAGACCGCCGAGAACATTAAAAAGAATCGCCAAAAATGTCCTCTTCTTATCGAAGCGGAACAATTCGGCGGCAATCCAGAGCAGCGTTTCCCGATAGCGCCGGTACTGATCCGAAAAATCGGTTCGCCCGGTATAACGGTTACTGATGTCGTTAAGAAATCGCATGATTGTTACAGGATGACACCTCTGAACCACTGCAGATACACGGCATCGTCATAACGGGTATTACCGGCACGTATAAGGCAACCTAAGCGACAATCAATTGCCGCACAGGTTCTTCGTATGCCCAATCATCGCGGTCAATGGATCCAAGGTATGCTGACACCTTATCCGGATCGCTGAATCGATCAAGGATGTTGGCAGGGTTACGTTTTTTTGTGTCTGGCAAACAAGGTACAGACGAATCCGCACCAATAAACTCAACAAGAGCTGCCATGGAAGCTTCTGCCGTAGCCGTTAGGTAATCTATCTCATAGAAGTCCTGCCCGGATTCCTGCAAAAGTCGCCGCGTTTCAGAATACAGACGCTTGCGCCGCTCCCAATATCTTTGGAACCGTTCTGGATCGAACGCTACTTTCGCAGTCTTTACCTCCACATTTCGCCCGGCAACCCCCTGCCCGGTAACCTTTGCAATCTTTTCAGATGAGAAGCATGCGAGGATATTTTCCCGATAGAGCAGAATCTTCCGGAACTGCTTATCAAGTATCAGTGCATTTCGCACCCCGATATTTTGTCTTAACATTAATTTAAACCCGACAAAACCAGCACCCTTCGCAGTTGAAAACACAGCTCTTATATACTCGGGTGCATGAGCATGCCGGTAATTTTCTTCGGAAAATTCCGGGGAAATATCCTGCAAAACCTCAAGCCCGTAGCTGCTGTTTTTTGACTGGCGACGGAACAACTCACCGAAACAGTGTATTTCCGGGTGAGAAGAGAACGCTGACACAAGCATGTTGGAACCGGTTCGCGGTGTCGAAAGTATTACAAAATTCTGCATTAATTATCTGGATATCAAGAATACAACCGTGTACTTACAATAAAATGTCTATCTGATCTTTCTCGGATAATGCTGCTGCGTGGCTGGCATGATACCATCCGTTGCAGCAGAGATTATACGAAGTCTGGTTGTTATGCTCGTGTGCTGCATGTGTTGACTCCAACTGACCCGTTCAACTCATACCGGCTGATCACCGGGCACAGTATTAATCTGCAGTCAGCTTTCAAGTAATCCCGGGCAGCAACCATTGCCTGGAGGTGAAGCCTCCGCATGCTGCTGACCACCAGAGGTAAATCTGGCCAGACCCAGCTGCATGATTCTCACTGTTATCACAGCATTTATTGTCAGCAGCGCAATATCCCTGTTGCTGGCCAGAACCCGGGGTCGCTGGCAGATACTCGACATCCCCAACGACCGCTCGCTGCATGCCCATCCCGTCCCCAGGACCGGCGGTATCGCACTGCTGGCCGGACTGGTCGCAGGTCTGGTAACCGCCTGGCTCTGGAAGGGTGTCGTCCTCATCAGCTGGCCATTGACGCTGGCCATCACCCTGCTCGCGGGCATCGCCCTGATCGATGACCGCCACACGCTGGGCGCCGCACCCAGGCTATCGATGCAGGTGCTTGCGGTCTGCGTGCTGTTACTTTCCGCGGTCTCAGACCCGGTGGACACCCTGACGGTGGTCACCGCCGGGTTGTTTCTGCTGTGGATGATCAATCTCTACAACTTCATGGACGGTATGGATGGTTTTGCCGGCGGCATGGCCGTCATCGGCTTTGGCACCTATGCCCTGCTTGCCTGGCTGGCAGGTGATACGGGCTTTGCGCTGGGCTGTGCCATCGTGGCCGCCGCCGCTGCCGGTTTCCTGTTGCTGAATTTCCCGCCCGCGCAGCTGTTCATGGGGGATTCCGGCTCGACCGTGCTGGGCCTGCTGGCGGGCGTGGTCATCCTGCAGGCACACACCAGAGGCATCCTCTCCGTGTGGCTGGGACTGCTGGTCTTCTCGCCCTTCATTGCCGATGCCAGCGTCACCCTCATTTCCCGCCTGCTGCGCGGCGAGAAAGTCTGGCTGCCCCACAAAACACATTATTATCAAAAACTTGTCGAGTTCGGCTGGGGACACAAGCGCACCGTGCTGGCTGAATACACACTGATGATCGCCTGTGGCGGGAGCGCTATGGCAGCCGCCACGCAGTCGCTGTGGTGCCAAACTGTCATAATCGCAGGCTGGGCGCTAATATACATTACCCTTATTTACCTGATTCACCGTGCCGCACCCCGCAGGGGAACGCAAACATGAGATTGTACGGCCGACTCCGCAGCCCGCTGGTTGCCTTCATCCATGACCTGCTGGTGGTGCCCGTGGCGTGGTTTGGCGCCTACTGGCTGCGTTTTAATTTCAGCACGATTCCGGACCAGTATCTGACGCAGGCCCAGTTGTGGTTGCCGCTGTTGCTGCTTGCACAGAGTGGTGCCTTTATCTATTTTGGCCTCTATCGCGGTGACTGGCGCTTTGCCTCCATGCCGGACCTGCTGCGTATCATCAAGGCGGTCACCGTGGGCACGCTGGTGTGCATGGCAGTCATCTTCCTGATTACCCGCTTGCACTACATCCCGCGAACCGTGTTTCCCGCCTACTGGCTGTTATTGATCGTGGGACTGGGCACACCACGATTTTTCTATCGCTGGATCAAGGACCGCAAACTCTACCTGGGCCAGGGTCAGCGGGTCCTGATTGTCGGTGCTGGCCGCGCCGGCGAAATGCTCGCCCGCGATCTGCTACGCGACCCGCAACGCACCCTGGAACCGGTGGGTTTTGTGGATGACATGAAACGCAAAAGGGGTGCTGAAATTCACGGCATCCGGGTACTCGGCAGCTGCAGACAGCTGCCCAAACTGGTTAAAAAGCTCGAGGTGGACATCGTGTTGCTGGCAATCCCCTCGGCACGCTCCCCGCAGGTGCGCCGCATCGTGGAATACTGCGAGGCGGCCAATGTACCCTTCAGGACGATTCCCTGCCTGCAGGACCTGATTGCAGGACGCGTCAGTATCAACACCCTGCGCCAGGTCTCCATTGAAGACCTGCTGGGCCGCGATCCGGTGAACCTCGATCGTGAGGCGATCCGCAGCGAACTCTCGGGGCGCTGCGTGTTAATCAGCGGTGGCGGCGGCTCCATCGGTACCGAGTTGTGCCGCCAGGTCGCGAAACTGGCACCGTCGAAACTGGTCGTGCTGGAGCATTGCGAATACAACCTGTTCCGCATCGAGAATGAATTGCGGCTCAGCTTCCCCGACATGGAGCTGCAACCCGTGCTGGGCGATGTCGCCGACGCGGCCGCCGTCGAACACCTCTACAACACTCACAAACCGGACATCACCTACCACGCGGCAGCCTACAAGCATGTGCCCATGCTGGAATCACAGGTGCGCGAGGCCATCCAGAACAATGTTTGCGGCACCCGGACCCTGGCACTGGCTGCTGACCGGCATGGCTGCAACGCCTTTGTCCTGATTTCGACCGACAAGGCCGTCAACCCGGCCAACATCATGGGGGCCAGCAAACGCATCGCGGAAATCTTCTGTCAGAACCTCAACCAGCGTTCCGCGACCCGCTTCATCACCGTACGATTTGGCAACGTGCTGGGTTCCGATGGCAGCGTGGTCCCGCTGTTCAAGACCCAGATTGAAGCCGGCGGTCCGGTGACCGTCACCCACCCGGAGATGATGCGCTATTTTATGACCATCCCGGAGGCCTGCCAGCTGATCCTGCAGGCCGAGGCCATGGGCCGCGGCAGCGAGATTTACGTGCTGGACATGGGAGAACCGGTCAGCATTACCTACCTTGCAGAGCAGCTGATACGACTGTCCGGACACGAACCAGGCAAGGATATCGAGATTGTCTATACCGGGTTGCGTCCGGGCGAAAAACTCTTTGAAGAACTGTTTCACGAGAAGGAACAACTGACCGGCACGCAACACGAAAAGATATTTCTCGCCCGCCACCGCCAGATCGATTGGGAACTGCTGGAGAAAACCCTCCGGGAACTGGAGTCGGCCTGTACGCGCTATGACGAAAAGGCCCTGTTAGCCGGCATCGCCACCCTGGTGCCGGAACTGCATCACATCGACAGGCAACTCCCGGACAACGTGATTCAACTGGCCAGCCAGGCCAAGAAGGCCTAGTGTTTGTCAAACATGACGACTGGGGCACACCCATTTAATGGCCACGGAATCCACGGAAGAACACGAAAATATTTCCGGTAAAGTATTTATTTTTCTGTGTTCTTCCGTGGATTCCGTGGCCATAATATTATTGTCAGTTTGAACCAACCGTCAGCGTCAACATTAGATCAAGCTCCGACCACACCCGGTCCGGGTCCAGCGTACTGTAGCAGGCAGGGAATACCGCGGCCTCTCCGGTATAGTGACACTTTCTCTGCTGGCAGGGTGCGCACGGAAACCCGGCCCGCAGTTGCCGCTGCGACTCGCCCAGTGTCCCGATCAGGCCGGGGTCCGTCGAGCCATACAGGGTGATACACGGGGTGTCGAGGGCGGCCGCCAGATGAACCAGGCCGGTATCCACACCGACGACCGCGCCGGCAGCCGCAATCACTGCAGCAAGTCCACCCAGCGACATCCGCGGCAACACCTCGATGGCCTCACTGACGGCTGCGATCTGTTGCGCACGCGCTTGCTCGATGGCCGTGCCCCAGGGGATCTTTACCCGCAGACCGGCGGCCGTCGCCAGCGAGGCCAGCCGGATCCAGTAGCTGTCCGGCCAGTGCTTCGTCGGCCAGGTTGTACCATGAAGAAACACCAGATAAGGCTGGCGCACCCGGTCCGCAAAGTGCTGCTTGATGCCGTAATCGGGCGCTCCCACCGGCAGCGGGTAACCCAGCGCGGCTGCAAATAACTGCCGCACGCGCTGCACGGCATGCTGCTGGCATGCAATGGCATAGCGGTGATCATAGGCACGGGCGGCCAGCGGTTCGCGGGCGCTGTCACGATCCAGTCCGGCGCGAGGTCCGCGCGCAAGGCGAGCAATCGCGGCACTCTTCAGCAGACCCTGCGCATCGATGACATGCGCATACTGGCGGCGGCGGAGTTGCCTGACCGCCGCCTGTGGTTCCCCTGTGCGCAGCGCCTGAAACAACCGTCCCCGCCAGCGTCGTATGGCCACCGCTATGACGTCATCAACCGCCGCATGCCATGGCGGCACCTCGGCGAAGGCCTCCTCCACGACCCAGTCAAAGCGGATCCCGGGTGTGTGGCGCGCGGCATCGGTCAGGGCCGGCAGGGTATGCAAGACATCACCCAGGGACGATGTCTTGATGACCAGCACCCTCACCGCCGCATCACCTCGTCCATGGCCGCAATGATGCGCGCCGGTGGCAGTTCATTGAGACAATTGAGGTGACCCAGCGGACACTCGCGCTGGAAACAGGGGCTGCAGTCGATGTCGAGCCGTTCAATCTTTGCGGTTTCCGACAGCGGCGGGGTAAAACCGGGATCGGAAGAACCATAAATGGCCACCATCGGCCGCTGCAGGGCCGCCGAGATGTGCATCAGTCCCGAGTCATTGGATACCACGAAGCTTGCCATGGAGAGCAGGTCGATGGCATCTTCAAGACGGGTGCGGCCGGCAAGGTTTTCGCAGCGACCGTGCGTCTGCGCATTGATGCTGTCGCAGACCGGCTCGTCATTCGCCGATCCCAGCAGCCACACCTGCCAGCCCTGCGACAACCAGTGCAGCGCAAGCGCGGCATAGTAGGCCTCCGGCCACTTCTTTGCCGCGCCGAACTCGGCGCCCGGACAGAGTGCCAGCACGGGTTTCACCGTCGCATCGAGGTCCAGCCGCTGCAGCGCCGCATGGCTGTTCTCATTGTCCACATCCAGGACCGGTACTGGCAGCGGTTGCGTCAGTGCCGCACCCTCCGGCAACGCCAGGGCGACAAAACGCTGCACCGTCATCAGCAGCCGCTGCTTGTCGAGACGCCGGCAGTCATTCAGCAGCCATTGCCGCAGTTCACCGACATAGCCGGTGCGCCGCGGAATGCGCGCCCAAAAAGGAACCAGCGCGGATTTCAGTGAGTTGGGCAGCACGATGGCCTGCTGGTAGTCACCGGCACGCAGTGCAACACCGAGACGATGCCGTATCAACAGCCTGAGTTCGCCATGCCCGAGGGGCATATCGATCGCCTGGCGCACTTCCGGCATCCGCTCCAGCAATGCACGCGTCCAGCCTGGCGCGAGCACATCGATCACCCGTTCCGCATCCTGCGCCTTGAGCACCTTGAACAGACTCTGGGCCATGACCATGTCACCGACCCAGGATGGCGCGATTACCAGTACTGCACTCACTTGTTCAGGCCTCGTCAGCAGGTAGTTACTGTTAACGCCCTCTCCCTGCGGGAGAGGGTTGGGGAGAAGGGGCAAATCAGGATAACTGAATTTATTATATCCCCTCTTCCTGGCCTTCTCCCTCAGGGAGAAGGAATTCTCTTCAGCCTCGACCAGTCACCCGTCATTTCCTGCATCGCCTGCACCTGCTCGTGAATGTAGTCAGCGGCCCGCTCGTGGAGACTGTACAAGTCCTGTAGCTGTCCGTAGGCAATCCCGTTGGCTGACCAGGCCTGGCGTTCCCCGGAACACAGCATCTCCTGCAGCATCCGGTTGAGTGCCAACTGCTGGAACGGCGACGGCACAATGCGGCCGGCGGCCGCGTTTTCGACGTGAAAGGCATAGCCGCAGGTCGCGGTCGTCAGGACCGGCAAACCGGCGACAATGGCTTCAACGATCACCGTACCGGTGTTTTCATGGCGCGCCGGATGTAACAGCAGGTCGGCCCCCTGAAGGAAGCGCGGGATGTCGTCCCGCCCCGGGAAGAAGCGGACATTATCCTGCACCCCCAGTCGCTTCACCAGCCGTTGCACCGGCGCCTGTTTGTCCTGACCGATGATGAACAGGCGCACCCGCTGACGCAGCACCAACGGCAGCGCCGCCACTGCCAGCAGGCCGCGGTCAAACCCCTTCATGTTGAACCCCGACCCCACGGACAGCAGCAGCAGCTGATCATCCGTCAGGCCGAACTCCTGACGCAGGCCGGTACGTATCTCGTCCCTGTTCCCGGGCGCTACCCGGTCCCTGGATATACCCGGTGGCAACATGCGGATGCGGGTATCCGGCGTATGGTAGAAGTGCTGGTAATACTGCAACTGCAGGGCCGATATCATCAGCACCCGTGTGCTCGATGCACTCGCGAATACCGCCTCCTCCTGTTGCAGAAAAAACCGGTAGCGGCCCAGCAGCCTGACCAGGCCGGGCCGGTTTTCCACGTGTTCCTGCCGGAAACAGGGATCGGCGGCATAGTAGATATCCAGCCCCGACATACGGTTAAACCCGACCACAGCGTCCACCGGATTGGTCTGCAAGTGCTGCTGCCAGCGGTTGATGAAATTCCGGTAGCGAACATAGTTCCTGATGCCTCGCGCCGGCAGTTGATGCACCCGGAATCCTTCAGGGATGTCGCCCTGCCAGGAGAGGGTGTAGATGTGTATCTCATACCCGAGCCGCTGACAGGCGATTGCAATACGCAGCATGTCGCGCTGCAGGCCACCGTAGGGGAAATACTTGAAAAGGACGAATGCCAGCTTCATCGCCGCATGCTCATGTCCTCCGGCTGGCTTTTTTGCGTGGCTAGACCACGGTCAACCAGTCATTATATTTCTCGACCCGGCCGTGCACGACATCGAAGTAGAGTGTCTGCAGTTGCTCGGTGAGCGGCCCGCGGCCGCCATTGCCAATGACGCGGTTATCCACCTCCCTGATCGGGGTGACTTCTGCCGCGGTACCGGTAAAAAACGCCTCGTCGGCGAGGTACACCTCGTCACGGGAAATACGTTTCTCACTTACCGTCAGGCCGATATCCGTCGCCAGCTCCATGAGGGTGTCACGGGTAATGCCTTCCAGCGCCGAGCTGGTATCCGGCGTGTACAGCACACCGTCGCGGACAATAAAGATATTCTCGCCACTGCCCTCGGCCACGAAGCCGTGGTCGTCCAGCAACATGGCCTCGTCATAGCCGGATTGCAGCGCCTCATTCAGCGCCAGCATGGAGTTGATGTAGTTACCGGTTGCCTTCGCCTTGCACATGGTGATGTTGACGTGGTGACGGGTATAGGACGAGGTCTTGATGCGGATACCCTTTTCCATGTTGTCGGCGCCCAGGTAAGCGCCCCACTCCCAGGCGGCCACCACGGCATGCACCTTGAGGTTATCCGCGCGCAGGCCCATGCCTTCGGCACCGTAGAAAAACAGCGGGCGTATATAGGCGGTCTCCAGCCGATTCTCGCGCACCGCGGTGATTTGCGCCGCATTGATCGTTTCCCGGTCCCACGGCAGCTTCATCATCATGATGTGCGCCGAACCGAACAGGCGCCGGGTGTGCTCCTGCAGGCGGAAGATCGCCGTACCCCTGTCCGTCTTGTAGGCGCGCACGCCTTCGAATACGCCCATACCGTAATGCAGGGAATGCGTCAGAACATGTATCTGCGCCTCGCGCCAGGGTACCAGCTCGCCATCCATCCAGATGACGCCGTCACGGTCAGCCATTGACATACTTGAATCTCCTCAAAACCCTCAATTGGCCACGGAATCCACGGAAGAACACGGAAATATTTCCGTCAGGCTTTTATTCTTCCGTGTTCTTCCGTGGATTCCGTGGCAATTTTTGTAAGACCAGGTTACATCATCCCTCACTCATGAACCGGTCCCAGATATCCGCCACAAGCGTACGCTGCTCCAGCAGCACGTCGTTGCCGGCGAGACTCGGCTGTTCCTGCAGGGCAAGGTGGTTAATATGATGCCGGATAGTGCAGTAAGCCTCTGCCAGTGGCACCGCGTCATCCGCGGACATCAGTCCTGCCTCGGCAAAGGCATCCAGTAACCGCAGATTGTCTGTGTACCCGAGCAGTTCCGGGTGTTTATCAGACCACAGCAACACGCCACATTGAACCATAAATTCAATATCAACGATACCACCGCGGCATTGCTTCAGGTCCACCTGCTGCGCGCTGCTCTTGTCCAGTTCGCCACGCATGCGCTGGCGCATTTCGCTGACCTCCCTGCGTAATTTAACCGCCTCGCGCGGGCGCGCCAGTACACCTGAACGGATGCGTTCGAACTGGCGTAGGATTTCCGTGCTACCGGCTACCACGCGTGCACGCACCAGCGCCTGATTCTCCCAGGTCCAGGCACTGAGACGCTGATACTCTGCGAAGGCCTCCAGAGAGCTGACCAGCAGACCCGATGCGCCGTTCGGGCGCAGGCGCATGTCCACCTCGTAGAGCACCCCCGCCGGGGTATAGGTGTTGAGGTAATGGATGATGCGCTGGCTCAGGCGCGTGAAAAATTCACTGTTACCCAGCACTTTCGGGCCGGCCGTGTGCTGTTCATTGCCACGGCTGTCATGCAGAAAGACAATATCGAGGTCCGACCCGTAGCCCAGCTCGTAACCACCCAGCTTGCCGTAGGCGACGATTCCGAAAGGGGCCTCGCGCAGCCTGCCGTGCTGCAGATAGCCCGGCTTGCCGTAACGTGACACCAGCTGCTCCCATGCCTGCTGCAGGACCCGTTCCAGCACCGTTTCAGCGATACAGGTGAGATGGTCTCCGACCCTGGGCAGCGGCAGCTCGGCGACGATATCGGCCGCGGCAACGTGTAACACCGATGCCTGCTGGAAGCGGCGTAACTGATCCATCTGCTGCTCGAGGTCATCGGCGGGAATACTGGCCAGGCGCACGTCCAGCACACCCTGCAGGCCGGCCTTGTCCAGCGGGGCATAGAGGCTGCGCGGGTCGAGCAATTCATCGAGCAGAACGGGATGTTGCGTCAATTGAGTCGCGACCCAGCTGCTGGCCGCGCACAACTGCGACAGTTGTGACAGGGCCATCGGGTTTTCGAGCAACAGCGACAGGTAGGTGGTACGCCCCGCAATCGCCTCCAGTAACCCGCCGAGGCGTTTCAGTACCGTCAAGGGCGGATCAGCTGCCGCGGCCGCATGCAGCACCAGCGGCATCAGCTCATCGAAACGTTGCCGACCCTGCTCGCCAAGGTGACGGGTTACCGGCCCGCCACGAAACCCGGTGAGCCATTGCAGGGTCTCTTCGGCTTCCTGGTAGCCCGCCGCCGTCAGGGCGGCAAGGGTGTCCGCCGGGTCCGCAGTCCCCTTCCACACCGCGGATAACCCGGGCGTCTGGTCGCGCTGGGCAGCGGAAACCCGGGAGTCGGGCTCGGCGAATACCTGTTCAAAATGCTCCTGTACGCGTTGCCGGTGCGCCATTAGCGCCTGTTGAAAGGCCGCCCAGTCGGGAAAACCCATCGCGAAGGCGAGCCGTGCCCGGCCGGTATCATCTTCCGGCAGCTCATGCAGCTGCTGGTCCGCAAAGGCCTGTAACCGGTTCTCCGTGCATCGCAGAAAGTGATAGGCTTCGCTCAGTTGCAGGCCGACATAGGCCGGCAGATATCCCAGCTGCGCCAGGGCATCCAGGGTCGCCAGCACCCCGCGCTGCTGCAGCAGCGCTTGACGCCCACCGCGCACCAGTTGAAAGGCCTGCGCGATAAATTCAATCTCGCGAATACCGCCAGGCCCCAGCTTGATGTTGTCCTGCATCCCCTTGCGTTCGACTTCACGCACGATCTGTTGCTTGAGATCGCGCAGCGATTCAAAGGCGCTGAAGTCCAGGTAGCGTCGATACACAAAGGGTTTCAGCAGTTTCATCAGTTGCGCGGCGGGTTTTGCCGGCCCGGCCACCGGACGCGCCTTGATCATGGCATAGCGCTCCCATTCACGGCCCTGCAACTGGTAGTAGTCTGCCAGTGCATCAAAATTTGCAACCAGTGGTCCACTGTCTCCATAGGGCCGCAGGCGCATATCGACCCGGTAGACAAAGCCATGCTCGGTATGATTGTCCAGTAGCTGGATAAGCTGTTGCCCGAGCTGCCTGTAGAATTCGTCCGCGCTCGTCGACTGGCGCTCCCAGTCGGCTGCCGTGTCGTCCGGATAGGCAAAGATCAAGTCGATGTCAGAGGAAAAATTCAGCTCGCAGGCACCCAGCTTGCCCATGCCCAGCACGATCATCTCCGGCGTGAACCCGCTGGCCGGTGCCCTCAGGCGCTGTACAGCCCACTTGCCAAGGCAATCAAGCGACACACCGACACAGGCATCCGCCAGCGCAGAGAGGTCGTTGAGCACCTCGTTCAGCGGCGACCAGCCGGCCAGGTCGCGCCATGCGATACGCAGCATTTCCTGACGACGAAAGTCACGCAGCAGGCGGCCCAGCGAGTTGACATCGGTAACCTCTTTTACTGCACGCGTAAGCTTGCGCATGTGCTCGCCGGCCGCATAATCGCCGAGCAGGTCGCCGCTCGCCAGCAGCCTGTTGAACACGGCAGGATCATGGATACAGGTTTGCGATACAAAATCACTGCAGGCCCAGACGCGCAGCAGGCTGGTGGTGAAGTCGGGGTTGGACGGAACGGGGAATTGCGCCTCTCTCGAGGCCTGCACAAAGGCTTCCCAGGTCTCGAGCAACGGCTCGCGCAACAGCGCAGGCAACTCGGTCGTGTGCAACCGGTTAACAGCTGTTGGCGTATACGCTGGGCTAGTCATCGAGGTCGTATGTTGGTCCCGCGAACGGCCGACAGATCTGTCTCATCTGACTCGAATGCTACTTACCTGAACATCTTGCCACGGAAGCACCCGGAATGACACGGAAGAAAAATGCCTTAATAGAATTATTTCGTGTTTTTCCGTGTACGTCCGTGCCAATAAATTATTTATTGATGAGACCTCGTAAGTAACTGCCATTCTCATTCGACTCTGATTATATACAACCCCTGCCGGGGGTACACATGGATTTCAAGGCCTGTCCCCGCACCATGGTGGAGCAGGACGCATCAAGACGATCGACGGCAAGCGCGCGGCAGCGGTGGAAATCCTGCCGGGGAAGGAAGCGCATAAAGACGACGAGGACGGGCTGCTGTACAGGCCTGGCACTGGTTCAATTTGATAATAATAGATATGATGGCCACGGAATCCACGGAAGAACACAGAAATATTTCTTGTAAGGCACTTATTTTTCCGTGTTCTTCCGTGGATTCCGTGGCTATTACGCTATCGCCGGTTAAATTAAAGATACAGGGAAAACGCTCTCATGCTCTATCTTGTGACCGGCGGCGCCGGTTTTATCGGCTCGCATATCTGCGATCGATTACTGGCAGACGGACACCGTGTCCGCATACTCGATGATTTTTCAACCGGGAAACACGAGAATATCCCTGACGCCGCTGACGTCGAGGTCATTGAAGGCAGCGTCGGGGATTACGACACCGTGCGTACCGCCATGAAAGCAGTGGATAACGTGTTCCACAAGGCCGCCATCGCCTCGGTGCCGGAAACGGTCGACAACCCGCTCACCAGTGAACGCGTCAATTATCGCGGTACGCTGAATGTGCTCGAGGCCGCGCGCCATGCTGCGGTGCAGCGCGTCATGTTTGCCTGTTCCGCGGCGGTCTATGGTGATCTCCCGGAACTGCCCAAACAGGAGGCCATGACGGTAAAACCGTTGTCACCCTACGCGGTCGACAAACTGGCCTCCGAGCACGCCTGCCAGGTGTACACCCGTCTGTACGGGCTGGAGACGGTGTCATTGCGTTACTTTAATGTCTTCGGTCCGCGGCAGGACCCGTCATCACCCTACTCGGGGGTGATCTCGATATTCAGCGATCTCCTGAATCAGGGTAAACAGCCCACCATCTACGGCGATGGTGAGCAGACACGGGATTTTGTTTACGTCTCGGATGTCGTCGAGGCCAACATCAGGGCGTCCTCCTCGCCGGCCGCTGCAGGCAGGACCATCAATATCGCCAACGGCGGCAAACTGTCGATTAACGAGCTGTTGATGATGATCTGCAACATCAAGGGCATACCGTTTGAACCGCGTTACCAACCCGCCCGGCAGGGTGACATCAAGCATTCACGCGCCGACATCAGCGCGGCCCGGGAGTACCTCGACTGGGAGCCGGTGGTGGGCTTCGAAGACGGTCTGCGGAAGCTGTTCGAGAGCTAGCGCTTTTTTATAAACCGGGCACCAGTTTTTTAATAAATAGCCACGGAATCCACGGAAGAACACGGAAA
>Ga0210065_1000278_pt1 | contig 14224 bp, 12 predicted proteins | sample Muzzi_PWB_D1_FD_185533 | JGI IMG/M metagenome (GOLD analysis project Ga0210065, IMG submission 185533) | Wetland microbial communities from San Francisco Bay, California, USA, that impact long-term carbon sequestration - Muzzi_PWB_D1 (SPAdes) | ecosystem: Environmental > Aquatic > Marine >... | reverse complement strand
AGCCTTGAGCTCATGTATGTCTGTTTCTGGGAAACGAGATTTTATTATCAGCTGCTCGAGTTCAAACTCCGAACCGAGTGGATCAAGTTCGTACAGGGCAAGGTATAATCCTTTGGAGTGTTTTGCGATTCGGCTAAAAAGGTTCTTCCGGGCTTCAGATGCCTCAGGTGGCTCATCAAGCTCCATAGAAGAGCCCATTTCGTAGTTAAGCATGTGAGGTTCAATGGCGGAAAAATACTCTTCCATTATTGCAGGGTCTTCTTTGAGAATCCCTGCAAACCCCTGCCGCTGCTCGTCTGTGAAATTCTTAAATTTGCACCAAACTGCACGCCCTGAAACCATTAATCAGCCTCCAAGTCGCATCCGATCCGGCATTCAATTGTGTAACAGTCAACTCTTGGGCAATTGCGGTTCTACTATTCAAGGTCACGCCAAAAGCCTGAATTCAAAAAAGGCACTAAGCAGGGATTGCCTCAGGCTCAGGGAGATCTGTGATTTCAACAGTGCTTGAGACCTTTACTCCCAATGCCTCAAGTATCTTTTCGGCCCGCCCAACAGTAATTCCGTGGTATTCGTTTCTTTCGTCACGAGAGATTTGCGACTCATGCACACCTAGCCGCGTTGCTAATTCTCTTTGAGAGAGGCCGCGAAATATCCTAAGAGAAATAAGAAGGCGTCCCATTCCATGGAGGTTTATCAACTCCCCAAAGTCGCCTCTTTTCAAACGCTCGTAAGCATCTACTTCTTCAACTAACTGTAGATGGAAAGACTCAACGGGATCAACGGCTCGTTTTACTTCTTCGGGATTGAGCCCTTCACTAAGGAGTTCCTCGCGTAGTAACTCAATCCTCTTTCTCTCTGCAACTATTCGGTCAACGGCTTTCCGGTGTTCAGCATCGTTCCGGATCATGTCAACCCTCCTATTTTGATGATTCCTTTAGGGGAATCGTTCCTACGAGAAATCCTGAATGCCGAGGGGAATTCGAGCTCGTTCCCGTGTTTATCTCGTATCCCTGATGGTTGTCCAAAGTGAGGATAGAGCTCAACCCTATAGACGTGCCACATCGGGAATTGTCTTTCCCCAGAGCCGCGATAAGGCCGCCTGGAGGCGGGTTCCCAAGTCCAGATTTTGTACGGGTCGATGGCATTAAGTTCCCTTTGGAGGTCACCCGAAACTAGAAACTGTCTGTCGCAGACAAAGTACCCATCAATGTCATTCGGGTGGTCTTTGTCTTCCGCGAATGAACCATCCACAAAGATTTCTCTAATGCCTACTTGGCAAAGTTGTCCCACGAGAATCTCTAGATTGTCCACGAGTTTGAGCCGCCAATCGACATCCCAATTCTGGTGTTCGGGGCCGTCCTGGGGGCCGTGAACCAGAATCGACTCACGGATTTGGTCCAGGGTAAGCACGTAATCGCCAGGTGGGAGAACGCCATCTTCAATGAATCCCGGTAGAGTCAATATCGCACCTCCTGTAGAACATTTTAGCAAAACTTTACATTTAAGTCAAGATCTTCAGGATTAGATCCGCACAACGTGCTACAGGGGCTTAGCCCAACATTGAGTTGGTTTGGGAAACAAGAAAGCCCCCAGTGGGCATTTGCTCCACTCCAATTTCTCTGCTACCTTCAAGGCAGTTCAACTGACCCGCCTTCGATATATCTTCATGACCAGCCTCAAATCCGCCTTGGGAAGTAATCCCCCATCCTTTTCCCAAGGAGCCCTGTCATGCAGACGGACCTGCACATTGTCCGCAAGCCCATCACCGAACTCGACCCTGCCCCGTACAACCCGAGGTCCATCAGCCCTGATGCCTTAGATGGCCTGCGCCACAGCGTCGAACGCTTCGGCCTAGTCGAACCCATCGTCTGGAATCAACAGACCGGCCGAGTCGTGGGTGGCCACCAGCGGCTCAAGGTTCTCCAGAGCATGGGGGAAACCGAAACCCAAGTCGTTGTGGTTGATCTCACCGAGGTAGAAGAAAAGGCCCTCAACGTGGCCCTGAACAACCCGGCGATTGCTGGTGACTTCACCCCGGAGTTGCACGCTCTCCTGGCCGAGATCAACCTGGCCATGCCCGAGCTTTCTGAAATGCTGAAATTCGATGAGCTGGCCGATCAGACCTCGAAGCTCTTGGCTGAGCTTTCCCCGAACGACGGCCTGACTCCCCCTGACGATGTACCGGAGGCACCAGAAGACCCGATCACCCAGGCGGGCGACCTGTGGATCATGGGCAATCATCGCCTCATATGCGGCGACAGCGGCATCCCGGCAACCCTCCAGCTGCTAATGGACGGCCAAACGGCAAAGCTGTTCGCAACAGATCCTCCATATGGGGTCGGGTACGATGGAACCAATCACCCCAAAAACTCAACCCACGACCAGGACGGACGTGCCGATGGAGCCCAGAACAAGGATTGGTCCGATGAGTACTGGGACCACTTCAAATCAACCGAGGAGTTTGAAGGGTTCCTGGAGCGCATCTTCCTGAATGCCAAATCCTTCGTGGCCAAGACCGCCGCCTGGTACTGCTGGCATGCCTCAGCTACCAGCCAGTCATTCCTCAAAGCCTGGCAGATCACCGGCATCCGCTACCACCAGACCATCACTTGGGTCAAGCCTACGCATGTGCTGGGGTTCGCTATGTGGAACTACCGCACCGAACCCTGCCTGATGGGCTGGCAGCAGGGCAACAAACCCGAGGCCCTACCGGTGACCGACGAGTACAGCAATGCATGGGAAATTGACTGGGAAGGCAAAGCCCGCTGCACCGACAATCAGCATCCCACCCAGAAGCCCGTCCGCCTGTTTGAACTGCCCATGCTCAAGCACACCCGGCCAGGTGATATCTGCCTGGAGACGTTTGCAGGCAGCGGCAGCCAGGTAATCGCAGCCGAGAGGCTGGACCGCCGGTGCTTCGCTGTCGAGAGGATGCCCGGGTTCTGCGATGTGATCGTCCAACGGTGGGAGCAGTACACAGGCCAGACTGCCATCAGGGTTCCAGCTGAGGAGGCCGAATAATGGGACGCAAAAGATATGGCGATGACATCAAGATCAAAGCCAAGGCCCTGTGGATCGTTGGAAACCACTCCGACCAACAGATTGCCGACCAACTGGGCATCCAGCGAACCGAAACCATCGGCGAATGGCGGCGAACAGAGAATTGGGATCTCGAACGGGAGATCATCCAAAAGGAGACTGAAAGAAGGGTTAGTGAAGCCGTCGCCGAATCCATTGCCCAGATGAATGTTCGGCATCTGCGGGAGTTTCAGCTGATGCAGACCAAGGGCGTGCAGGCTCTGAAGGTCCTAGATCCGGTCAGGGCCAGCGATGCTGCGGCGATGATCGATGCCGGGATCAAGGGCGAACGCCTGGTCCGAGGCGAGCCGACCGAGGTAAGAGAGGTCAGAGCGCTTATGCAGAGCAACGTCCAGATCCTTGAACTTGTTGTGGCCGATGTGCTTAAGGTGCTTATCGACCAGGGGCAGATGGACAAGCGGGTGGCCAAGGATTTTGCCCAGGCGTTCGCCGATAAGGTTAATCAAGCCCCTTTTCGGTACGTAACGGAGACTTCAAACTAACCGGGGAATTTTCCCCGGTATCGGTTTTGGGGCAAAATGGTTAACTGCATAAATAGTAACGAATTGCCTAATTTGGAGGTTTTTAAAAATGGCCAAAAACCCCCGGCATTTCCCCGGTATAAGTGGGTGTAAAAGGTCGCATACTGGGAGATATATGTCCTGCAACGACTTACGGCGATCAGGTCAAGGCTTCCAGGGCATTCATCATGCGCTCGGGGTCAACTTGGGCGTAAACCTCGGTGGTGGTTACGTGCTCATGCCGGAGAGCCTTCTGGACCAGCCTGATGTCTCCGGTCTGATTGTAGAGCCGGGTGGCAAAGGTATGGCGCAGGGTATGGGGCGTGACGGGTGTTTTAATACCTGCTTCCCGGCACCGGCGGCTGACGATCCGCTGGACCTGGCGCGTGGACAGGCGATGGCCCTTTCCATTCCTGAACAGCGAGTGTCCCGCAAGTGTCCCAGTAGCCAGGGGCCAAAGGGCATCAAGGACGGTTCGGTTAACAGGGATGCGATCCGGATCTCCACCTTTTACATGGAGAAGCGTGACTGTCCCAGCGTCCCAGGACACATCATCAATGTTGAGCGAGACACTTTCACCGAGTCGGCAGCCGGTGGACAGCATGAAGGTGAGCAGGGCTCGGTCCCGTTCGGCCCACTTCCCCGCGAAGTCGAACGCCAACAGCGATTGTATTTCATCTGCGGAAAGGATGGCCGGTGGCAATGCCTTATGCCTGCGGCATTTCAAGATCGCAGTCGGGTTCCTGTTAACCAGCCACCGGGCTTCACTCCAGGCGAACAGGGCCTTCAAGCTGACCCGGTAGCGATTGATGGTGGCCTTGGCTCTTTGGGTTCCACACGGTCGAACCTGAACGTCGTCGGTGGCCATAAACCGGGTAAGCAGCTCGGGAGTGACAGCATCGATCTTGGTCTTCCCGGCAAACCGGCTGAACGCGCCGAGGTCGCGCCGGTAGGCAGCGACGGTATGCGGCGATCGGCCTTCGTTGGCGAGGTCGACCAGGAATTGATTGACCGCTTCTGTGGTCGTCATGGGGCTCTCCGTTCGACAATTGATTGTACACGCTGCTGTGTTCATCTATCACTCGGGCGGGGAGCCTTATCAAGTCACATATCATCTTTTTCCCAAACGACTTACGCAGGCGATAACATAGCGATAGGAGCTCGGTGATGGCAGGGAAGGAACCCGTTCAGCTTAGGACCATCGGGGATGATGTTCAGGTTTTGACCTCGCCGCATTCACTGATGGAAAAGGTCGGCCTTGGAGCTGACCCCACCGACTTCGGTTTGCCGGATCTCCTGGTTGATGGCCTCAGCAGGGAAGAGCAAGACGCCCGTCTGCTTGATGTGGTCCAGAACCACCTTTTCATCCACAAGGACGGACGCCAGCTTCCCATTATCGTTATCCCTCCCATGCTGGAGTTCTTGAGCGACCTGTTCTTTGAGCGAGTCCAGCAGGCTATTTTGTGGAAACCTCGAGGTGGAGGTGGATCGTTGGCTGCAGCAGTCTTGATCTGGATGATGATGGTTTACCGCAACAAGTCGTTCATCGACATGGCAGGTTCTGGAGAGCAGGCAAAGCGGGTTTACGAATACACAACTCAATTCTGGTTCTGCATACCAGGTCTAGCCGAGGCCCTGCTTGAGAAAGACCCCCTGCAATCTCTGACTTCCCTTAAGAACGGCGTCACCCTGTCCTGCGTACCGGCAAGTGAGAAGGCGGCACGAGGCAAGCACACGGCCGGGTTCGTTGCCGATGAATCCTGCCAGGAAGACCAGCGGGTGGGACGTATTCTGCAGGCGGCGGTTCAAGGCGTTCTCTCGGAGCCGAACTTCACCATCGTCCTGCTTTCGACCTTCCACGTGCCTTTCGGGTTCTTCCAGGAGGCGTGGGATCAGGGAGTAGAACGGGGATTCAAGCGATACCGATGGAATGTGTACGACTGCATGGCCAAGTGCGAGGTAGGTCTTGAGGAAGCGACAGACGGCGACCCGGCTGCCCTGAGTTACTGCCAAACAGAATGCCCGCTGACCGAAGTGGTTTACGACTACAACGCCGAAGGGGAACTGGTAGGAGAGCATTTTGATGGCTGTAGAGGAAAGGCCAGAACAACATGTGGCCACCTGTCCCGTGACAATGTGCTCAAGGCGAAACTTCTCAATAGGGGAACCGAGGTTTGGGAAGTCGAGCACGAATGCAAGCGGCCCAAAGCGGCAGGTATGATCTACAACCCAGAAAAGGTGCAAGAAGCTGTCGTTCCCGCAGGAGAGATCATCAGGCCGATCGGAAATGTAAGGCGTGCCGTCGGGATAGACTGGGGCCGGTTTGCCGTGGCCGTCCTGGCTGAAAGGGGAACGGACCACATTGCGATTACAGAGGGCCGGATTTTCGACTCCCGCCCGATAAGCGACCTGGTCCAATACCTGGTTGAGCTGCGAGCCCGGGTTGGGGATTTTGTGGTCTACGCCGATGCAGAGAATGCCTATGGTAATCTCGATTGCCGGAATGCCGGTTTTGAGACAGTCCCGGTCCCATTCAATAAATTCAAAGACGAAGGCATTGAGAACCTGGCCCGGTATTTTGAAATGGGAAAAATCAGGATCGCAGACGAGGGGGATCTGCAGACAGTGGTCCAACAGCTGTTGCGCTATCACAAGGATGATAACGGACGAATAGTAAAGAAGGACGACCACGGCCCGGACGCCCTGCTGTGCGCGGTGCTACCATTCCCGTTTGTCGACGAGTTCGATACCGCGATTTCTCAGCTACTGTCCAACAACGACCGCGAACGTCTAAAGGTAACCGACAAGCTGCTCGACGCCTGCATCCGGGACTATCCTGTTGAACCGCCAAAGGACCGGCAGCAGTGCTCCATGGGCGTGTCGGTGGGTTCATCTTCGTTCTATGTGGTGATCTCCCGCCTTCCGGATACCGATGGATTAAAGTTGGTCAGAAAGTCCCTTTTTATCGGCAAGGTAAAGACCTTTGAAGAGCTCGATGCCTTGATGGTCGAGTATGAGGTGCTGGGCTGTTTGATTTCCATGCAGCCGGAACCCCACCTGGTCCAGGAGTGGCGAAAGAAGCCTCACCACGGCAATGTAAAACTGGTCAATCTATTGAACGATGGAACGAGCAAGCCCGAGTGGCCGAAGTGGACCGGGCAGGTGAACGTCGACCGCACCTTCATCCTGAACTCAGCCTATGATGAAATCAGAGAGCAGGGGTGGTGGCTGCCGATAGATGCGGGAACGATTGATGGTGGCGAGTTCTACGCCCAACTGAAAGCCCCGAGTCGTGTACGGGACTTAACCAGCGGTGAGCTGAAGTACAGATGGACGGAAACCGGAGCTCTGGATCACTATCGATTTGCCCATGCTTTCGATCATCTGTACGGCGCATTTCGCAGGAGGATGGGTGTGGTGACGTTTATTTGAGCGTTTGGATTGGAGAAAAGAGGGGTTGTTGCGGTTGATGCTCCTGTTGGGTTTCCCTGGCTCCAGAATATCCAAGGAATAATTGTCAAAACTAGAACCACGCAACAACACGAAACGTTAGGCTCGCAAACCCTGCAAGACCCTGCAGTCCTGTCTCGATTTTTGACATCGGACGACTTGCATTTTCCCTTTTTGCGTCGATGACCCCGTCCACATTCAGCAACAATCCAATTTGATCACTAACGTCAAGAAACAGCCCTCCCCCAAACCCCAACCCGAAGGACCAATAGTTGATCTCAACATCCGCAGATCTATCTGGAGTATAAGTTTCACTAAAATTTATTTTAGAAGCACCGACCCCAATTCGAAACAAGGGCCCAAATTTACCCTTGCTGGTCATAGTGAACCAAGTCATGACCGGTGTTCTATTCAGTTCCACTTTGCCGGATATCCTTCGAACGGGATTGTAACTAGTTCCTGAAGATGAATATTTCCCCAATTCTCCTGAAACATAGAACTGTGAAGAGGACGTCATGGACCATGGTCCATAAACTATCCCACAAGCAACAAACATATCAGGAGGAACGTCAATATCTACCATATCAAAATCTAAACTCCACCCGTCTATTGAATTCAGGCCATACCCAGCCGAAACAAAAGCACCAATTCTTGGAGCAATTTCAAGCTCATGAGCAAAAAGGGGATTGCTAAGACAAATCAGAATTCCCAATATCTCCCAGGCCGCTTGACGTCTCAATTGATCTCCCCCAATGGCGAAAAGCCCATTTTGCCTACTCCCGCAAGCGTGTTTGACAGGTGGAAGCTCAAAAATTTAACCTACCACATATTTAGTACAAGTTTGCCTTTGGTATTGCCGCTGATGTCAAAGATGCCTCGAGAGGTTCCCATATCAATGGTTCAAGCCCAGGCAAAAGGTCATTATCTACCAAAGAGAACAACTTCAATTGTCCTCAATTTTTCAAACGTGAAATGGTCATTTCAAATGGAAAATCAATGGAAGCACAGAATTGACATTTGTCGAAGAACCGTGGGAAGTCCACTATTGTTATTAGGGGCTTTCCATTCTCCAAAAATTTTTTTGCGGAGCCGGTACCCGACCTCAATCTTATTATGGGCACCAGGAATCCTCCCCTTTCTGCTCTCCGGTAAAAATTTTTAATCTATTCGAAGCGTATTGGCGCAGGGTTTTTGAAAATGGGACACCCTGTCATATTGTGGTGGCTGGCAACAGGTTAAAGCCAGGAAGATGTTGACATCGTGTTTTCGACACCATATGGTCATCCTACCAGCACTTTATATTGGCACACAGTCGGTCGCAATTTGCTCTTAGGGTGGCCAGAATATTCGAATGGCAGAAGTCGATGAAATATCTTTTTTTTTCTCAATGGTGTTTGGTTAATAGTGAGATGCCCGTCCACCTCCTTTTTTGGCGTGACCATCGGGCGCCAATCAGCTTGGTCACGGTTTATTAATTGATCTTTTGTGGGGACTCAAATATCCGAGTAAAATTTCATTTAGACGTTCTTTTCTACTGTAACGATTAAATGGGATAGTGGGAATATAGAAATGGAGAATGACAATAATGAAAGCAATTCAAAATTTCTTCTTGTTCATTTTAGCTTCAATTGTTGGGATAACTTTTCCAGTATTAGCCGACACACCCTTTGGGACCGGTTTTGACCCAGTTGCTGGCCCCCTAAGTGGAATTAATCGAAATGATGTAAAAGCTCAATTAGGTGCCTCATTATATTCTGAAGCATCAGCCTTGGACTATGTGAATAGCTGGCTAAATGGTTACGCTTGTAGGATTGTTTTCGAAGTCGATGAGAGAACAGGGCTTTTGACAGTTTTTCATTATGAGGGAAACAGCGCTGAACCACATTACGTTTTTAATGGAGGGTGTGAAAGCTGTGCGGATGGATTTTCTCTCTCCTCTCCAAAGGATGTTTCTCATTATACTTTCTTCCTAACAGGAGGTCACGGGTTTTTTCATAATATTTATATTGCGGATACTGCAAACAGTAGAATTGCACGATTAATATATAATACCCATAGATATAATTCTGGGGGATATCGATTAGATGATAACTTTCAATTCATAAGTTCAATTGGTGAAGGTATTTTGTCGAAGCCGACAGGCGTTGATGCAGCTGGCTCAGACTTATACGTTGCGGACCAGGGCACCAGTCAATTGTACAGGTTTGATGAGTATGAGGTTTTGTTACAAACAATTGATGCTCAGACTCTTTTAGTGCCCGAATTCAGTCCATATAAGGTGGCCTCATCCCGACAAGGCGGCCAAGACGTCGTTTTGGTATTATCGGAAAGACCATTTGAGCTGCCAAACCAGACTCATGACAACCTTTTCTTTATTAGCTCAAACGGAACATCGGCCAATGTAATCAGGGGATTTAGATTAGATGGCGTTCGAGATTTGAGTTATTCGGACAAATTGGGATTTATAGTTCTTACAGATGATTTGCGATTGGTTCAATATGGAGTGGATGGAAACCAGGTTTTCTCCTACACATTAGCGGACCGAGGCCCGTCAGTATCGTATGCCACCTCCTTGTCCTTATACGAGGACTACATTGCTCTTGCCTTTGATTATGATAGCGATAGTGGAATTTCCCTATTTCGGAAAAATGGAGGAGTCGGAGGCACTGAATTAGCAAAGTTTAGTTATTTTAACAAATTTGAGCCAGTTTCTTTTTCAGTGAAAATCGTTGAGGAGGGGAATTTTAATTGTTTTGTAAGAGAAAAAAATAGTATTGATGAGGAATACTTGTGGAGTGGCGAGTGGAAAGCACCAGGATTATATGAAATGATTTGGAACTGCTTTGATTGTTCTGAAGGGATTTATGAGGTAGTAGTAGATGATGTTCAAAAGAACCAAACACTTAGTGTTGAAGAATTTGAATTAAATCATGGTCCAAAAATTGAGATCTCAACACCCGTTTCAAGCCAGGAATTTTTTGATGGGGAAAGGGTTGATCTCAATTACAACATCCAGTTTACAACCGAAGCAACCATTGATTCGACAGTCCTATATTTAGGCAAACATAACCATCCCCCAATTGAGAGAAATAAAATCAAGCCCGGAGACCAGGATGAAAGAGGAGATATATTTTTTAAATTCACTATCCCTGTATTGGGTGAAGTGGGCTGTGGTTATGAGTATAACTTGGAGCTCTGGTCCTATTTTCAGGTAGGTCAATATATCAGAAAAACGGTCACATATTTAGACCCAGGTATCATTGTGTATTGCTCCAACGAGCCAGATAATGATCGTGGTACCCCATGCAATGCTCCTTGTTTTACAAGTGATGGGAAGGTTTGGTTGCCGGGGGGGAAGAACATTTTTGTTCGAGCTGTTAATCATGGAACTCAGATCGAGTGTTATGTGAAGGGGGCTGAATTTTCAGATTTGAGTATTTATGATTTGCGAGGCCGGTTAATCGGAAAAAGAGAAGTAAATTCTTCTATCGAAGGCATACCAGGCCGGATAATTTCCACATCAGATCTTCGTCTTTCGTCAGGTGTATATTTTGCCAAGGTTGGCCGCGGGTCGGTTAATGTGGCAAAATTTGTAATTGTAAAATAGCGAGGATAATATGAAAGCTGCAATCCTGCTAGTTATTGCTACAATGGTGTCGGCCAAAATGCCATCATGTGCCCCAACTGAAACAGATGGTGGCGGTTTAAATACTGGCAATGAAATATTGTCGGAAACACCACAAATTTATTACAATATTGCTAGGGTATTACAGAACAACAATAATTTTGGCACATATTATAGAAGTTCAAACGATTACATTCCTGAAAAGGTACATATCGATGCATTCTACAATGCAATAAGCGGCGATTTAATTATGCCGCCTTCTTTTAAAACTAAAGAAGACGGTTCAGCACCAAAATTGAAGGAAGTGTTGAAGATTGGGTATCCCTATCTTGATGTATATAGTTATGAGGGTTTAGTTAAAGAGTTGATTAGGGTAGATAGCGATTTTAAAACTGAGGCCCTGAAATATGGATATATTGAGAACAATGATGGTAGTATTTGGGGGATCAATTGGCAAAAGACATTGGTAAATGAATTTTTTGCAGGTCTCTCGAGGCATCGGGAAAATACAACGTTGTCTCAGGGGGAGGGTTTTTCAACGCCGAACAATTATCATAGGACTAGATATTTAAAAATAATGATTGTTGAAAGTCACCAAATAAGTAGTGAGTCCCCTTCCGAGTATCAATGGTATGGCTTAAGCAAACCCGAAGCTACTATGGCTTGGGAGAATGCTGAATATATTTTCATAAATGCAGAAATGAGTCACCAGGCAGCACAGGGTAGAGATTTCACTAATTTAATTGATAATGCCCAAACCTGTGTGGGATACCAGCCTTCAATCCGAATGGATTATTATTTCTTTTTTGCCTCAACTGAACTTCACGAATTGGGTCATCTCTTAATGAAAAAAGGGGATGCCTATCATCATAAAGATAGTTCTGTATGTTGTATTATGACGTCTATTGTGGACAAGGGAAACGGAAAATATAGCACCGATAAAATGTGTAATGATATAAGTTGTAGCAATTCAAAAGAATGTCGCCACCAAAGATGGATGAGGGATGGACTATTGTGGGACGAGCCTACGCTGGGCGGGACCGATTAGTAGGTTGAGCCTTGGGTGTTTTAGAGAAATAAGGGAGATGGAAGCGATGAAGGTCCTTTTGGTTTCAGTTTTAATTCTTTTTGCATGCGGAGATTCTATCGCCATAAATTCGGTACACGTGGAGGTTGATCGAATCAACATTGTTCAATCTGGAGCCTTTTCAGGCATTATTCAAATTGATTTAAGTGACAGGACATCTTTGGTTACTCTTCTTCCTTTAAGGAATCAGGACTTTGCCATTAACATTATATTCCCAAACGGAGAAACCTTTGTTGTCAATAAGGAATTGGTGGAAGGGGGATTGCATTATGATAAACCAATAAAAATGTCTTTTGATTCAGGATTATATAGGGTGCCCTTTTTTGTCTTAAAAACTGATGATAGATATCTCTTTGAAATGATAGGGGAACATAAAATTTCATTTGTTTTTCCTGAGGAATTCGGGGTTGCACCAGTTGAAGTCGAAGTTTCTGTTATTGCGTGTGAAGACTGTGGGGAAGAAGACTTCAAGGCCTATTTTTCCAACCATTCGGCATATTTATACCCATTTCAGAGGGATCTGGTAAAAAGGGAGGGGGCAATTAACAACGGCGTGTACCAAGACATGCTAGATTTATGCAGGGCATATTGTGCTGGATCATTATTAACTAAGCGTTCATTTTGGGCAGATAATGGTGAATTTGAAAAGATGGATGGAGTAGACCATGAACAATATTCAATTGAATTTTCCCAGGGTCTATCTGCTGCCCGCAAGGCCCAAGTAAATACGGATTTTTGGGAATATCTGAATGAGAAAAATAGTACAATTAAATCCAAGGGGGTTTGGTTTGAAGATCGAGGCTTAAAAAGTTTAGGATACCGCTATTATTTCATTTACTGATTCTGGCCTTCCCTTGGTTGCGAAGATTGCACCTGTCCCTTCCATTAATTCGTCCGGCGACATAGTCAGCGACTCGGGCTCACCGATCCTGAGGATTTCGATCACTGGTCGCTCAAATCATGTGCAGGGGAATGGCGTCACGGGAGAAGCTAGCTCGTAGATAGAGCAAGGCAGGCTGATCCCTTTCGTTCTCTCTATGCGATCAGAGCTGAATCACTCGTACGACATATGGATTTTGCCAAGGCGACCGCTGACCATAGTCAGCCTATGGATGAGATTGAATAGTGGGTTTGTTTTGACCATGTCTATACTATTAAATCCATCCGGATAAATTACTGACTATTTTCTTAGTAAAAATTCACGAATAGCGTCCCACCCGGGGAGCCAATCTTTTTTATGCGGAAAATCTGCTCAATTTCGGCAGGCCAGACGGTCTGCTTTTTTTGTGCGTATAAGTGTATGGGGTAAAAGGGTTAGCGGGTGTGTGGAATTAGGTTTTCGGCCATCTCAGAAAACCCGGTTAACAGGATCATCGAAAACACCCTCCAAATTGATCTCTTTGTCTCAGAAACCGTGTGATATGCTGTTTTCGGTTAACAGGCATACCCAGTCGGAGGGTCGTGGCCTCCTGATATCGGGGTGGTTTCTTCCGCACATCTGATATCCCGAACCGTCTACTACACGTCATTGATACAGCCATTCATTTACGAAACGGGCGGGACTTTCTATATGTATTACACGGGCGTGGATTACTCTGATGCAGGCGAGTTCGACGATTCGGAACCTGATTCTGCGATGCAGGCTTCCCACACTGAAGCAATCGGACTTGCGAAATCTAGCGGCCTCGGGAGTTGGACCTTTTACGATTCAGCGTCAACGAATACTGGCAAGCTGTTTGACGCAGATAATGTCTCGTGGTTGACATGGGGTGACGCTGAACCTTGGTCGAATGACTGTAGGGATCCCTTTGTTTATGAGCGTTTCGGCAGCCCAAGTCAGCTTGGAATGTTAGTTTCGGCCAAGCTAAAACCTTCCAGAAAGATGGCAATTGTTTATCTTCATTCGGTAGGCCCAGAGTCTCCGTGGTACTGGCAGGCTCCAATCGACGTAACAATATCGGACTATGAAGACCACGCGGTTGAGTCGGCAACCCTTATCTACAAGGGAGGATTCACTTATCTGTTCTGGACTGAAGCTTGTCACCATGAAGGATATCCCCATAATAGTGGCCTAAAGGCAGCAAGGGCCGAGGGGCAGGGTTGGGATCATGATAGTTTCGAATTGATTTCTGTCGATGGTTTAAAAAACTTCGCTTGCGAGCTAATCGAGACTTCGGTTGGTGATGTTATTTTTGGGACTCCGACTGGGAGTGAGATTCAGTTTGATCTATTCGACCACACGAATCTCAAAATAAAGCCCTTGACCAGCTGTAGCTTGTAGGCGGTGCAGGGATGCCGGGATTTATTTGATCCGAAATCCCGGCATTTCTAATCCCTTGGGTATATGCCTTTTCATGTGCTTGGGAAATCTCAAGGACTCGAGCTTATCTGACTCCAGTCATGAAAAACATCTATGAGAATACATGTAAGTCGTGCGGCTTGTGTACGACATTGTCGTAT
>Ga0210065_1000277_pt1 | contig 14352 bp, 14 predicted proteins | sample Muzzi_PWB_D1_FD_185533 | JGI IMG/M metagenome (GOLD analysis project Ga0210065, IMG submission 185533) | Wetland microbial communities from San Francisco Bay, California, USA, that impact long-term carbon sequestration - Muzzi_PWB_D1 (SPAdes) | ecosystem: Environmental > Aquatic > Marine >... | reverse complement strand
CGCCATGGATGGGGGTACCAGGAGCATTCTTTTACCACCCGGCCGCATACCGATCACGCCTTCGTTCCAACCTTGCATCACGCCTTCGGTACCTATGACAAATGACACCGGCTGACCCTCGTTGCGGGAGTTATACATTTCCCTGCCTCTCGTGCCACCTTCATCGATCCATCCGACAAATTGGATGGTAGCCACTTGACCGGTCACAGCCGCAGGCCCCTGACCCATTTGCAGATCCTTGAAGCGTAAACCACCGGGTCCAGCCTGGAAAGCTTCTTCAGAAGCCCAGGCTCCGGTAGCGAGGCCAAATGAAAAGACAATTACTGCGAGTAACAATATATTTTTCACCATTGCTTTCATATCACGAACATCCCGGTCAAGGTCAAGGTGAGCACAGTGGATCATCAGCGCCCCATTTTGAGCGACACCATTCTTTTTCGGCCAACAGGGAATGCCCGGCAGTGCTGGGGTGGAAGCAGTCACCACTATTGACATGGTTCGATCCGAATCGCACATCGAACACGTCGATATACTCGGCGTTCAACAGCAGGCCATTTGCCTGGTACTCGGCGAGCACGCTACTCAGGATTGTGTTGTAGTCATCCCTGATCCGGGCATGGAAATCCTTGCGACGCTGGCAATTCGGGCCATCACCTGCGTAATACATATCCGGATTCTCGCGCGAGACATCGCTGGCACAATCGTCGCCAGCGTTTTTCAGCAGGACCTGGCATGGAACAAAAGGCCATGCGAAAGTCCTGCACCATAAATTATCCCGCTTGGCATTCCACAACCAGTAAATATCGGGGATTCCGGAAATATGCAGGTTGACGGATTCGGGAAGCGGCGCACTTGCCAACACATTCAGACCTGTACGGTATTGGGTTTCAAACGTGTCCAGACTGGTCATACTGTCGATATCATCGGCACAAACATCATTGTTACCTAGCAGGATACTGACCATACCAGCAGTGCCGGGCGGCACGCTTGCCGCCTGTGTTGCCACCGCCTGTGCCTGTGCTGCAAAATCCGCCATCATGGCGCCACTGACAGCCTGGTTGATGGCGCCATCCCTGCTGGCGTTATTTTCCGTGTAGGCGATCGCATCCAATACTTCAAAACGCTCGTTAAGGCTGTAAACACTGTCGCCACTATCATAACCGGTGGACCAGACCTTTTGATGGTTGGCTGCGCCGATTGTGCCGTTGGCGGCTTCACCTTCACCGATGGAATCACCGACATTGAATTGGTTCGATGGGACCGAAACAGCAACGGGAATGATTTGACAGAACAAATCGCAATTGCTGCCACCCGCAGGGTCTGCATAATCGCACTCTTCATCGTATTCCACGATGCCGTTTCCACATACGGGCGTGGCGCTACAGGCATTGGCACCGCAGACATTCGGATCACAGGTACCGTCACCACAACAGAAACGGTTTTTTGGCTTGCCGCCCGTCTGACCAGGACAGTCGCTGCATCCAAGACAGTCCTCAACATCGTTGCAGACACCGTCGTTATTACAGGCGCTTGGTGGACAGACGCCACAATCGGTCGCGCAGCTGCTGCAGCTTTCACCTGCGTCACAGGTTCCATCGCCGCACACAGCTGGCGCGCTGCAATCCTTCGAGCAGCTTAGCTGGGTTTCACCGCCGTTGCATTTGTCATCCCCGCAATAGGGTTTTGCAGCCTGAGCACTATTCGTGAGGAACAGAAAAACCAGAACCAGCACTGCAAAAAAACCGGTATAGTTGACGGTCATATGTTGGCCAATCTTCAATGTTTAATCCCCTCGTCTCTTTGACATTGAGTATAGCAGCTGAATTATGAAGTGCTTAGATGGCGACTGATATGTCATTGGGAAAAGCAAAAATTTGGGATAACTCACCTTTCTTTTTGCCTGTAAATGGGGCGCGATCTGGCTTTTGCCCTGGCATTTGACCTTGACCCCGCAAGCCGATGACGGCACTTGCGGGGCCTGGGTTAATAGAAGGGGGCTGTCACCCCCGGGTTGAACCTGGTTGTCCGGGTAGTTACTCGACGCGCTCGATGGTCACCTCAACCACCGGGTTGCGCCAGTCGTGCATCGCCGCTGAAAGGCCGTTCGCACCACCAACACCGTGAATGCCGGCATGAACATGAATGTAACCCTCGCCGCCCACATTGATACCGGTGCCCGATACCGGGTCATCATCCGTGGCGCCGAGCGCACCTACCGTATCAGGGCTTTCCGCATTTGCCTCGCTACCCGCGTCGTAGGCATTGGCATAGACGCGGGTGCTTTCGCCGACACCTCTTGGCAACTGTGCGCCGCGTATGGCATAGAAGGCGTCGTTGGTCGCCCCCAGCATGGCTACGGCACTCAGGTATTTGGCATTGCCCGAGGCGTGGATCATGGTGGAATTGGATTCACTGGGGAAAAGCACGGGTGGATTATTGGCCGTCGGTAAAGCCAGCGCTTCCCAGACGCCGTTGGAGGCAGAAACCTGGTCCAGCACATGGAACGGGTAGCCGGTTTCCGCCATCGCAGCAAGTGCGAAATAGTCATCGTAACCAATATCTCCCGGCATGGGTGCCGGCCCCAGGTCGAAAAGATGGAAAGCGTCAGTATGTGTCGCAATGACCGACGGTGCGACCGGTTGCCCAAGGGTGGCATTTGTGATCGTGACCCGGTACACGCGTTCACCCCCTGCCACGGCGGCAGGTGAAAGGGCGATTGTGCAAGTGGCAAGGGCGGCGCTCAGCATAGCGGCTTTGGAAATAGATATTTTCATGTGAACATCTCCTGAATATGTGTAAGTGTTGATTGGGACTGCAAACCAACCTTACTAACGAGTTATCACAGGACTATCACAGGAATGTCACTATTTTGTCCGCAATGTGAAAGTGTCCGGAGGCTGCGATAGCGGTGGTGACTTCACCCGACTGCCTGGCGTTCGAGGTGACGTCGGGTACCCGGACCTCGCCTACGGTTTTTAAGATAGGCTGTTATGATTACATGCACTTGATGAGCGGGAATAGGCAGACAGAAGCGATGTTGAAAAATCCATCCTTATTCTATAAATCGCTTGCTACCATAAAACAGGCACTTGTATGGTGTGAAATTTGAAGTGTGATTAACAGTGAAACCGTGCAGATGAAAAACACAAAATTCGGTAAATTGATAAAGCGGATCAATTTGTATCCACCTTACCTCGGCATGGGTGTCAGGGTGAAATCATTTCGAGATGACTGCACGCGATTTGAGGTTGAACTGCGTGCCAGGTGGTACAACCGGAATTTGTTCGGTACACATTTTGGTGGCAGTCTCTACGCGATGGCAGATCCGTTCTTTGTATTTATCATCATGATGAACCTGGGTAGTGGTTACATTGTGTGGGATAAGTCGGCGTGCATCGATTTTCTCAAACCCGCGAAGGGTACTATTCTGGGAATATTTGAAATCAGCAATGCCCGCCTTGCGGAAATTCGTGCCGAGGTCGATGAATTAGGCAAGAAAACCTATCAATTCGAGGCGAACCTGGTTGACGAAACAGAACAAATAGTTGCTCGTGTCAGGAAAGAAGTCTATGTGCGAAGCAAGGCAGCAGGTGGCGGAGCCTAAAAAAATTGTAAGGCGATGAATTTTGCCCGGCTGCAACATCATCGATAGAACCACTTTAATTAACAATTTATTACCAGAACCAAACTGCGTGCGTGTGATTAAAACAGGATCGGAAAAAATTACTTCTGAGTAATATTAAAACACGCGCCAAAAGCGAATCGACACTGACTCCGGCGACATTGCAAATGCTACGGTCCCGGTGGATGGGTCATTGAGACCCATAAACGCATCGTTGATGAATGCCGCAATAAAATGACCGAGCGCCATGCCGGCAAGCACGTCCGAGGGATAATGTACACCGCCTTCGACACGGGCCCAGGCGGTCCCGGCTGCAATCACGCCGAAGCCGATATCCAGTGTTCTCCGATAGTTAGGGTTCATGTCAATGGATTGCAGGTTGCGGGCAGCAAGGGTTGAATAGGTTGATGCCGAGGAACTGTGGCCTGACGGAAAACTGTCATTGCCACTGCCATCAGGCCGGGTTCTGTCCGACCAGTTCTTGACGGCCGAAGTTATCCCGCCGGTCAACAAGGCTGCCGAAGCACCAACAGCAATTCCCTTGGTCTTGGCACTAAGCCACTCCCTCGATGAGTCTCCACTGGGAGTAGCGAGGGCGGTGACCAGCCACGCCCCGGCTGAAATGTCTTTGAGGATACCGCTGGCATCTCGTGCAGACTGCTGAGAGCCGAAAACCGGTGTGTTTTCCGACGCCCAATCGGCAAGATCACTGTCCCAATCACCAATTTGCAGGAGCGCTGCACCGGCGAGAGGTGCCCAGGTATACGGTGACTTGGCCGCACGGACAGCCGATTCACGCACTGCTTGCCAGCCAGGTTTGAAGGTTGCGTCCTGCCCCCAATCGCGACCGTTTGGCAGCGTGCTGCAGCCACAAAGAAGGTGGCCAATGCTCGCCAGTATTGCCAGTGCAAGAAGCCTTGTCTTTTTAATACGATTTGTCGTTAAGACCATGGACTACTCCATATTACTCAACATCGAATTTTGGGCGCGACAGCAAGACCTGCGATATCCACAAAACGCCTGTCGCTGGTCAGGAACTGTCAGTACATTATAGGCCGATCACACCAGTGCGCCAGCGAATCCACCCTATTGCCAACCCAACATATTGTTGGCTTCAAACTTGCGAAGCGCCCGACCCCGCAGTGTCGCGCGAACCCGCTCCGCGATGTTATAATTGCGCCGTTTCAAGAGCCGCTGGGCCCGCAGACGGAACCGGCTGGTGCCAATCGCCTGAGGCGCAGCCGACGGGCTGCTTCGAAACCTCAAACCAAATACAGGAGTTCAATTCAATGACCACCAGTCTAGACCTGTCCAAGCTCAGCCTAATGGACGCCCTCGACCTCGCGACTCTGATCGAGGAGGAAGCGCGTCAGCGCTACGAAATGTTTGCCTCACAGCTCAGCGGCTATGGTGCTGGATCCTTCTTCGCCTCAATGGCTGAGAACGAGGCCAAGCACGGAACTGAGCTGCTCAACCGGCGCATGGCTCTGTTTGGTAAGGTCCCAATGAAGCTGAAGTTGACCGACCTCTACGACGTCGAGGCTCCGGATATGGGGGCGCCGCGCCGCGGCATGTCAACACTCCAGGCATTCGAGCTTGGGCTCGCCGCTGAGAAGAAGGCCTACGACTTCTACGACATGGCCTTGCCCGGCATCACTGATCCCGAGGTCAGGACACTGTTCACCGAGCTTCGAGCCGAGGAGACCGAACACGTCGAGATGCTACGCGAGGCAATGGCCAAACTACCCCCGAGTGCCAGCGAGGAGATTGAAAACGACCCCGATGATGCACCCTTTCTATAGGGCGCGGTTTACAATCTGAAAGGCCGGACAAGGGCAGAAGAAGCCGTTGCGGAGCCGATATGATCGTCTCCGTACATGGTGGAGCAAAAAACAAAAAACCAACTGGTGTCGCTATTTAGCTATATCACTATCTATCGACGCGATCAGTTCCCCTGACATTTGTTTCATCATTCTCATCTGCTCGTTCATGGTGCCGAATTCCAGGATGGTCATCGCGAAACCGTTCTTCAGTTTCTGACTGTTCAGATAGTCCTCGAAATAGGCAGCAGTCAGGATGACGTCTTTACCTGATTTACCCCCGCTCACCCTGTACTCGAAATTATTCACCAGTTGTTGCAGATCCATGAGTTCATAAAGCGGTTCATAAATCAGTTTTTCAGTATCAAACCTGAAGTGATCCTCCTCGCTTTTCATCTTCTTGTAGAGCGACTCGATGTCCAACAGCCTGGTCTTGATCGATTCATTCGATATCAACGCCAGGTTTCCTGAATTTACGAGTTCCTGAAAGGTGTTATTGCTCTGGTAGAACTTCTGCCAGCTATAGATGCTCACTCCATCGGCGTTAAAACTATCATAGTCAGTGATGGGCTCTCCCTCAAAATGAGTGATGATTCGCTGAGCTGCTTCAATACACCCGGTTCTTACGGCGAGGTACCTGTCCATTTCCTGGATATTGGTCTGCAGATCCGATTTGATATTCTCGAGATAATGGACTTCTTTCGCCCTTTCCTTTCGCGCGTCATTGGCATCATTGATCTGTAATGCGATCAAAATTCCAATGACTACAAGCACAATTTCGCCAATTGCGTAGAGGGCGTATTTACTGAACCTGCTTTCCATCAGCAATCCTTGTCTCAAACTTCTGAAGAATCTGAACATTGGTTTTTATTAACCCAATTTGGAGGCCTAAAGTGAGTATAAAGAGAAGCGGGCTCTCAACAAACAACAAAAAAGGCCATCCCAGGAACCATATAACGTCAACTGGCCTTCTTCCGGTCGAATAGACTAAAGTATTGCGTCCGCCATTTGAACCCACAGCCGGGAGCAGATATTGATAATGCTTTGGTCTAAACTAAGTCCGGTTGCTACTTATGACCCGAAGCGGACATGTGGAGATCGACATGACGAATGATCATGCCCGGGCACCGGGCCTTGTGGGCCGCTTCCATGGAAGCTGGAGATTGGCGGCCGGCGAGCTCGTCATCGTCGCCCTCGGCGTCATGATCGCTCTTTGGGCAGATCAGGCGATACAGACTCGCCAGGAGGCCGAGCTGGCGATCAGTTACCTCGAAGGCCTGCAGACAGATATTCGTGCCGACATCAGTGCCCTGCGATTCAGCAGCAACCAGGCAAGGAGCCGGCTAGCGATCAGCAGGCAGGTAGATGCCTGGCTCCACGACCCGGACGCCACGCCCGATCCTGATTCGCTCGTCATGAATGCACATTACGCTGGCATCACGTTCTATCCCACGATATCAAGGTTCACGATCGAGGAGCTGAAATCGACCGGAGACCTCCGTCTGTTGGAGAACCAGGCGCTGAAACGGCAGATCGCCGACTACTATAATCAGATCGACTTGCAGATAGGGAAGTGGATCGCCTGGAGTGACGAGGGAAACATGGAGACCTACTTCCGTGAAATGGCATTTGTCGTGGACCCCGAGTTCAGGATTCGGGCAGGCACAATCGACCCCGCGCTTTTGCAGCGGTTCCTGAAGTCGACCGGTGAGGGGGCTCCCTCCTCGCTATCCGAGTTACAGCAATCAACGCTGGAGATCGGAGCCACCCGTGCTGATGCTGATCGGATACTGAGCCGGATGCGCACTCGCCCAAACTTTGAAGGCTATCTCCGCGATGGTATGTATATGGCTCACCTGACAGCCCAGCTGCTGGACGGCGTGGCGATCTCTGCCGAGGAACTGGACGCTGCTATTGCACAGGAACTTGAAGAACTCCGTCGATAGCATGTTGCCGTAAGCGTTTTTTTCGTTATATATGCCATTTCATATATACGTTTAAGCGTATATAATTGTCGTCATGATATCGCCCGACTCACTTTTTGGCATTTTTTCCGATGCGACCCGGTTAAGGGCGCTCATGCTTATTCAATCGGAAGGTGAAGCATGTGTTTGTGAACTCACCTTTGCACTGCAAGAGTCACAACCCAAGATTTCCCGCCACCTGGCATTGATGCGGGATATGGGAATTGTCGAGTCACGCAGGGAAGGGACCTGGATGCACTATCGAATCAGTCCCTCTCTGCCGGAATGGTCAAAGGAAATTATCGGACAGGTACACGACCGGTTATCAACGCTTAGTCCTTACCGGGAAGACAAAAAACAATTGGCACAAATGAGCAACCGCCCGGAGAGAACGTGTGCCTGAAACCATAAATATCCCCGGGCAAAAGCATGGCGGTATATTCAGTCAACTGATATCACTTTACCGTCAGAACCGGGAACAGGGTCATCTGCTACTTTTCATCCTCGGCGTTTTCCTGATCATATATTTTATCCCGGCAGGATCTGCGCGCTTTGATAATGCGATACTTGAAGCAGTACGCTTGACCAGTTGGTATGCCCGGGAGCACGTCATTCTTTGCCTGCTCCCCGCATTCCTCATTGCCGGTGCCATGTCGGTATATATCAGCCAGGGGTCAGTTTTACGTTATCTTGGACCGCAGGCATCGAAGCCGATCGCACTGAGTGTGGCTTCTGTCTCAGGCACCTTGCTTGCTGTTTGCTCGTGCACGGTCTTACCGCTATTTGGTGGTATCTACAAACGCGGAGCAGGGCTGGGGGCGGCGATTGCATTCCTGTATTCGGGTCCGGCGATCAATATCATGGCAATTGTCGTTACAGCCAAGGTGCTGGGGCCTGAACTGGGTATTGCGCGGGCAGTTGGCGCCATTGTTTTCGCCGTGGTTATTGGCGCCATCATGCACCTGATCTACCGAAAAGAAGAGTCTTCGAGGGCGCAATTACCTGCTCCCGGATTTGAAGCCGGTGAGACCGAAAAGCCACTTGGTATCGTGGTGGCTTTCTTTGCCCTGATGATTGGCATCCTTGTTTTTGCCAACTGGGCAGCAGCCGACAGTTCTGTCTGGATGCGGGTTTATCAATGGAAGTGGACGATCACTTCATTGCTGGCAATCCTGTTTGCCGTATTACTGGTCTTGAAGTGGAAGTGGTCCGCCAAACATCTGCTGATCCTGGCTGGCCTTGTAGTTTTCAGCGCCTTGCTGGTTCCAAATATTCCGCAACTGCCGTTTGCGATTGGTGCTATCGGACTCTTATTGATCGCCGCAACAAGCGAACAGGATCAGGCGTGGTCCGCCGAGACCTGGAGTTTCACAAAGCAGATCATGCCATTGTTGCTCGGTGGTGTGTTTGTTGCCGGACTGCTTTTGGGTCGACCCGGTTATGAGGGCTTAATCCCATCAGAATGGCTCAGCATGGCTGTCGGTGATAACTCCCTGCTATCCACGCTTTTGGCATCCATGCTGGGTGCATTCATGTATTTTTCGACCTTGACCGAAGTCCCTATCGTTGAAGGTTTGCTCGGTGCGGGCATGGGCAAAGGACCAGCCTTGGCCTTACTGCTGGCCGGACCGGCACTTTCATTGCCCAGCATGCTGGTTATCCGGTCAATTCTGGGGACTGAGAAAACAGTGGTTTATTGTTGCCTGGTGGTCGTGATGGCGACCGCAACTGGCTATGGTTACGGAAATTTCTGGTAAACGAAATACAAAGGCATTGATATGAAACTTAAAATTTATGGGAGTGGTTGTAACAAGTGTAATCTGCTCACAGAACATACAGAAACTGCAGCCCGGGAACTGGGCATCAGCTACGAACTTGAAAAAGTGACTGACATAAACAGCATCATTGATGCGGGTGTTATACGCACACCGGCATTGGCGGTAGACGACAAACTTGTCGTCGTAGGTCAGGTTCCAAGTGCGGAAAAGATAAAACAATACCTGGCTTAGTGCAGGGTCAGGAACAACAGGAACTGCCTTGTTGGATTGGTGGGCATTTCACACCGCCGTATGAGCAGTGCAGGCAGCAATCGGCCGGTTTGATAGTGCCAATTTGCCAGGTAGGGTTGTGGCGGTACTCGGCATCACATAAATAATCCTGCACCACTCCCAGCGAGTGGTGCAGGATTACAGGTATCACTATTACGGGTATCAATCACATGGAAGCGTGGCGTAGTAAGCGGCGAGATCCGCCATATCCTGTTCACTGAGGTCGGCTACATAATCTGTCATGTCACCTTCAAGTGCACCCGACTTGTAATCAGCCAGTTTTTTGGCATGCTCGGCTGCATCCATTCCGGCAAGTGCCGGCATATCCTCATCGCCCTTGCCATCAGCACCGTGACAATCAGCACAATCCGTCGACAGTTCGGCGCCTCGGGCAGCATCGCCGCCAGCCTGCACAGCGCCGGCTGCCAGCATCAGAATAAACATCATTGCGATCAACAGTTTCTTAGTCAACATTTCTCTTCTCCTTCATAGGTGTGGATAAAAACTCTTTTACAAAATCGAATCAGTTGACTTGATTTCCTGAATTTCGATCCTGCATTGAAGTTCACAGGTCGACGCAACTATATCAATCCGTGGCTGAACGTACGTTGAATTGAACCTGTTGATTTGCTGAGTTGGTCAGTGCTTTTTTTGCTCTTATTCTCGCTTGCCGCTCTGAAAACAAATTTGAAATTGAAGTTTTGTTGCGGTAGTTTGGAACACAATCCGGGGGAGGCCATGCATAGCATGATGAAGCGCTTGGCGTGTTCGCCCATGTTTTTATCATAAAGAGGGACAAACAATGAATCACCGAAACCACCTGTTGAGCCAGTTTCTAATGGTCTGTTTAACAACCAGTCTTTCATTCAGCGCCGTTGCCGCTGGTAAGCAAATGGACATGCGCATTGATAACCGTTCGGCGGATCAGCAAGCGCTGAAAGCGGAACGCAAGGCATTACATCAATGGCTGATATCCGAAAGGGTCTCTGCAGCCAAGGGGCGCCAGTTGGTCGTTGAAGCCGGCGCTGATGAAGTCGATGCGGTTGATAATGCGCCAAAACAGACACCGGAAATCGTAGGGTTTAGCCAGGATGTTGCGGTTGATGTGGATTTCAGCAATGTCAGACTTTCACATCTTCGCGGCCAGGCCCAAAGTCTGAAATTTGGAGCGCTTAAGGGGACCGCAGACGGAGGATACGTCTATACCACCGAGTTGTCATCCCCGGGAGCGGTCGCATTACGCGTACAATTCACAGGTTTCAATATGCCAACCGGTGCAGCCATGTTTCTGTACACGGATGAAGGCCAGGTATTCGGCCCATATACCGGTCGCGGACCACTGGGTAACGGCAGCTTTGAATCCAACACCCTGGCGGGTGACAGCATTACCCTGCAAGTGCGCCAGACCGGTCAGGCCAGTAAACGCGTCATGCGCGAAGCGCGCTTCAGGATCGCCGGCCTTGGTCACGTCCGGCCGCGGTTCATGGCCGGGACATGTAGCTACAACGCCAGTTGCGTTGTGAGCGCAGCCTGTGATTCTGACCCTGCCGTGGATGTTGCGGAAAAAGCCGTTGCCCACATGTTGTTCCGTTCAGGACGTTATTATTATATCTGCACCGGTGGTTTGATCAATGACAACGACGAATCAAACAGCCTGCCGTTGTTCCTCACCGCGAACCACTGCATCAGTAAGGGGCGTGAGGCCAGCAGCCTGGAAAACTTCTTCCAGTTTGCTGCCAACGGTTGCGGTGACACCACGCTGTGCGACGCGTCTTATGACAGCCTGCGCTCCAGCTTCGACCGCACACTGGGTGCGTCCATCGTATCCACCGGACGCGATGCCGACTACACGCTGCTAAGGCTGTCCGAGGCTGCACCAGGCGGTAGCGCTTTCCTCGGTTGGAATGAAAACCCCGTTGCATTCAGCAACGGTGAGAACCTTTACCGTATCAGCCATCCGCAGGGTGCACCGCAGTCATTTTCACAGCATGTTGTTGATACAAGCGCCGGAACCTGCTCGACCTGGCCTCGCGGTGACCGCATATACAGCCGGGATGTGGTTGGGGCGACCGAAGGCGGCAGCAGTGGCTCGCCCGTGGTCAATGCCGCCGGCCAGATCGTCGGTCAGTTGTCGGGTGCCTGTGGTACTAACCTGAACGATGAGTGTGACACGGTCAACAACGCCACCGTGGATGGCGCGTTTGCGGCTTATTTTGGCACTGTGGAGCAGTTCCTCGATCCGGGTGGTCCGGGTGGTTGCATCATTACAGAAAACCCGGAGGCAAGTTGCTTCGACGGTCAGGATAACGATTGCGACGGTGACACGGACGCGGCCGATTCAGACTGCGCCACCGGCGGCCTGCCATCCGGGGCCGCTTGTGTGGCCAACAGCGACTGCGCTTCCAATAACTGTAAGGGCAAGCCAGGCAGCAAGACCTGCAAATAGAAACTGATTATTAGAGAAAGCGACGCATAAGTCGCTGCTTTCGAATTCAAGTTTTAGCAGGCAGCGTTTACGAACTCGGTCGGCACCAAATCCGACCGTTATCGATAGTGCGTACTTCCACTTATAGTCGGGTGTGGCATTCCGGTGGCCCCAAGAACCCTCCCCAGGGCCGGACCGCCCCGGTAAATTTATTTCACAAAGTCGGGATAGGTGATCCCGGCTTTGGTTAGTGGTGCACCACCTTGGTAATAATTTCGTGCACCTCTTTCTCCAGTTCGGCCGATGGCGTGACCACCACGTCCCGGTTTTCCACGGTCGTACAGAACCGGCTGACATCCGCGTTACGCTCGTAGGCGTCGCGCAGCTGGTCGACCAGCTTATTCACCTCCAGTGGCTTCAGGCCGTGTTCCTCCACCAGCGTGTTCAGACCATTGATCTTGCCGTCATGAATCCATGCCAGGCCGAATTTCTTTGGCGGCTTGCCGATAAATACATACGCGGCTTGACTGGCGGGGACGACTTCGAGAGGATCCTTGACCTGCCCGGCGAGTTCTCCGAGCTGGTCTTTGATCTCTGCGATTCTCGCAGCTGCAGTGCTGGCGGGATCGATGGCCGGATAGTCCGGCTTGCTGGAAAAAAGATTTCCAAAAAGACTCATGGCTTCCTCCTGTTGTTAAAACGTCTCTCGACGGGTTATGTCGCTAATTATTCTAGCCCACTCGTACCCGCCACGCCAAATCGGCGGGATGCTGTTGCCCCACGACGGGTCAGGAGCACCTTCCTCGTACAATGCCACCTCCACCTATCCTCGTATATTTTGCATTCGCCTCCGATGGCGGTCTCCGTGACGCGCCACCCTGTGGTTTCTTGGCCGCTGGTGTATCTGTTATGCTCTGGAGATATTGCCAGGTCGACTGGATTCCAAGCTTTGATCGAGATGCGCATGATATGGAAGAACTAACCGTACTTGGCCGACTAACAAACAGTCTGCGCAATCGTCGGCTTGGTCTATTTGTCGCGGAACTTATCCTGGTGATCGCCGGGATCGTCATTGCGCTTGCGGTCGACGGATGGATCAGCGATGCGCGTGATCGACAAACCGAGGTTGTCTACCTGCAACTGCTGGCTCGTGATATTGAAGGAATCCGGCACCAGGTTGACCTGCAGATTGAGTTTGAGAAAGAAAGAATTGACATAGCTGCGTCCCTGTATGCAGCGCTGACTACTTCGGACCCGAAAACCAAACGGGCGGAAATTGGCTCATTATTGGCGATGCTGGTTACCAGGCGCACTTTGAGTTTGAGTAGTGCAACCTACGATCAAATGGTCAGTAGCGGGCATCTACAACTGATTAGAAATCACGAGCTACGTAATATGATTGTCCGCTTTTTCGCGGAGTTGGAACGCACCGAACGGGTCACAGATAACAATAACCGCGAACTCATCGATGATGTATTTATTCCATTCATTATGCACACGGGCGTGACCGCTTTGCAGCGGCCCGGAAAGTTGCAAGTGACCAGCACCCTGAACCGGGCGAACGCAATCGTGTATGAACGCCTGGGGCCCGATTTTTCACTTCCCGAAGACCGTGTTTTAGCAGAGCCAGCCGAAGCCGACTCCTGGAATGATATTCGACGCAACGTGCTATTTCGGATGCGCATAGCAGCCACCGGTCAGGCTCTTGCCGAAAGTACGGTGGATCAGACCAACCAAATCGCAATGGCGATCGCCACTGAACTGGGCGACCGGTAGGGGTTGCGGGTTCATCTGGTCAACGCAGGCTGGTGGCTTCCCCCTTTCCTGGTTCGGAGAAAAAAATGATCCAATTTATAGAAAGTGCAACCGAACGTACAACAGCTGCGACCGACCTGATGCTGGCAGTGGAATTTTTACTGTTTGCGATTTTCTTTTTTAAATCCGTGACTGACTACAGACGGGCCGCTGCCTGGAGCGTCCCCTTTTTACTGCTGGCCGGGGCTTTTTTTATCGGCGCCATCGCACATGGTATTCAAATGCCGGAAAACATCAATAAGCGGTTGTGGCTTTTACTCGCTGGCAGTTCGGCCTTTGGACTGGCTCACCTGGTTTCCGCGTCCGTCGGCGAGTGGAAACCGGCATGGTATAAAAAATCGTTGATTGGGATGTCGCTGGCAGCGATTATCTTTATTGGCATCACGGTAAAATTTTCATCTTTCACTGTCTATGTGGTTTTCATAGTGATCACCATGGCGCTTGTGTCATGGCTCAATGCCATGTGCGTTGAACAATCCGGGAATAAAAAGCATGTATTGATTATTTTCGGTGCTGTACTCACAGCGATTGCATCCCTGGTGCAACTAATCAAAAGCATTCATTTCACGATCATCTGGGAATTTGACTACAACGGTGCTTTTCACCTGGTTCAGATATTTGCCGGTATGCTGCTGGGTCTTGGTATCATCGGTTTACT
>Ga0210065_1000276_pt1 | contig 14360 bp, 12 predicted proteins | sample Muzzi_PWB_D1_FD_185533 | JGI IMG/M metagenome (GOLD analysis project Ga0210065, IMG submission 185533) | Wetland microbial communities from San Francisco Bay, California, USA, that impact long-term carbon sequestration - Muzzi_PWB_D1 (SPAdes) | ecosystem: Environmental > Aquatic > Marine >... | reverse complement strand
ACTTGCGCCCATGCGTACAATAATGCCTTCCAATGCGTGTAACACCGTTTGCTGACGTACGGAATTGCGATCACCCTCAAATACTTTTGCATCACATACCGCAGGATGGTCACCGATACACCAGCCAAAATGTACCAGTCCGACCGGTTTACCGGGCATACCGCCGCCTGGACCCGCAATACCGGTGGCGGAAACAATAACAGCGACTTTCGAGTGTTGTTTGGCACCCGTTGCCATCTGCCATGCTATTTCGTCGCTGACCGCACCAAATTTCAACAGGTCATCATGTGAGACACCCAGCATCTGTTCTTTCGCACGATAACTGTAAGTTACATAAGCCCGGTCAAACCAGGCGGAACTGCCTGCAACGTCTGTACAGCACTTGGCTATCCAGCCGCCCGTGCAGGATTCAGCTGTTGCCATGCGCCAGTTGCGCGCGGTCAGCAAGTCCGCAATTTTCTTCAACAGGCTATTAACTTGTGTTTCAAATTCCGACATTGATTGGGTTCCACCCTGTGATCAGGGATTAAATATTCTCAAACTTTGGCAGACACGATATAGTCACCCGCAGTGTCCTACGTTACACTTTCCGCGATGTCATCTCCAGCCGTTTCAAAACAAACCGGGCACACACCGCTGATGCAACAATATTTGCGTATCAAGGCGGACTATCCGGATATTATCTTATTGTTCAGGATGGGGGACTTTTACGAGGTATTTTACGAAGATGCACGGCGCGCGGCGAAGTTGCTGGATATCACCCTGACCAGCCGCGGTACATCGGCGGGCGCACCCATCCCCATGGCCGGTATTCCATACCACGCGCTGGATGGTTACCTCGTCAAGTTAATCCGCAAAGGTGAATCGGCCGCCATTTGTGAGCAGGTAAGTGAACCGACCGCAGGCAAAGGCATTGTTGACCGTAAGGTCGTACGCATTGTCACACCCGGAACCGTCACCGATGAAGCCCTCTTATCCGGGCGTCAGGATAACCTGCTGGCCGCGGTCGTACGGATCAAAAAAAACTGGGCCCTGTCGTGGATGGACCTGTCTTCCGGCAGATTCCTGGTCCGCTTGCTGGCAACGCTGGATGAGCTTGAGACCCAGTTGGAACGGTTGCAGCCGGCGGAATTATTAATCTCCGAGGACGCAGACTGGGCAGCGTCACTGAGCGGCCAGCGTGGCCTCAGAAAACGCGCGCCCTGGCATTTCGACCGGGAATCCGCCTACCACCTGTTGACCGAACAATTTGGCACCCGGGATTTAGCCGGTTTTGGCATCGAAGACGAACCGGTCGCCATTTCAGCCGCCGGGGCATTGCTCCAGTACGCGCAGGAAACTCAGCGTACAGCATTGCCCCATTTACGTTCGATCCAGATGGAGAACCCGCACAATCACTTGCACATGGATGCTGCCACCCGTCGCAACCTGGAATTATTGCATCACCCGGAAGGCCGCAGTGAACACACCCTGGCCGGCATCATGGATTCGACCATAACGCCGATGGGCGGCCGCCTGATGCGACGCTGGATCACCGAACCCATCCGTGATCGCCAGCGTCTGCAGCTACGCCACAACAGTATCGGGGTATTGCTGGAAACACGTGTGTATGAAACATTGCGCTCGCTGTTCCGTTCGGTGGGTGATATTGAACGAATTCTGGCCAGGATCGCGCTGGGTTCGGCCCGCCCACGCGACCTGTCGACACTGCGCCAGACACTCGCTGTTTTACCCGAGATCAAATCCAGCCTGGTGGACGCCAGTCGGGAGCCATTGCAACAATGCGGCGAAGAGATTGAATGCCTGCCGCACCTGTACGAGTTGTTGAGTGTAGCCGTAGTTGATGAGCCACCGGTTTTAGTTCGTAACGGCGGTGTGATCGCCGCGGGCTTCGATCCGGAACTGGACGAGTTGCGCGGCCTGTCAGAAAACGCCGATGATTTCCTGCTGGAATACGAAAACCGGCAACGGGAAGAATCGGGAATAGCCAGTCTGAAAGTTGGCTACAACCGGGTACAGGGTTATTTCATTGAAATCACACATGCCCACAAGGACAAGGTCCCTTTACATTACAAGCGCCGACAAACGCTGAAAAGCGCCGAACGCTATATCACCGAAGAACTGAAAACTTTCGAAGACAAGGTCCTGTCCAGCCGTGAGCGTGCGCAGGCCCGGGAGCAGTATTGTTACGAGCAACTGGTGGGCGATCTGCAGACCGAACTGGTACCCCTGCAGACAATGGCCAGCAGCATTGCCCGGCTGGATGTTTTATGTGCATTTACAGAACGCGCCATCACACTGGATTTTTGCTGCCCCGAACTCAGCCAGGAGAGCGGAATTGACATATGCGATGGCCGCCACCCGGTGATCCAGCAGGTTCAGTCTGAACCCTTCACACCGAACGATACCAGCATGAATCCGCAACGCCGGATGCTGATCATTACCGGCCCCAACATGGGAGGCAAATCGACCTATATGCGCCAGACGGCCCTGATCTGCCTGCTGGCCTACACCGGTAGCTGGGTGCCGGCCTCGAGTGCGGTTATCGGCCCACTGGACAGAATATTTACACGTATTGGCGCCGGTGACGACCTGAGCCGCGGACGCTCCACCTTCATGGTGGAAATGACTGAAACCGCCAATATTCTGCATAGCGCCAGCCAGCACTCCCTCGTGCTGATGGATGAAATCGGACGCGGAACCAGCACCTACGATGGCCTGGCACTAGCCTGGGCAGTGGCCGAATACCTTGCACGCCAGGTCAAGGCCTACACCTTGTTTGCGACCCATTATTTTGAATTGACACACCTGCCCGAGCAAACCGAAGGTGTTCACAATGTGCATCTGAATGCAGTGGAGCACGGTGAAAGTATCGTGTTCCTGCATTCCGTCAACGATGGACCCGCCAGCCAGAGTTACGGTCTACAGGTGGCCGCGCTGGCCGGTATTCCGAAGAACGTATTACGCCGCGCCCGTTTCCACTTGTCAAAACTTGAAACGGGCGATAATGACAGCCCCCAGATGGGTTTATTTACAAGCTATGCAGAACCGGAACCGGAACTTGAACCGGACAACCCGGTGCTAGATGAACTGGATGAAACCGATCCGGATGAATTGACGCCACGTGCAGCGCTGGATCTGATCTACAAGCTCAAGGGATTACGCGATCGTTGATCCAAACGTAGTTTGAGTCCTATTTAAATTACCCGGCGGTCTATCCGCCGAATATCAGGGTTAATCCCAACCGGTCTTGAAACGCACCAGACGACGGCGCTGACGTTTATCCGGGCGTCCTTCTTTGCTGGCATCATGCTGATGGTTCAACCGGCGTTCTTTCGCAAGTTGCTCTCGTTTTATGCGGTTTTCTTCAGATTCTGTATAAAGCGTGCGGGCGACGGCCGCCGGTCCCCGGCGTACTGAGAGATCGACAATGGTTATTGAGTATTCTTCCTCGCCCCGCTGAATACGCAATTCATCACCGATATTGAGGGGGCGGCCGGGTTTGGCACGGTTGCCGTTGAGGTGAACTTTACCACCTGCCACCGCCTCCCGCGCAAGCGAACGGGTTTTAAAAAAGCGCGCCGCCCAAAGCCATTTGTCCAGTCTGACCGATGAATCCATGCTCAGAGTTTAAACCGGGAATGCGGATGTTGACATTAAAGATGTTGACATTGATACCACCTTCGAAAAAAAACGCCATCGGTATTTCGCCGATGGCGTCTCAGTTCACTGTCTATTGTCGGAGATCTCCAAACAGGGAGATTCCCAGAGTTTTCAGGCGGCGTTAAACATCAGGCGGTTCACCCGCTGCACGAAACCCGCGGGGTCTTCGAGTTGCCCGCCTTCTGCCAGTACGGCCTGTTCGAACAGCAGTTCTGCCCAGTCCTTGAACGCTTCGTCTGACTCAACGGCGGATACCTGTTTGAGCAACGGATGATCCAGGTTGACTTCAAGTACCGGTTTGCTGTCCGGCAATTCCTGTCCGGCCTGCTCCAGCATACGACGCATATGCATGGCGAGTTCCTGTTCACTCAGAACCAGGCAGGAGGCGGATTCGGTCAGACGCTGACTGGCGCGGACTTCCTTGACTTCAGCCGACAGCGCTTCTGACAGGCGTTTCAACAACGGTTCCTCGTGTTTGTCTTTTTTTCCTTCCTCGTCCTTCTCGTCGCTATCAGATCCGAGATCAACATCACCCTTGGCAATTGAGCGCATTTTCCTGCCTTCAAATTCGTTGAAGTAACCCATCGCCCATTCATCGATCCGATCAGACATCAACAACACTTCAATTCCCTTTTTACGGAATATCTCAAGGTGTGGAGAATTTTCAGCTGACTTACGGTTTTCCGCCGTGACATACCAGATGACATCCTGACCATCTTTCATGCGGGAAACATAGTCTTCAAGGCTGACGCGCTGTTCCCTGGCCGCATCCAGTGTCGATGAAAACCTCAGTAATTTGGCAATCTTATCGCGATTGGCCACATCTTCAACCAGGCCTTCCTTGACAACATTTCCGAACTCATCCCAGAAGGAGTTATATTTCTCCTGTTCCTTGTCAGCGAGGCGTTGCAACAGATCCAGGCTGCGCCGAACCACCGCTGAGCGAATTTTTCCTACCTGTTTATTTTCCTGCAACAGTTCACGGGAAATATTCAACGGCAGGTCGTCTGAATCCACCACGCCACGTATAAAACGCAGATAGTGTGGCAGCAGCTGTTCCGCTGCATCCATAATGAATACGCGTTTGACGTAAAGACGCAAGCCGCGACGTTCATCGCGCTGCATCATCATGTCCATCGGTGCCCGTGAGGGTATGTACAACAATGATGTGTAGTTCTGACTACCTTCTACCTGGTTGTGTGTCCAGCTCAATGCATCTTCAAAATCATGACTCACATGCTTGTAGAACGCCTGGTATTCGTCACTGCTGATTTCTGATTTTTGTAAGGTCCACAAGGCGGAGGACTGATTGACGGCTTCCCATTCGGGCACCGGCTCTGGTTTATCGGCCTCATCGTCTTTCGGCAGTGGCTGGGCCTTCATATAGATTGGAAAGCCGATATGGTCGGAGTATTTCCTGATCAGCGAACGAATAGTCCAGGAAGCCTCGAATTCCTTGGCTTCTTCACGAAGATGCAAGGTGACCTCGGTACCCTGTTTGGGAAGATCTACCTGTGAAATAGAATATTCGCCTGTCCCGTCTGACTCCCAACGCACGCCTTCGGAAGGTTCACTGCCAGCGGCGCGCGTCAACAGGGTCACCTTGTCTGCAACGATGAATGATGAGTAGAAACCGACGCCGAACTGACCAATCAGGTTGGCATTGAACTCCTTACTCTCGGCTACATTTTCAAGAAATTTCCTGGTACCGGAACGGGCGATCGTACCGATATTTTCAATCACATCCTGCTTGGACATGCCGATCCCATTATCCCGGACCGTTACGAGGCCGGCTTCATCGTCAACTTCAACTTCAATTTTTAATTCCGCATCACCACCCATCAAGTCTGCGTTCTGCAGCGCTTTAAACCGCAGTTTGTCACAGGCATCGGATGCGTTAGATATCAACTCGCGTAAGAATATTTCACGGTTGGAATACAACGAATGAATCATCAGGTTCAGTACTTCGCGTACCTCGGCCTGGAATTCATGTTTTTCCGTCTTGCTGACTTTAGCCCTGGGGCTCTTGGATTTGGTTGATTTGGTTGATTTAGTCGTTTCAGTCATAGTTGTTTCCAGTAAGAGAATATTAGCTACAGCCCAACTTTGGGTCTGCGGCCTGTCTTTCAAGTAGGAACGGAAATTCAGCGGGCAAAAAAAAGCCCGCGATGCGGGCTTTTTTATAAATAAGCAGTTCGATCAACCCAGCTTTTCCTTGATGCGGGCCGCCTTGCCTTCAAGATCACGCAAGTAGTAAAGCTTGGCGCGCCTGACTGCACCACGACGCACGACCTTAACTGAATCAATCAGGGGGCTATGCGTCTGGAAAACGCGCTCCACACCCGTACCGTGGGATATTTTGCGGACAGTAAAGGCGGAGTTAAGACCGCGGTTCTTTACGCCAATAACCATCCCCTCGAAAGCCTGTAAACGCTCGCGGTCACCTTCTCTTACCTTGACGCTTACGACGACGGTATCACCGGGGCTGAATTTCGGTAACTCACGGGTCACTTGCTCTGCGTTGATCTGCTCAATGATATTCATCGTTCTGTCCTTTCAATGTAAGCCGTTTTAGGCCTTTAACAATCAATTCCCAATTCATGACGAAATTCTTTTAACAGTAATTCCGCCTCTTCATCCATTTGCCTGTTTTCCAACAGGTCCGGCCGCAATTGCCAGGTTCGACCCAGCGCCTGCTTCCTGCGCCATCGGCGTATCGCCTCATGGTCACCCGACAGCAGCACTTCCGGTACCGCTTTACCATCCGCCACTTCAGGGCGGGTGTAATGCGGATGATCCAGCAGACCATCCACAAAAGAATCCTGAACCGCCGACTGTTCATGACCCAATACGCCCGGTAGAAGCCGGGTGACTGCGTCGATTATGACGGCGGCGGCCAGTTCCCCGCCGCTGATAACATAATCACCAATCGACCATTCTTCATCGATCTCGGACTCAATCAGTCTTTCATCGATGCCTTCATAACGCCCGCAAACGAGGATTAAACCCTGTCTGCCCGCCAACTCATCAACACTCGCCTGGTCCAGCTTGCGACCCTGGGGGCTCATCAGGCTGACCCGGGTCCCGCTGGCATGTTCTTTTCGCGCTGCGGTAATGGTTGAACTCAATGGCTCCACTGCCATCACCATACCGGGTCCGCCACCATAGGGCCGGTCATCCACCGTCCTGTGCCTGTCGGTCGCTAAATCCCGGGGATTCCAGGTTTTTAACGTCACCCGGCCATCACGGATTGCCCGACCGGTAACACCCAGTGCTGCCAATCCTTCCAGCGACTCAGGAAACAGCGTTATCACGTCTATACGCATGATACTTACCTGTTTCCTCCTAAAACTCAGGATCCCAGTCGACTTCTATCATTCCATCTTCAAGGTCAACACGGGTTACGTATTGCCCCTGGATAAACGGTACAAGGTGCTCACGGTTACCGCGGATCACCAGCACATCATTGGCACCGGTTTCCATCAGCGTTTCTACCCGTCCTAACACCTCACCTCTAGTTGTCTTAACTTCCAGTCCTACAAGATCAGACCAGTAGTATTCATCCTTACCAGTTGCCGGCAATTGATCGCGCCTGACAAAAATCTGTAATCCCACCAGCGTGGCGGCCTGTTCCCGGTCTTCGAAACCCGGTAATAAAGCGGCCAGTCCCTTACCCTGTTTTCGCCCGTCCACGATCCTGACCGGCTTTTTATCTTCTCCCAGCAACCAGGGCTGGTATTTAAGAATCGCTTCCATCGGTCGGGTCCAGGAATGTATCTTGACCCAACCCTTGATGCCGTGGACCGCGGAAACATGACCAAGCAGGACAATATTGTGCGCGCTTTTCACGCAAATCCCACCACCTCAGTCACCAGCAACTCAGGCAGCAGCACTGCTCCGGACTTGTGATACCAGGTTCTGCACACGCTCGCTGATCTGTGCGCCAACACCGGTCCAGTAATCAACACGTTCCAGATCAAGACGCAGACGCTCTTCCTGGCCACGGGCCAGCGGATTAAAAAACCCGATTCTTTCAATACGACGTCCATCACGCTTGCTGCGGGCGTCAGCTACCACTATGTGATAGAAGGGCCGCTTTTTAGCGCCACCGCGCGCCAATCGAATCTTTACCATTCCTAATAACCTTTTGCTAAAACCAAATAATTGGCCAGGTTTTCCTATTGACCCGATGTCAAACAGATAAAACCAGCGACTGATACCGGTCACACGGATACACTTCCGCTTTCCCGGCTCCACGAAACAGAGCATTTTAACCGTGTTTGTAACAAAAGAAAACAACAGCTTGTGTTTTTTTTCAAACAGGCCCTTCTTGCCAGGGACCGGTGATTGCGATCGTCACACCGGGATTGTAGAGGTTGGCGAACATCCACTGACCATCGGCAGAAAAGCAGACACCCGCCCACTCGCTGATGAGTGCGGTATCGCGCAGATCGTGTCCGGCATAGGTAACGTCCAGTTGCGGGTTGGTCTGGCAAAATGCAAACAGGCCATCCTGATCGCTTAGCCCTGCGATATATTGCGCCCGTTTAAACAGACCAAGGCGGTCTTCACAGATCATCAGGCTGCCGCGTGGACTGACGATAATATTGTCCGGACCAGTAAAACTATCGCGCTCGCTGGCTTCAAAGATCAGTTCCAGGCTACCGTTGGTGATATCCAACCGGAATATCTGCCCTGCCCTGGCCTTTCCGCCGGCTTTTGATGTGAAATAGATCGAACCCTGGTGGAAAACGCAACCTTCGAGCGAGACGAACGGCGTACCCCCCGCTGCAACACCCTGGGCAACCACACCCGCACCATCATGCGTACCGGGCGTGTGGCCCTGGCCCGGATCGGCAATATCCACCCAGTCGAAAGGTATGGGTTTGTTCAACGGCACAGCGTACTTCAATACTGCATAGCCGCGCGCTTGCAGCATTTGCAACTTTCCGCCGGCCTGCAATTGTCCCGGCAGTGCCGGCAAATAACGGTATAGGCCTGCATCAGGTTCTTTGTCCTCGGTCATGTAAACCACCCCGCTTTCGGGGTCGACCGCTGCCGCTTCGTGGTAAAACTGGCCCATCTCCTTGATCGGTCGGGGCTCTGATTCGCCCTCAGGATGCACTTCGAAAACGTAACCATGAGATTTTTTTGCGTTTTTCAAATGCCATAGTCTTTGCCTGAAGTCTCCACCCAAATGCATCAGCTCAGGTGTAACGGGGGCTTCTTCACAGGACAACCAGGTCCCCCATGGAGTGACCCCGCCTGCGCAGTTATTGACCGTGCCGCCCAGGCTGATCCTCGAATCAACCATGCGCTCAGAACGGGTGTCGAACTTCAGTGTTGAAGTTCCGCCTCCGGTAACATCCCATGCGTTTTGAGGGTTTCCGATGGGCCCGGAAGAACCACGTAACTCCTGGTTGCGGATCAACGTGACAATACCATCCTGCTCATTTACCACACCCATTCCATCACAGGCCCGCGGGCCTGGATAACCGTCGGCAAGCTTTTCACCAGCCCAGGCAAAGCTGTGGTAACGAAATCCTTTTGGCAATTTCAACAGGGGCAGACCAGTGGTCTGATCATTGACGAGCATAAGCGGCCCCAATGCAGGATGAACTCCCGGAGGCTGCCTGTGATGTGTCAGTTGCGACCAGGCGGTAACACCAAGACCCAGGCCACCCGCGGCCACCAGGCTTGTTTTCAGGAAGCTGCGTCTGTCAGCGTGGGCCATTTATTGGTTCCTGGACTAGGAAAACCTTCCGGGGGGCATCTGACCCTTGAGGCTGGCGAGCTTTCGCATCATGCCTTTCATACCGCCCTTGCCAAATTTTTTCATCATGCGCTGCATCTGTGAAAACTGTTTCAGCATCCGGTTAATATCCTGAATTTGTGTGCCGGAGCCCGAAGCGATCCTTTTCTTGCGCGAACCACGGATAACATCTGGAAAACTTCTTTCCTGCGGTGTCATGGAGTTAATGATGGCTATCATGCTGACGGTCTGCTTGTCATTCACACGATTCTTGACCTGGTCCGGCAATTCACTCATACCCGGCATCTTGTCAACCAGGTTGCCCAGTCCGCCCATGTTTTGCATCTGCTCCAGCTGGCTGCGGAAATCCTCCAGGTCAAAGCCTTTGCCCTTTTTGATTTTTCTTGCGAGCTTTTCTGCCTTTTCCTGGTCAACATGCCGCTGGACATCCTCGACCAGCGACAATACATCGCCCATACCCAGGATACGTGAAGCTATTCGTTCGGGATGAAACGGCTGGAGTGCATCATTTTTTTCACCGGTACCGACAAACTTGATCGGCTTCCCGGTGATCTGCCTGACTGACAAAGCCGCGCCACCACGGGCATCACCATCCGTCTTGGTCAGGATGACACCGGTTAGCGCCAAAGCCTCGTTGAAAGCCCGGGCTGTGTTGGCTGCATCCTGTCCTGTCATACTGTCAACCACGAACAGGGTTTCATGCGGATTGACAGCGGTATGCAACTGACGAATCTCATCCATCATGTCCGTGTCGATATGCAAACGACCGGCGGTATCCACCAGCAACACGTCGACGAACTGTTTGTTCGCCGCATCCACTGCCTGTCGCGCAATCGCAACTGGATTATCGGTCACCGCTGATGGGTGAAAGAGCACGCCGACCTGTTCGGCGAGTGTCTTCAATTGATCGATAGCTGCGGGCCGGTAAACGTCACAGCTGACCACCATGACCTTCTTTTTGTGTTGCTCAGCCAGGTGCTTTGCAAGTTTTGCGGTGGTGGTGGTTTTACCAGAGCCCTGCAAGCCGGCCAGCATCACGACTACCGGTGGACTGGCCTTGAGGTCGAGGACCTCGTTTTCCTCGCCCATGACCCGCACCAGTTCGTCGTGGACGATCTTGACCAATGCCTGTCCCGGCTGGAGGCTGCTGATAACTTCCTGTCCAAGGGCCCGTTCCCTGACCTGGCCGATGAAGGTCTGCACAACCGGCAACGCAACATCCGCTTCCAGCAAAGCGATCCGGACTTCGCGCAAAGTCTCCTTGATGCTGTCTTCAGTTAAACGCCCTTTTCCACGCAGCTTTTGCATGGTCTGGGTTAATCGTTGAGTCAGGTTATCAAACATTATTTACTCCATGATTCAGCAGTCAGGTATTATAACGGCTGACTACTTCCAAACGGCACTGAATTCGCCATGCATGACAAGATTTTATTGATAACCGCGGTCTGTTATCTGGTAGCTGTAATCCTTCTTTATATAGCAGTCGCGGAGCGTTCAAAAACCAAACGTACACTCGCGGCCGGCATCACACTGCTTGGTGTGCTTTTACATATTTGGGCCGAGAGTCACCATTGGGTTATTCCGACCTCACCGCACGTGAGTTTGCTGAATATCCTGTCTTTGTGCGCCCTGGTCACAGTTGTCATTCCACTTGCAACGTTTCCTTTACGTAACAGCCTTTTCGATGCCAGCCTGGTGGTTCTGCCGCTGTCAGTGCTGATTTTGATTGCCGAAGGTACACTCACCGCACCGGCCCTTGAAATCAGCCACACCACGGCACATACGACTGCACATATCTTCACTTCAGTGATTGCCTTCGGCGTACTCAGTGTGGCAGGTGTTTACGCCGTATTCATCGCCCTGATCGACCACCTGTTGCGTCAACATAGCTTTAACAGACTGGTGCAAACCCTGCCAGCCCTGGAAACGCTGGAAGCATTACTGTTCCTCCTGATCAAGGTAGGTTTTGCAGTATTAACCGTCGCGCTGGCAACGGGACTGGTTTATGTCGATGACCTGTTTGGACAACACCTGGCCCACAAGACCATATTGTCAATTCTCGCCTGGTTGATATTTGCGCTTTTGTTGTGGGGCCGCTGGAAAAGAGGCTGGCGCGGACGGGTTGCCGTACGTATGACGCTCGCAGGCATTGCGCTTTTACTGCTATCCTATTTCGGTAGCAAGCTGGTATTGGAAATCCTGCTGGAACGCAGTTGGCACATCCAGGGCTGAAGCTACGCTGGCTTACACAGGAATAATTAACTGATTTGGACGATATCCCGCTAGGCAGTCTTTATACAACGCTGGTGATACTGATCGTACTTTCCGGCTTTTTTTCGAGTTCGGAAACCGGCCTCATGGCGATCAACCGTTATCGCCTGAAACATCTGGCCAATAGCGGGCACCGTGGCGCACGTCTTGCTCAAAAACTGCTGACCAGACCCGACCGCCTCATCGGCTTGATCCTGCTGGGCAATAACATGGTTAATATCCTCGCGGCCTCAATTGCCACCGTGATCGCCATGCGCCAGTTTGGCGATAACGGCATCTGGATTTCAACCCTGGTAATGACCGTCGTCGTACTGATTTTTGCCGAAGTTGCCCCCAAGACTTTAGCCGCCCTGCATCCTGAGCGGGTCGCGTTTCCCGCCTCGTATGTACTGGTTGCGCTGCTCAAAGTTCTCAACCCTATTGTCTGGCTTGTGAACGGATTCGCGAACTTTCTGTTAAAGCCATTTGGTGTAAAAACGGATGTCGTAGCACTCGAACGCCTCGACCGTGACGAGTTACGGACCCTGTTCACCGAGGGCGGGCATATCTCTGACGACCATCAGCGCATGCTGATCAATATCCTCGATCTCGAACAGGCTTCGGTTGAAGACGTCATGGTGCCGCGCGGCGACATTGTCGGCATCGATCTGGATGATGAATGGGCTGACATACTCAACCAGTTGACGCAAACCGTTTATACGCGCTTACCGGTCTACCGGGAAAACATCGACAATGTGGTTGGCCTGCTTCATATTCGCAGCATTATTTCAAAACTGGCAACCGGCGCTCTGAGTTTTGAAGATTTGCAACGCTCCGTGCGTGGCCCATACTTCGTACCCGAAGGTACATCACTGACACAACAACTACTTGAATTCCAGGAAAAAGAACGGCGCATGGGGCTGGTAGTTGACGAATACGGGGATATCCAGGGATTGGTCACACTTGATGATATCCTGGAAGAAATTGTCGGCGAATTCACCAGCGAAGGCCGTGGGCGATTGCGAACCGTACGCCGACTGGACGACGGCAGTTATCTTGTTGACGGTTCCACCAGTTTGCGCACACTGAACCGCCGTCTCGGCTGGAACTTGCCTTTTGACGAGGCACATACACTGGGCGGTTTGCTGATCGAAGAAATGGAATCCATTCCGGATGGCAAGTGCAGCATCCGGATAGGTCCCCACATAATGACCATCGTTGATATCCGGGGAAACTCTGTAAACAAGGTGATGATTCAACCAAACTGGGTGGGGAACACCTGATTAATGCTCTATAACATCCAGTTTCTTCGCTTTGTAGCGGCCATGCTGGTTGTGTTTTATCACGGTGCAGCGGGTCTACCCGCGAATGACTCCATATTCAACGCCATTTTCAGCACCAGCGAATCGTTTGGTTTTGCCGGTGTCGATATATTTTTTGTTATTAGTGGTTTTATCATGGCGCATACCACGTCGAGTCACACCGGTTTCACCGACAGCTTTGATTTCGCCAGACGCAGGCTCGCACGGATTTTTTCCGGATACTGGCCGTTTTTTGTACTCGCGGTCGTTATTTTTGGCTACTTTCGACCCGAGCACTTCGCCGACTCCAACCTTTTGAAATCCTTTTTCCTTTGGCCACAGTCGCTTAATCATGTTCTGCTGGAACTTACCTGGACCTTGTCATACGAGTTATATTTCTACCTGCTTTTCAGTGTTCTCATTCTGTTCTCCACACCACGTTACAGGTATCGCGTTATCCTTCTGAGCTTTATCCTCATACTGGTCTTCAACCTGTATCGTCATTTTGTTGCGCACAGCTTTAGCCAGGAAAATATTTACTACCTGTCCTTCTGGTCACAGTTTTTAACCTCGCCCTTCCTGCTGGAGTTTTTCAGCGGTGCGCTGGTGGCCCGCTGGCTTGCAATAAGAAGTGAAGGACCGGCGTTGGGCTGGTTCCTGGGAGGGACCTTTTTGTTTCTGGCTGGTGGATGGATAAACGAATCTGTGTATTCAGGTCAAATCGAGCAGGGCTTTCACGTTGTGCCAAGGGTATTCGTTTACGGCCTTCCAGCCTGCATGATATTGGCCGGACTGGTGCGCATGGAGAACATGGGAACCGGTACGAACCCGCGTGCCACGAAGCGTATGCGGGCGCCGGCACGTTTCAGCGCATTGACCGGTGGTGCCTCTTATTCCATTTACCTGAGTCACATCCTGATACTGACAGTTGTCTGGAACACCGGCCTGAGCGATTTCATAGCTTCCTGGCCGGGCTTCATGATAATTGCCATTTACCTGTTACTGATGCTATCCATACTGGGATACAGCGTGCTTCACTATATTGCGCTGGAGAGACCGTTGCATCGATTATTCAAGCGGTGGATCGGGCTCACCCCCAATTCTTCACGGGGCGCGCCCGCGCCCTGATCAAAACGCAGCAGCAATTGCCTCGTCGAGGTTGTTGACCGCACTGATGGTCATACCTTCTATCGCCCGTCTTGGCCGATTGGCGTACGGAACAATTGCAGACCTGAAACCGAGACCGGCAGCCTCTTTGAGCCGCTCTTCACCGTTATACACGGGTCTGACCTCACCGGACAGACCCACCTCGCCAAAAACCACGGTCTTGCCAGGTAAAACACGGTCACGAAAACTTGACAATATGGCCAAAA
>Ga0210065_1000275_pt1 | contig 14395 bp, 8 predicted proteins | sample Muzzi_PWB_D1_FD_185533 | JGI IMG/M metagenome (GOLD analysis project Ga0210065, IMG submission 185533) | Wetland microbial communities from San Francisco Bay, California, USA, that impact long-term carbon sequestration - Muzzi_PWB_D1 (SPAdes) | ecosystem: Environmental > Aquatic > Marine >... | reverse complement strand
CACCCGGTACGCTGCTGAGAAGCCCGGCCGCAATGGCAACCAGGTAAATACCGAGGAAGGGGAAGAAGCCTATTTGTAGCTCGGGCGCCAACAGCACGTAAAGCGTCGCGGCGGCAAGGGCCAGATCACAGACAGACAATCCCAGCTGGGCCAGTCCAATAGCTGGCGAAGGGAATGAAAACATCCATTTTCTAATGGTTACCGGCGTGCGCGAGAAAGCGGCGATCAGCAGGTAGACAAGCGGAACCGCCATTAAAAGGAAACCTGTTGTATTCAACAATACCGGTGAAAGGTTAAGAACAGCGGTCTCGGCGGCGGGCATGAGCAACAGCGCCAGCCCTAGCAGCAGAGCCGCACCCAGCGCAAAAGTAACCGAGGCAAAAACAATGACCTTGGCGATTTCCAGGCCGGATAAGCCGAGCAGAGAATACATGCGATAGCGGACCGAACCACCCGACAGCGCGGCTACGCCCACATTGTGCCCGACCGCAAATGCCATGAAAGCCGTTTGCGCGGCCTGCCGGTAGGCAAGCTTGTGCCCGATGTAACGCAAGGCAAGGGCATCATAACCGGTTAGGATCGCATAGCTGCCGGCTGCACATACCATCGCTGCCGCCAATGCGGAAAATGGCAGGGACTTGATGTGCTCCAGGATGGATTCCGCTTTGAGGTCACTGAGTTCATGGTGCAAAAACCACAAGGCCACAGCCAGAATCACAACGCTGATAACCGCACCCACCCACTTTTGAATGCGACTGTGCGAGTGACTTCCAGCCGTTGTGGTTGTCACCTTGATTTCATCGGTTTTGGACTGTTTGGCCATGCAGTTGGAACCAGTTTCCAAAGTAATATTATGGACGAATTTGCCGGTTGATGAGCCACGTCACTGCGTTATGCGAGCCAAATTGCGCCAGACCGTCTTTTACCTTCCGGACTGCCGGTTAATTCAGCTTCAGGTTGCCTTCAACCGCATCCAGAAATCCGAACATATCCACCAGCTTTTCGTTCTCCGGGTCGTTGGTTTTGCCTTTCAGGTCACCGGTGATGATGCCCTCATCTACCGTGTCGATCAGCGCCAGCTTGAGCGCGGCAGCATAAGCACAGAGCTTTTTATTGCCGCTGCGATTACCGATGGTCTCGAGCGCATTGGCCAGTGCGTAAAGCAGCGCGGAGGAGTTGAATAATGCCTCTTTGCCGTCGCTTTCAAGGTATTTCAGGTAGAGGTCATGCGCGGTGCCGTGTGGGGCTTCAAAGAGCATCGTGCCGTCCTTGCTCTCGATGATCGAACTGGCGGTGGCCAGGCTGCCACCCAGCGCTGCCGAGATATCCGAAAAGATATCCCCGTCCAGGTTTTGCGACGGGTAGAGTGCTTCGCGCGGCGGGTCGGTAATCATCTTTTTCAACTGGTTGGAGGGCCGCATGATCATAAACGAGGGTGGCGGTGTTTCGCGCTTGGCCAGTTCTGTGCGCACCTCTTCAATGACGGTACTGAAGACATCGTCGTAGGCCATGAACTCACGTTTTAGGCCAAAGTAGACTTCCTTGTCGTTCACCGATGCATCGCGGAATACCTGGCTGATCCAATCCTTGATGGCTTCGCGGTCGTTGGACATGAACAACACCGGGTCGCCTTTTTTGACCGTACGCGCGTGTTTTTCTTTGCCGTCTAAGACCACCTTCAAAATACCGTCTTCCGGGGCAGGCGTATTAAAGCTGCCGTACTGGTCGCCACCGCCGGCGCTCATGCGGGAGATCGATACAGCCGCCCGCCGGCTCGGGATGCCGGTCGCCTTGAGTTGCCTGACGAGTTCGTAGAGTTTGTGACCACTGCTGTTATCCGGCACACCCCAGAGCGCCCGCTCGGGCGGGTTAGAGACGATACGGGCGGCCTGGGCATCGATTAGTTCGTAGTGATAAACCAGGCCGAGTTCGGAAAATTTGGCCTGGTAGTCACGTTCGTAAATGTCTTCAATGGCCTCGCGCATCACACCGTCGTAACCGGGAATGACAGTGTCTTTCAGGCCTAAATAGGCGTCGCGTTTCTCACTGATGGCTCGTTCGAAAAACTGGTGTGCCCAGGCGCGCACCTCGATCATGTCGTTGCTACCGAGAAGCCATGGGTCACCCCTGTTGATGAAGCGGCGGTGCAGCTCGACCGGGTCGCCGCTACTGCCAACAAACAGCAGTTTGACGACACCGGTGGCCTTCGACAGTTCATTGTGGCTATTGGTGATACCGCCGTCGTCCATGGTATATACATCAATGTCGCGGCCCACCCATGCGGGGCGTTTGACCTCGATATTGCGGAAGTGGATGTCCTCGCGAGTGATGTTGCCGCCGATACCCTTACGGATGGCACCGTTGGGCGATTTGGTCGCCAACCGGTCCAGCTCATCTTCCCTGATGTGGCTGTGTTTAGCCAGCAGCTCATCCAGTTGGTCGCGGTTGACCGTCATGCCAGCGTTCTTGATACCGACACCGTATTGCTTTAGCGCGGCGATGGCATCGACCACCACCTGGCCATTACTGAGCAGGCGATTCTCCGCGGACAGATCGATCTCTACCAGCGGAATGTCGAGGTATCTATTTACAAACTGCTCGAGGATGCGGTCGAAGGCGATCTGCGCCATCTCGTCACCGTGCAGCACCACCAGGGGCTCGCTTGTGGTTATTTTGTCAATCATTGCCAGGTCCTTGTTGCTGTTGACCTGGCGCTCTCGCTGCCAGGCGGCCAGGTTTTCACCGATTGTAACCGAGTGTGCTGCCACCCGGTGAATGCGGCGTAAGTGGATATTAAAGCAGAAAGCAGCCCTCCGGCTTTTCTTGAGTCATTACGACACCGGTGCCAGTTACTGCCGGGACGGGTACAATCCACTTCCATGAGCATAATTAATATTGAAGATACCGTCGGCAACACACCGTTGGTGCGTCTCAATCGTCTGCCCGGGCAGACCAGTAACATTGTCCTGGCCAAACTGGAGGGTAATAACCCTGCCGGCTCGGTCAAGGACAGGCCGGCGCTGAACATGATCCGTAAGGCGGAAGCACGCGGTGAAATCCGGCCCGGCGATGTGCTGATCGAAGCCACCAGTGGCAACACCGGTATCGCGCTGGCGATGGCGGCGGCAATGCGCGGCTACCGGATGAAACTGATCATGCCAGCTAACCTGAGCCAGGAACGCAAGGACGCCATGCGTGCCTATGGTGCCGAGTTGATTGAAGTCAGCAAGGAGCAGGGCATGGAGGGCTCCCGCGATCTGGCCATGGCGATGCAGGCGCGTGGTGAAGGCCGGGTGCTCGACCAGTTTGCCAATCCGGATAATCCACTATCTCATTACGAAACCACCGGGCCGGAAATCTGGCGCGATACGGACGGGAAAATCACCCACTTCGTCAGCTCCATGGGGACGACCGGCACCATCATGGGTGTGTCAAAGTTTCTCAAGGAGAAGAACCCGGCGATACGCATCGTCGGTCTGCAGCCCACCGATGGCGCGCAGATTCCCGGCATCCGGCGCTGGCCAAAGGAATACCTGCCAAGCATCTTCGACGCCAGCCGGGTGGATCAGGTGATCGATATGGACCAGACGACAGCAGAACACATGACGCACCGCCTGGCCCGCGAAGAGGGTATCTTCTGTGGCGTATCCTCCGGGGGGGCGGTGGCCGGGGCGCTGGCTCTGAGTGCCACGCTGAACGACGCCGTCATTGTCGCCATCGTCTGTGACCGGGGTGATCGTTATCTATCCACCGGCGTCTTCAACGGCTGATTTTTACCAAACAGACTTCGCTGGACGCAGTTCAATCGCGCCTTAAACGACAATGTTATATTTATGAGGAAGTAGAAAATGCACAGTCAAGATCAGGAATATGCGGGTTTTTGGATCAGAGTGGGAGCGTCACTAATAGATTCGATTCTGGTTTTGATAATCATCGCACCCATACTTACCGCTGTTTATGGAAAAACATATTGGCTGGACCAAACCCTGGTGAAGGGTTTTTGGGATTTTTTGTTTTCTTATATATTGCCTGCGGTGGCAGTGATTATTTTCTGGATCTATAAATCAGCAACCCCGGGAAAGATAGCAACCAGGCTAACGATTGTTGATGCAAAGACTGGTAACAAACCATCTACCCGTCAGTTTGTCATTCGATACCTGGGTTACTACGTGTCAACATTGCCGCTACTACTCGGATTCATATGGGTAGGTATTGATAAACGCAAGCAAGGGTTTCATGACAAACTCGCCGGTACAGTTGTGTTAAGAAGCACGAAAACTGAGCCCGTAAAATTTGAAGGTCAGACATAGCAGTTGTTTAATTAGCTGGTGTTGCTTCCAATATGAAAACCAGGCGGGCCTATTTTCTTGTATTTTTGGGTGGTTTGTTAATGGTTTTGGGTGCGGTTTTCATCGGCATGTACCTATGGGAAGCGGTCATTTCCCGTTTGGGCGAGCCCGATCAATCACTGGTTTTTTGGTATCTACCCATTCTATTTATTGGTATAAAGGTAGTCCTCAGTGGATTTTCCATATTGCGTCAGGGTTTAGCCGAATTCAGAGTAAAACGAAATGGAAATCAGGAAGGCAATAGTTAAAAATTGCCAGTCTATATCAACGGCTCGGCTACATTATCATTGAACAACGCGATGTCGTTCCCCATGCATACCATCCCTACACGGGAAAAGTCTGTTTACTGACAAAAGATGTTTCTGCTGAAAGCGGGTCCAGGTAAAACAGCGTAACGCTGGCCGGGCTTAGTCAAAGGTCCCGCCGCTTTCGGCCAGTTTCCGCAGCAATGGTGCCGGCTGCCAGTCATCGGCCCGCAGGCTGTCCCTGAACTCACAGATGCGCTGGTAAATCACATCCAGCCCCACGCTGTTGGCGTAGAACATCGGGCCTCCGCGGTGGGCGGGAAAGCCATAACCATAGAGATAGACGATATCGATGTCCCCCGGACGTTGCGCAATATGCTCATCCAGGATGAAAGCACCTTCGTTAATGAGGGGATAGATCACCCGTTCGATGATCTCCTCATCGCTGAACTTGCGTGCGGGTATGCCCAGTGCCCGCGCCTCATCGCGGATCATCGCCTGCACTTCAGGCGCATCCCGCCGTTGCCGGGTTTCAGCATCATAGTTATAAAATCCGGCACTCGATTTTTGACCCAGGCGGCCTAATTCAACCAGCTGATCCGCCACGTGGAAGGCCGGATGGTCCGGCAGGTCCGGTAGCGCCTGGCGTGCCTTGTAGCCCACATCCAGGCCGGCCAGATCGGCCACGGCCAGGGGACCCATGGCCATGCCGAATCGTTGCAACGCACCATCCACCTGGTCGGGTGTCGCGCCTTCGAGCAGCAGCATCTGTGCCTCACGCAGGTATCCCTTGAGCATGCGATTGCCGATGAAGCCATAACAGACCCGTGACAGAACGGCGACTTTGCGTATGGTTTTTGCCAGTTTCATTACCGTTGCCAGGGCGTCGTCGGCCGTCTTTGCCCCGCGGATCACCTCCAGCAGTCTCATCACGTTGGCCGGGCTGAAGAAATGCATACCAAGCACATCCCGGGGACGCGAGGTCACGGCTGCGATGGCATCGATATCCTGGTAAGACGTATTACTGGCGAGGATAGCTCCCGGCTTGCATACCGCATCGAGTTGTCGGAAAACTTCGTACTTGACCTCAGGATTTTCGAATACCGCCTCTATCACCAGGTCGGCATCGGCCAGGTCATCGTAACAGGTGGTGCCGCTGATCAGACCCATGAAACGATCCATCTGCACGCTGGTGAAACGGCCCTTCTCAACCGAGCGTTGATAATTCTTGCGGCATACGTCAATACCGTGATCAAGTGCCTGCTGGTTGATTTCAAGCAGGGTAACCGGGATACCGGCATTGGCAAAGTTCATCGCAATGCCGCCCCCCATGGTTCCCGCACCGATAATACCCACCGAGTTAATCGCCCGAAGTGGCAGGTCTTTTGCCAATCCTTCGATTTTCGAAGCCTGCCGTTCAGCAAAAAAAGCATGCCGAAGTCCGGCCGACTCGGGTGACATCATCAGTTCCATGAACAGCTTGCGCTCGAGGGCGGCTCCGCTGGCGAAGTCCATCGTTGTGGCTGCCTCGACGCATTCAATGATGCGCTGTGGTGCCGGCAGGCCACGGGTTCTCTGGGCAATTGCAGCGCGCATGTCGTCGAAGTAATCTGCGGACAGGTGTGATGATTCAACCGGCAGTTCGGATGTGCGCCTGGGACCTGCTCCGGCTTCGATCAGCTCGCGGGCAAATTCCAGTGCCGCGTCCTGCAGATCACCTTCCACGATGCGGTCGACCAGCCCGGCCTCGTGCGCTTGTACCGCACCGATCGGTTTGCCGCTGGTCATCAGGTTGACAGCGGCCTCAACACCAATCAGTCGGGGTGAAAGCTGGGTTCCGCCCGCGCCGGGCAACAGACCCAGTGTAACTTCCGGCAGCCCCAGTTTCGCTGAAGGCAAGGCCACACGGTAGTGACAGGCCATTGCCGTTTCCAGGCCACCACCCAGCGCTGTTCCATGAATGGCCGCGATGACCGGGATCGGGCTGGCTTCTATCCGGTTCACCAACTCCGGTAACCAGGGATCGGCGGGTGGTTTGCCGAACTCACTGATGTCAGCGCCGGCAAAGAACGTCCGCCCTGCGCAGATCAACACGATGGCCTGGTTTCTCCCATCATTTGCACGCTTTATGGCGGCCAGCAGCTCTGCCCTGACAGGCTGGGACAAGGCATTGACCGGGGGGTTGTCAACCGTGATCAAGGCTACGGTACCGTGCTGTGAAAGATTGACGGAAGAGGTCATGGTTTATCTCCTGGGAAAATGATCAGTATGCCACTAAATCATTAAAATTTGCCACGGATTGAAGCTTCCGCACCCACCCGGACAGGTTCGCCAGGCACCTGAAGAAAACAATTACAGAGAGTGCGTTCACCCGGCCTCGCCACAATCACTTCAACATCCCATATATGATAAATTGGATACCTGTAGCATCCCGATCGCAACAATGCAGTGACTACTGGATAGCGGAGGTTTGACATCATGAATTTCGAATACAGTGACAAGGTCAGCAACCTGGTGCAACAGCTCCGGGACTTCATGAACAATCACATTTACCCGAATGAAGCCCTGTTTGAGCAGCAGATTGCCAGCAGGCCCTGGGAAACTGCTGAAATCGTCACTGAGCTCAAGCATAAGGCCCGCCTTGCCGGTTTGTGGAACCTGTTCCTGCCGGTGGAGTATGGGAAGTACAGTGGTGGTCTGACCAACCTGGAATATGCTCCGCTGGCGGAGGAAATGGGGCGCGTTTTATGGGCGGCGGAAGTATTCAACTGCTCCGCCCCGGATACCGGCAACATGGAAGTGCTGGCGAAGTACGGCAACGGGGAACAGAAGGAACAATGGCTGGAGCCACTGCTGGCCGGCGACATCCGTTCGGCCTTCGCCATGACAGAACCTGGCGTCGCCTCGAGCGATGCCACCAATATCGCAACCTCCATCGCCCGAGATGGCGACGAGTACGTCATCAACGGCAAGAAATTTTACGCCTCGGGCGCCTGTCGCAAACAGTGCAAAATCCTGATTGTCATGGGCAAGACCGACCCCGATAATGCCAATCGATACATTCAGCAGTCGCAGATTCTCGTGCCTGTAAATACACCGGGTGTGACCGTGAAACGGCCCATGCAGGTTCTCGGTTATGACGATGGTCCGGACGGCCATGGCGAGATAATTTTCAACAACGTGCGCGTGCCTGCCGGCAACCTGGTTCTGGGAGAAGGCCGTGGCTTTGAGATTGCCCAGGGGCGCCTTGGACCAGGAAGAATACACCATTGCATGCGCCTGATCGGTGCCGCTCAACGCGCACTCGAACTGATGATTGACCGTGCCAACACGCGTACCGCGTTCGGCCGCCCACTGATCAAACAACAGTCGGTGCGCGAGGACATCGCGCGCTCCGCCTGCCAGGTGGAACAGGCTCGTTTGCTGACATTGAAGACCGCGCAGAAAATGGACACGGAGGGTAACAAGGGTGCCCGCGACCTGATCGCCATGATCAAGATCACCGCGCCCAATATGGCCCTGGAGGTGATAGACCGCGCCATGCAAGTGCACGGCGCCGTTGGGCTTAGCCAGGATACACCGCTGGCCCACCTGTTTGCTTATGCGCGCACCTTGCGGCTGGCCGATGGTCCGGACCAGGTGCACATGATGCAGTTGGGGCGGAACCTGGCGCGGCAGCGGGAAGCAGGGGTCTGAGGGTATGACGATGTGCCATGCTGAAGAGCCGGTCAATGCCGGCCTGCTGGCCTACCTCGAGCGGAATGTCGCCGGTTTCAGCGGTCCGGCCCGCATGCAAAAGTTCAGTGGTGGTCAATCCAATCCCACCTTCAAACTGACCGCCGCATCCGGGCTTTATGTGTTGCGCCGCCAACCACCCGGCAAGCTGCTGAAATCCGCCCACGCGGTGGACCGGGAGTTTCATGTACAAGCTGCTTTGCAGGGCAGCCGGGTGCCCGTTGCGCGGGTTTTTCACTTGTGTGAGGATCGGGAAATTCTCGGCTCCCTGTTCTATATCATGGATTATTGTGATGGCCGGATTTTCTGGAAAGCGGCCTTGCCGGAACTCGACAGCCCGGCTGAGCGTGGCGCCATTTATACCGAGATGAACCGGGTGCTCAGCGAACTGCATAAACTTGACCTGGAGGCGACGGGGTTAACTGCTTATGGCAAGCCCGGCAACTACTTCGCCCGCCAGTTGACCCGCTGGACGGGTCAATACCGCGCATCTGAACTACGGACCATTGCGGCGATGGAAGACCTGATCAGCTGGTTGATGGAAAACCAGCCCGATGATGATGGACGGGTCGCGCTCGTACATGGCGACTATCGCATGGATAACCTGGTTTTTCATCATCAGAAACCGGAAATCATCGCGGTGCTGGACTGGGAGTTATCCACGCTGGGCCATCCTTATTCCGACCTGGCTTACCAGTGTATGCAAATGCGGATGCCTTACCGGGAGCAGGGTATTTCCGGCCTGGAAGGGGTCGACCGACGGGAAATTGGCATCCCGACTGAGCGCGAATACGTTGCGGAATACTGCCGGCGTATGAATATTGACGGCATCAACAACTGGGCGTTTTACCTCGCATTCAGTTTTTTCCGCCTCGCCGCCATTGTCCAGGGTGTTGCTAAAAGAGCCGTCGATGGCAATGCATCCAGTGAAAAGGCAGCCGCCATTGGGAAATGGGTAGAGCCATTGGCCCAAAATGCGCTGGCGGTCATTAAAGAGGAGCAAAGCTGAACCACGGGCATTTTTGACCGTCAGCGGGATTCTTCAATCAGGTCACGGGTGATTTCTTCAATCCGGTTGATCCCCATCAGTGCCATCGCAACGGCGATCTCACGCTTGAAAGTGCCCAGCAGATCAGTCAGCCCCTGTTCCCCGCGGCCGGCAGCGGCCCATACCCAGGGCCGGCCAATGAGCACGCCTTTTGCGCCCAGCGCCACGGCTTTAATGACATCCACACCGTTGCGCACCCCCCCATCCATGTAAACTTCCGCCTGCTCTCCCACCTTTGCCACCACTTCCGGCAGCTTGGCCAGGCTCGAGGCAACGCCATCCAGTTGCCGGCCACCATGGTTTGAAACGATGACACCATCCGCACCGACATCGACCGCGGCCTGCGCATCGTCGCCTGTCATGACGCCCTTGATCAGGATTTTTCCGGGCCACTGGGAACGCAGCCAGGCAATGTCCTTCCAGGTGACGGTTGGATCGAACTGGGCATTGATAAAGTCTTTGAATGATTCGATATCTTCAGGCACCGAAGCCGCACCCACCAGGTTACCAAAATTGTGCGGTTTGCCATTGAGCCCCACATCGACAAGCCAGCGGGGCCGGCTGACCAATTGCCATGCTCTTGCCAGCTTGCTTGCCAGGTCGCCACCCAGCATGCCGTTACGGGTATCCCGGTGACGCATGCCGGCAACCGGCAGGTCGACGGTAAATACCAGGGTCTGACAGCCAGCCGCCTGCGCCCGCTCGAGCAGTGCCTCGACTATTTGCCGGTCACGCAACATGTAAAGCTGAAACCAGAACGGTGCGTTGATCGCAGCCTGGATTTCCTCCAGCGGGCAAATCCCCACGGTCGAGGCAGAGAAGGGGATACCCGCAGCAACAGCTACCCGTGCGCCGAGGACCTCGCCACGCCTGGCCATCATACCGGCCAGCCCGACGGGTGCCAGTGCCAGTGGCATGCTCGCCGCCTGGCCACTCAAAACGGTGCTGGTATCAATGCTGCTAACATCACGCATCACCTGCTGTTTCAGGCAGTAGCGGCTGAAATCAGCCACATTGGCCCGCAGGGTGTCCTCGTCGTTGGCGCCGCCGTCGATGTAATCAAACAGGAATCGCGGCAGTCGTTTTTCCGCCAGGCGACGATAATCCATGGCAGTGACCGGTCTGAAGTTAGTGAGTCCCATTGTTAAATCCCGTTGTCTTTACAGATTACGTACTACACGTACCTATCATAAATGCAAAAGCAATTAATTGAACGGCAGAATGTTGATTGACTTTATCAAGAATCGTACGCGTTTCAGGAACTTTTTGGGACGACAACGAATTCAGGTAACTCCGCTCAACTTGTTTTGCCGAAAATATCGACTATTCTCATAATTGGTTTTTCCGCCAAAAACTTGACACTTCTAAAAGGTCGTTACCCGTACAGCCTCCAATCCGGCTTCGGCAGCCTGCAAGTTGAAGGTGACCAGGTCATTGTTAAACACGTCTTCCAGTCGTTCCAGTGCCACGTCTATTTCAGCAACCAGTTCGTCACGCACAGCAAGTGCCGAGTCGGTTGGTGCGTGATCGCCGATACTGGCAAGCACCATGACACCGGCCAGTTTGTCGTTCAGACGGATGGGGAAATTGAGCGGATCCTGCGGGCTTTCCATTTTTGTCTGGTACAGGGTTTCTTCAATGCTGGTCAGCATGCCCTCCAATTCCGTCGCTGATTCATGCAGACCGGCAAACTGCTCATCCTCTGCAATCCGCTTCTCGAGGGCGCTCAACTGAGCTTTGGCTTCACGAATACGTGTTATGGCTCGATGGGTTTCGGTCAGTTTCAGATTAATCCCGGAGATGAAATTGTACTGTGCCTCGTAATCCGCTGCCGAGACCTCCAGACGCGGATCGGCAAGGACTTCAAAACTGACGGTCTGTTGCTTATCGCCAAGACTTAGGGTGGCCTGGTAGGTGCCGGGAACCGCCCTGGGTCCTTTCAGGCTGTCATTCCAAAGCACCAGGTCCTTGAATTTCTCAACACCCGCGTAACGCATATCCCAGACAAACAGGTTCAAACCCGCCCCGGTTTCGAGTTTCCGGTCATCATCACCGGGTTGCGGTTCTTTCTCATCCTCTTCATCTGCTGGTTTGGGTGTGAAAGTACGGATAATGCCGCCATCCTTGTCCATGATTTCAAGTGAAATATCGCTGTCTGCCGGCAGTTCTTCGGCCAACCAGTAATACAAGGGCACACCGGCCGGCGGGTTGCTGCCCATGTTCACAGGATCTTTATCGGCAGCGTTACTTAATCGCCAGGTGGGGGAGGGTGTAAACAGGTGGGGTGCCTGGCTGAATACTGAATCATCGACCTGACGTATCACTGACACATCGTCCAGAATCCAGTAACCACGCCCCTGGGTGGCGGCGATCAGATTACCGTCTTTGAGCGCCAGATCGGTGACGGGTACCACCGGCAGGTTGAGCTGTGCACTCTGCCAGTTTTGTCCATCATTCTTTGACAGGTAAATTCCAAATTCGGTACCGGCAAACAACAGGCCCCGCTGCTGTTTATCCGCACGGATCACACGGGTGAAATGCCCGGCGGGAATCCCTTCCGTAATTTTTTCCCAGTGTTTACCGTAATCCGTGGTTTTGAACAAATAGGGCTTGAAATCATCATTCTTGTAACCGGTTGCGGCAAGGTAAAGCCCACCGGCTTCAAACGGATGGGCTTCGATTGAATTGATCTGGATTTCAGTTGGCAAACTGTCTTTGCCCCCTTTGGGGGTGACATCAAGCCAGTTCTGACCGCCATCCCGGCTGATATGTACCATACCGTCGTCGGATCCGGTCCAGAGCACACCGGGTTCAAGCAGTGATTCCGCGACCGCGAAGATCGTGCCGTAGTATTCGACGCTGGTATTGTCCTTGGTGATGGGTCCGCCGGAAGGTCCTTGTTTTTCCTTGATATTACGGGTCAGGTCCGGACTGATCACCTGCCAGGTCTGACCTTCGTTGGTGGTTTTGAACAGTACATTGGCGGCTGCATACAGAATGTCGGGGTCGTGTGGCGAGAGCATGATCGGGAAGTTCCAGTTGAAACGGTATTTCAGATTCTCGGCACCCCAGCCCATCGGATCGTCCGGCCATACATTGAGCGCGCGCTCATCGCCATTGCTGTGGTTATAGCGGATCAGAAACCCACTGTAAGAGCCGCCGTAGACGATATCCGGATTATCCGTTCTGGCGACCACGTAACCACTTTCACCACCGGCGGTTGGTTCCCAGTCACGGATGCCAATGGCATTTCCGAATGCTGAACGGGAGCGAATCCTGAGGGCGGTATTATCCTGTTGACCACCCAGCAAACGATAGGGGAATGCGCTATCGGTAGACACCCGATACATCTGTGCGGTGGGCTGATTGGATTGCACTGACCAGTTTTCGCCACCGTCATAGCTGATGTTGGCACCGCCGTCATTGGCTTCGATCATACGTTTAGGATCATTGGGGTCGATCCACAAATCGTGATTATCACCATGCGGGGTAGATACTTTTTCAAAGGTCTTACCACCATCCTTGGATTTGTGAAAATCGACATTCATCACGTAAACCACATCTTCATCCACAGGGTCGGCCTGGATCCGGGTGTAATACCAGGCCCGTTGGCGCAACTTGCGCTCCTTGTTGACACGTTTCCAGGTTTTACCGGCGTCACTTGAGCGGAACACACCACCTTCGGCCGCTTCGATGATGGCGTAGAGGTTATCCGGGTTACTTTGCGAAACGCTGATACCGGAAATACCCAAAGGTGGTTTTGGCATCCCCTCGTTTTCAGAAATTGCCTGCCAGTGATCACCACCGTCGGTGGTTTTCCAAAGTTTTGAACCCTCACCACCGGATTCAAGGCTGTAGGGAGTACGGATAACACGCCAGGTGCTGGCATACAGGATACGCGGGTTGGTTGGGTCCATTACCAGGTCAACCACACCAACCTCGTCATTTACATAGAGAATCTTCTGCCAGTTTGTACCGCCATCGGTAGAGCGAAATACGCCGCGCTGCTCATTGGCTCCAAATAAATCACCCATGGCGGCGACATAAACGATATCGGGATTTTTTGGATGAACCCGGATGCGCGGGATTCGCTGACTATCCTTAAGGCCAACATGGGCCCAGGTGCGTCCGGCATCGGTGGATTTCCAGACGCCATCACCCACCGACACGTTGCCGCGTACGGTAACTTCACCGGTTCCGACGTAAATCACATTCGGATCCCAGGCCGAAACTTCAACAGCGCCGATAGAACCGCCAAAAAATCCATCCGAGATATTATTCCAGTCACCACCACCGTTAGTGGTTTTCCAGACACCGCCGCCAGTTGCCCCAAAATAGAAAGTCTCCCGGTCATCAGCGATACCGGCCACCGCCGCCGAGCGCCCACCACGGTAGGGTCCTATCTCGCGCCATTTCAATCCTTCAAGCTTGCTTTCATCCCAAGCGGCGGTGGCTGACCCGGCCAAAAAGCAGAAAAGCAGCACCAGTAGTAGTGAAAGACGTGACATCTATTTCTCCCGGGTTCTATTTTGCAAAGCAGTACGGTGATTATGGCAAATTTGAGAATAGGGGTCAGGTACAATCACCGGTGAACGGAAAATTAGCGCGATGTTTTTCGGTGTGCAGGCGAGGCACGGGCGAGGCCGGACACCCATATCTTCCTCAACCTGTCCATTTGCTGGAATATAACCCCGTTCCTGTACTACTCATAAGCGGTGCAGTGCCAGTCGCTCTTCCCCATCAATTACTCCGGTCAGGGCGGCCAAAAACTGAGAATGAGAAAAGCGCCGGCCTCACTCGTCAGACAGGTATTTGGCCAGCCATGCATGGACTTCTTCCCAGTAATATCGGGCCTCGGGGCCATTCATAATCCAGTGATTGGCATCGTGAAACACCAGCAATTTGGCCGGAACCTCATTGCGCTGGAGGTAGGTCCAGGCAGCAATGGTCTGGTTGATGGGAACCCTGAAATCATTCTCTCCGATGGAGAGCATGATGGGGGTTGAAAAACTGCCGGC
>Ga0210065_1000274_pt1 | contig 14397 bp, 8 predicted proteins | sample Muzzi_PWB_D1_FD_185533 | JGI IMG/M metagenome (GOLD analysis project Ga0210065, IMG submission 185533) | Wetland microbial communities from San Francisco Bay, California, USA, that impact long-term carbon sequestration - Muzzi_PWB_D1 (SPAdes) | ecosystem: Environmental > Aquatic > Marine >... | reverse complement strand
CTGATCCAAAAATATCTCGACGGTGAATTGACCGAGGAAGAATCCCGTCAATTCCTGGACATCCTGGAATCCAACAAAGAAATCAATCGTGAGGTCCGGGCTCTCGAGGAAATTGTGGATCTTGGTTCACAGCTGGAGACCCCCTCCCCCTCCAACGGCTTCACTGACCGTGTCATGGATGAGGTTCTACTGCAGGAACGCTCAATGGGCATTCCTGTCAAATCCTCATTCGGCTCAGTTTTCCGTTGTCAAAACATCATACCCCTGGCCGCCTCCTGGATTCTCGCCCTCGGCCTGGGGTACTTTCTCTCTCAGGGGTTGCCGGGCCGACTAGGCAACACCCCTGAACTCGGTCTCTCTGGCCAAACCACATTGGCCGCAGCCACCCCAGGCGCCATTTCCGCTGCCGGACTCAAAGTGGTGCGGCTGGTCTATTTGCCTCCGCAAGCCGGTGCTTCCCGCGTACGGGTCGCTGGGTCGTTCAACAACTGGGACCCGGACAAAAACCCCATGCACCTGGAAGATGGTCGCTGGGTTACTTCGCTCATTCTCCCCCCCGACAACTACGAATATATGTTCGTGGTTGACGATGACACCTGGGTCACCGACCCCCTTGCCCTAACCACCCGTGATGATGGGTTCGGGAGCCGGAATGCCGTCCTTGCACTCGGTATTTAATAAAGTCCTTTCTCTCTGCCTGCTCTGCTTTCTCTCATTACTTTTAACCCCGGGGTTGGGGTCTGCTCAATCCCAAGGCGATGGATACTCATGGTTATGGCAACCCTGGGTTGGGACCTCGGGTGGGTACGAAAGTGATCTGATCCTGGACCCTGACCTCACCCGCCAGGTCGTTCCGGGCGGTGCCTTCCTGGAATTGTCGCCCGGCTTCCGGCTTTCAAAGCCCTTGTCTCCAAAAACTTCCTTCAGACTCTTGAACAGAAATACCCTGGAGAGATTCTTCAATTCCGAGAATCGCACCCTGTTCGCCAGTTCGTTGTTTGGGGATTTCCGCTTCCAAGGCCAATCAGCTTTTCAGGCTAGGGCCACGCTCAACGGCGACTACTTCAATGACTCCGGCAGCTCAACTTTTCGGCGCTGGAGTGGCGGTGTAGATATTGGAGTTGGGGCTCAATTCAAACGCTGGGGATTTGAAATATCCGGGTACTTGCAGGGCCGCAGTTATCCCAATGTACAGGTCCTCACGGAGAGCCTTGAAACCGAGACTTATACCGAAGACCATCGTGGGTTGGGCGGCTACTTGGTTTGGAACCCCCTCAGGCAATTGGTCCTTCGGGGGGTATACAGCCGTCGAAATACCGATTCTGCGGACCCGGCATACGTTTCCACATCCTTCACCGCATCCGGAAACATTGAGTACCTTTTTGCCAGGAGTACCTGGTTAACGGCCAACGTCACCGGACAATCCCGGGAATTCTCAAACCGATTGCCTGGTGAAGATGAAGACTCCTACGTTCAGTTTGGGGTGGGTGTAAACCGCGAGATCAATCCGAAGGTAAATTTGTTCCTCAGGTACGCCCAGGCCACCTACACCTACACTCTCGGGGCCGAGCAGGCGACCAATAGAATCGCGGCCGGGATCACCTGGCAGTTCGGGAAGAATTCTCCACCAATTCAGCGTATGACCATCTACCCAATCCAGTCAATTCCAGGCGTGTTCCTTGAGGGGGAAACAGTTCCTTTCCGAATCTATGCCCCAGGCGCAAAATCAGTTGCCGTCGTGGGTTCCTTCAACAATTGGAGCCCGGCAGCCAACCCTCTTCTGATGTCTGATGACGGATGGTGGGAATCGGGAGTGGCCCTGGAACCTGGGACCTATGAATACCTGTATATGGTTGACGGGAAATTGGTTGTACCTCCAGAAGCAGAGCGGACAACGGACGACGGCTTTGGCGGGCGCAACGGGATTTTGGAAATATTTCCCGCTCAACGGTAACGGGACGGCAGCCGGGGCGTCTCAACAATAACGACATATCGCCTGAGCGTTTCTGCGGAAACAAAGGAGATTCGACAATGAGGAAGCAAATCACGATCGTCCAGTTGGTCCGACTAACCATCCTGGTCATGGCCATGAGCACCATTACCGGAATGGCGTGGTCCCAGGACAATTCAACTTCTGCCTTACAGGACCCCGACCAAATTCGCCACCAGATCCGTGAACAGATTGATGCACACCAGGGAATGGACGCACCCCAGCGGAACCACATGCGAAATAACCTGGACAACTGCCTTGGTCATGGCATGAACGGCGAAGAAATCCAGGCCCTGTTCCCCCTCGAGGGGGGCCATGGGTCAGGGAATGCGGAACTAATGCTGGCCATGCAGGACCAGGTTCTGGCTCTCGTGGATTTGGATCTGCCGATGGATCCCATGATGACGAAGATCATGGAAGGCCGGATGAAAAACGTCCCCGCTGACCGCCTTGAGCGCGTCCTGACCCAGACTGGAAACAACATCCGGTATTCCCACCAAATGTTGATGGGCGCTATCGAGGGCGGTGTCCAGACCCCTCATTCTGGTTCCGGGATGCATGATGCCAACAACGAACTGGCCCACTGCCTCTGGGATGGGTTATCCGAGGACGGCATGGACCAAATCCGCGAAAGGGCCATGAATCGCGCTCACGACGGAACCTGCACCACCGACCAATTTGTTGCTGCCTGCCAGGCGGCCACTCAGTTCGCCCACAGCGGTATGAATCAAGATCAGGCCGTTCACCTGGCCGGCGAGGCCATGCATAACGGATATTCAGCGACCGACATGCGAACCATGGGCTTTATGATGATGTCGGGATCTGGCGGGGATGGCCATCATGGGGAAATGGTTGCCAACATGCAGGAGTGGGTCCACGAGGGCATGAACATGGATGAAATGACGCACCACATGATGGAAGGGGGCTGGATGGGCCCCGCCGACATGATGGGAGCCGGCGGCCAACATGGCATGGATAATATGGGGGGGAGCGGACCTGGCCATGATGGCGGCATGCATGGTGGCGGTGATGGCGGCGACGACGGGCACGGTGGCGGAGACCATGGCGGCGGAGGCATGTAACCCCCAAGTACATCCTTGGCCTTGTGCCAAATCCACCAACGGCCCCAACCACGACATTGGGGCCGTTTGGTTCCATTATCTGGGATTTGGTTCTTCCTTAAAAAGTCAGGGGTGATTTCGGGGCGCGCCCTGCTGTGCCCCCCAATTAATTGGATAACCAGATATGGCAGGAAACTTAGCCAATGGGGAAGTCACTGAATCAGTATTTGCATTTCATATCAAAGCCAAAATAATGTGGGTTCAATGAATCACTTTATCCAAGGTAACCCCGTTTGCCCTCCCAAGTGGCTATCAAACTTCCTTCCCAAATCACTGGATTGAAGAATATTCTTCAATTCTAGAGAATAGTATTAAAGAATATTCTTCACCCCCCCACTTTGAAAATTCAAAATCACGGAGAATCCAAGAGATAACAACTTACGTATTTCAAATGTTTACTGCAACTTAAACCCAGCGCCAAGCTGACACTCAAACTTAATCAAGATAGGCACACTTTGTGCGATTAAGGGATGAAACTAAAAATGGAATTGACTGCTGCAAATGAAAGAGTGAAAGCAATAAAGATGAGCAGCCCGTTGGCAAAAAATATCATTGCCCTTGGCCTAACTGCATTTCTGCTTCTTACAGCAGTATCCAGCGGGGCCATTTGTATCTGCAATGATTCCACTCCAATATGCTGTGAGAAAGATTCGTTTGCAGCCCAAGAGCCTGGATGCTGCCAATCTATACTTGGTGGAACCGAAAAAAACCTGACTGAACGCGGATGCTCAATGAGCCCCAGCTCATCCAGTTCCTTGGACAACCATAAATCCTGCCGTCACCACGAAGGTCCATCCTCAACCATTGAAGCAACCCTGCCCCTGGTCCCGATTAGTGAGGACCCAGATTTTATCCCTCTGAACGTTGGTGCTGTTCTTCCTGTACCAGGATTTGGTATTTCAATAGCTTTTGATTCAATCGAATCTACTTCGCCCCACCCCCCCCTTCCCCTGGCACCTGTCTACCTCCTTTACGCCTCCCTCATTATTTGATCCTGCACCGCTTCTTGCCTGGCACTCGATCGAGAAATTCAACCTGAGATAGCAGGATGTAATTCTGCGACTCCAATTTGGAATCGAAAGGAAAAGACCATGAAAGCAATTCTGAATCACCAAGAACGATCGTTTATTCTCGGTTCCCTGATTCTGGCCCTGGTAATTATTCCCCAGAGCGCCCTTGCGGCTCAATCAGCAGACTCGGCCCCTTACCCCCTTGAGAAGTGCATAGTCTCCGGAGAAACCCTGGGCGAGCATGGGGAGATCATTACTAAGGAATACGAGGGTCGAGAGGTCCGGTTCTGTTGCAAGATGTGTGTCAAGGATTTCGAAAAAGACCAAGCTTCTTTCTTGAAGAAGATGGACGAGGCCATTATCGAGGCGCAGTTGGCTGACTACCCAGCCGAAACCTGTCCTATCTCCGGACAGAAGCTTGGCGCGATGGGTGACCCTTTCAACTTCGTCTACCAAGACCGCCTTGTTCGGCTTTGCTGCGGTGGTTGCCTTGACAAGTTCAACAATGACCCCGCAACGGCCATGGCTTCCATCTATACGGGCGAAAAATCCGAAAAATCCGGCACTTGCTGCTCTTCCAGCAAGAAAAACTAGGGACCTATTTCAATGATCCGAATTCTTCTGACAGCCACCTTGTTCCTTGCGCTCCTGCCTGTAGGGGCAGGAGCGCAAGACCACGCCCACAATGCCGATGAAGAACATTCTTCTGGTGGCCACGATCAACAACTTGAGGGAGATCAACCTTCTGCTGGAAACGATCAGGTGACCAATTCCTTTTGCCCCGTAACAGTTGACGAGCCAATTGATCCAACAATCTTCGTTGAGCACGAAGGACAACGGATCTATTTCTGCTGCAATCGATGCAGGAAACAATTCCTGGAAAACCCCGAGGCTTATGTCGCGAATCTCCCCGATTTCGATAATGGAGCCGCGGGGCACTCCCACGAAGAAGACCATGGGCCAGCTGAAGGGATCTCAACTAGAGACCGACTCATTCGGTTTGCCGGGAAGTTCCACCCAGTGGTTGTCCACTTTCCCATTGGCCTGTTAATCGCCGCACTCTTTTCCGAAATATTTGGAGCGGTTTTTCCCATTCGCCGTTTTCGAGAAGCCGCCCGGGTACTCGTAAACCTGGGTGCACCGATGGCAGCAATCGCGGCAGCACTTGGCTGGGCCGCTGGACGGTTCGCGAAATATCCGGGTGAATTGGAACAAGTTTTATCTACCCACAGGTGGTTCGGGATTTCAACGGCCGTTCTTGCATTGACCACACTCGCCCTCCTCGAGCTTTTTTGGAGAAAACAAGATCCTGGTCTCAGGAGAGCCTATCTCGCGGCCCTTGTCCTTACAGCCCTTTTCGTTGGCATCACGGGACACCTTGGTGGAACCCTCATTCACGGAACGGAGCACTTCACATGGTAACGAGAAGTCCAGTGTTCATTCTGGCTGCCATCGGCACAGTGGCCATGTTCTGGCTTGCCGGCTTTGCCGTGGCTGGAGAGGATGAAGCGAGAGCCAAGTGGGACGAGGTTGACCAGAAATATTATGGCCCCGACCAGGCGGCTGACCTCAACAGCCCTGACTTTGGAAAATCAGCCTCCCTGGAAGAAATCCTGCCCTATGCGGAATCGAGGAACCCGGGGCTGCTGGCTTCATTTGACCGCTGGAAGGCAGCCCTTGAGCAAGTGCCTCAATCCAGCTCCCTTCCTGATCCCAAGTTCTCCTACGCTTATTTTATTGAGCCGGTGGAAACGCGCGTAGGGCCACAGCGGCAGAAGTTCGGGCTATCCCAGACCATCCCCATGTTCGGGAAGCTGGGTCTTCGCGGTGACATCGGGGTTCAGGCCGCCAACGCAGCCGGCGCACGGTATGAAGCCCTTCGCCTGGACCTGCGCTTCAGGATTACCGAGATCTGGAACGACTATTATTTCCTGAATCGGGCCATAGATATTACCGCCGAGAATGTCCGCCTTTTGACCAACTTTGAAAATGTGGCATTGGCCCAGTATGCGGCGGGCCGAGCTCCTCATTCCGCCATCATCCGCGCCCAGGTGGAACTGGGCCGACTGGAAGATCGTCTTCTTACTCTTGAAGACCAGCGGGAGCCCCTCTCCGCAGCCCTGAATGCTGAACTCAACCGGCCGGACTTCACCCCCATTGCAAGGCCGGACTCCATCGAATTCAAACCTGTCGACCTTTCCCAGGAAGAGTTGCGCACCACACTTCTGCAAAAGAACCCCCAACTGGCCGCCCTCTCATTCATGAAGGAAAGGGACGCCAAAGCCGCAAGACTGGCAGGAAAGAGCTCCTTGCCCGACCTCACCCTAGGTTTGGATTACATCGACACGGGTGATGCCCGTATGCCGGACGTCCCCGACAGCGGACAGGACGCCGTGATCGCAAAGGCCACCTTTAACATCCCCTTGTGGTGGGGGCGGACCAATGCTGAAAAGTCGCAGGCGGCCGCGAGGTATTCGGCTACCGAAAACGATTACTCCCACTTGAAAAACCAACTCCTCGCCAATCTTGAGCGTGTCCACTTTGAATTGCGCGACGCAGAGAGACGCATGGAACTCTACGCTTACACTCTTTTACCCAAGGCCCGCCAATCACTTGAAGTAACCAATGATGCCTTTGTGACCGGGGAAGCTGATTTCCTTGACCTGATTGACGCCCAAAGAACCCTTCTCGAGTTCCAACTGGCCTATGAAAGGGCCATGACCGATCGCGCCACCAAGCGAGCCAAACTCGAGCAAATAGTCGGTACCGACCTGAATACCGTTGAGAAAGCGGAGGACTAGAGCGATGAGTTATTTACAGAATCCGTTGGTCAAGAGAATCGGTGTCATTGTGGTCATCCTATTGGCCTTCCTTATTGGATTGGCATTACGTGGCGGTGCTCCCGATTCGACCGACCATTCCGACCACGGTGCCGTTGAAACCGAGAGTTCCGTATGGACATGCTCCATGCACCCCCAGATTCAAATGCCGACACCCGGCCAATGCCCGATCTGCGGAATGGACTTGATCCCTCTCGAATCCTCCAGCGGGGGGGGCGAAGGTCCGCGGACAATCACACTTTCACCCGACGCCCAGAAAATCGCCGAGATCCAAACTTCCGTTGTGGTCAGGCAGTCCGTTGACATGTCCCTCCGGATGGTGGGAAAACTGGAAGCCGATGAAACCCGCGTCAGGGAAATTGCAGCCTGGGTTTCCGGCCGCATCGACCGACTTTACATCGACTATACCGGCGTTCAGGTGCAAAGGGGCCAGAAGCTTTTCGAACTGTACAGCCCAGAGCTGTATTCCGCCCAGGAAGAGCTGATTCAGGCTGTCAAGGCCTCCAGTCAACTCTCCCAAAGCACCATGGAGAGTTCTCGCATATCCGCTTCCCGGACCATTGATGCCGTGAAAGAACGCCTTCGGTTGTGGGGCTTGACCAAGCAGCAAATCGAAGAGATCGAAAGAAAGGGCACTCCCTCCGACCATGTGACAATTGTCGCCCCCATGAGCGGCGTTGTCCTCCACAAGGGAGCCATTGAAGGTTCCTATGTAAAAACAGGAACCCCCGTTTATGAAATTGCCGACCTGTCCGTCCTTTGGCTCAAGCTTGATGTGTACGAATCCGACATCGCCTGGATCGAACTGGGCCAGAGCGTGAATTTCGAGACGGACACCTATCCCGGTGAACGGTTTCAGGGCGTGGTCGCATTTATTGATCCTATGCTCAGTCAAAAATCCCGGAGCATCAAGGTCCGTGTAAATGTGGAAAACCCCAACGGGCGGCTGAAGCCGGGCATGTTCGCCCGAGCCGTCGTCCATGCAGTTGTTGATGGCGCGAACCAGGAACTCCCCCTAATCATCCCCGCGTCCGCCCCTCTGGTTACTGGAACGCGAGCCGTCGTCTATGTGGCGGACCAGGACCAACCCGGACAATTCCATGGTCGGGAAATTGCCCTAGGTCCCAGGGCGGGTGACTTCTTTGTCGTCCGCGAAGGTCTCAGCCAAGGGGAACGCGTGGTTTCCAATGGCAGCTTCAAAATCGACAGCGCCCTGCAGATACTCGCCAAAAAAAGCATGATGAACCCTGATGGCGGCGGGCCGGCCCCCGTACATCAGCACGGCTCCGCTGCGCCTGGCGCGATGGCGGAGGAGCCAAAAACGATGGAAGCCGTCTCCGGGGTGCCCCAGGAATTCCTGCTTCAATTGGATGATGTTCTCGCAGCCTATTTCGAGATCAGTACAGCTCTCAGCCAGGACAGCCTCGGCCGGGCAAAAGAATTAGCCGAACTGCTCCCCCAGTCCCTTTCCGAAGTCGACCACGGGTTATTGCCGCATGCCGGCCACCCCATATGGGCGGACGCCGTAAAGAACTTGAGCGCGGCCTCCGAATCAATCGCGAAGTCGAGTGATCTCAAGACGGCCCGCCGGGCGTTCTTCGACTTGTCAGAGCAAATGATCCAGGCAGTCCGCGTTTTCGGCGCGTCCGGCCAAACCCCGGTTATGGTCTTCAACTGTCCCATGGCCATGGACGGAGCCGGAGCGAATTGGCTCCAGAAATCCGACGGCACCGAGAACCCATATTACGGGTCGCAGATGTTCAAATGCGGCTCCCAAATTGAGTCCTTCACCGATAGTCCCAGTGGCGATGCCGGTGCGGACCACACAAACCACTAGGAGCCGGGACAATGGACAAGCCTTCAAATATCCTGGATTACTTAATTCAGTTTTGCCTAAAGCAGAAGTTGGTAGTGGTCCTGATCGTCATGATGACGATTGCCTGGGGCCTTATGGTTGCGCCTTTCGATTGGGACCTGGGTGGCGCTCCCCGCGATCCTGTCCCGGTCGACGCTATTCCGGATATCGGCGAAAACCAACAGATCGTCTTCACCCGTTGGGAGGGCCGTTCCCCCCAGGACATCGAAGACCAGATCAGCTACCCGCTGACGGTGTCCCTTCTTGGCATACCCGGGATCAAGACCATTCGCAGTTTCTCGATGTTCGGCTTTTCCAGTGTCTACGTGATCTTCGAAGAGGACGTTGAATTCTATTGGTCCCGGTCCCGTATCTTGGAAAAACTAAACAGTCTTCCCGCCAACACTCTTCCGGACGGCGTTCAGCCGGCTCTCGGCCCCGATGCCACGGCCCTCGGGCAGATCTTCTGGTACACCCTCGAGGGACGTGACCCGGAAGGAAACCCGACCGGCGGCTGGGATCTCCACGAACTTCGGAGCATCCAGGATTGGTACGTGCGCTATGGCCTCATGTCGGCCAAAGGGGTGAGCGAAGTTGCCTCTATAGGCGGCTATGTCCAGGAATACCAAGTTGATGTCGACCCCGATGCCATGCGCGCCTATGGAGTGACCCTTGAGGAGGTTTTCTACGCTGTCCGCATGGCCAACATCGATGTGGGCGCCCGCACCATTGAACTCAACCGGGCTGAATACGTCATCCGCGGAATCGGGTTCGTAAAGAGTCTTGAGGACATTGAAAGCTCCGTAATCAAAGCCCATGACAATACCCCCGTATTCGTGAAGAACGTGGCCCACGTTTCCCTCGGCCCTGCTCTCCGGCGAGGGGCCCTGGATAAGGGCGGCGCCGAGGTGGTGGGGGGCGTCGTTGTTGTCCGCTACGGCGGAAACCCCTTGGCCACGATAAAGGCCGTCAAAGAGAAAATTGCCGAGTTGGCACCCGGCCTGCCGTCAAAAACCCTGCCTGACGGAACCGTGAGTCAGGTAACGGTAGTCCCCTTTTATGACCGGTCCGAGCTCATTCAGGAAACCTTGGGCACCTTGAAAACGGCCCTCACCGAGGAAATACTCGTCACAATTATCGTTGTTCTCTTCATGGTGATGCATCTTCGGAGTTCTATTCTCATTGCCGGCCTACTGCCCATTGCCGTTCTTCTGACCTTTATCGCAATGCGCGTTTTCAAGGTTGACGCGAACATCGTGGCCCTGTCCGGAATTGCCATCGCCATCGGGACAATGGTCGATATGGGAATTGTCATCATAGAAAACATCATCAAACATCTCGACCAGGCCAAGCCCGGGGAATCTCCGATGGCGGTCATTTTCCGGGCGTCCAGCGAGGTCGGCAGCGCCGTCCTTACCGCAGTGGCCACCACCGTGGTCAGCTTCCTGCCGGTATTCACCATGACAGGAGCCGAAGGAAAACTGTTCAGGCCCCTGGCTTTTACCAAAACCTTCGCCCTGGTCGCTTCGGTTCTGGTCGCGGTCCTGGTCATTCCCCCCTTGGCCCAAGTCCTCTTTACCGGGAAAATCCGTCGCCGATTGCTTCGTATCGGGTTGAATTCGGCACTGATTCTCCTTGGCCTTGTTACCGCCATTGGTGTGAGCTGGTGGGCTGGAGGCTTGATCGCCCTAATCGGGATATATCACCTGTTTGACGCACGCCTCCCGGAAAAACAGAGAAGCCGGCTGGGTAAATCCATCAACTGGGTGGCCATTGTGGGCGTCCTTCTGTACCTGGCGGCACACTGGCTTCCTCTTGGTCCGGACAAGGGTTTCATCCGCAATACCGTCTTCGTTGGGGCCCTCATCGGCGGCTTGCTGTTGGCCCTGTATTTCTTCATCCGTTCGTATCCCAGGCTTCTCGCCTGGGCCCTAGGGCACAAAATCCTGGCTCTCATTGTTCCCGCCCTTATTGCAATAGTTGGCGGATTTGTCTGGTTGGGATTTGACGCCTTTTTCGGCTGGTTGCCCCGGCCCGTGCGAACGTCAGGTCCAGTTTCCGTCGTTGCCCACGCCTTCCCTGGCCTGGGCCGGGAGTTCATGCCCCCTCTTGACGAGGGCTCATTCCTCTTCATGCCAACCACCATGCCCCACGCATCAATCGGCGAAACCTATGACGTTCTCAGGAAACAGGACATGGCCGTACAAGCCATTCCCGAGGTAAAAACGGCTGTCGGGAAAATCGGTCGCGTTGAATCACCTTTGGATCCAGCCCCCATCTCGATGATCGAGACAGTCATCAACTACCATTCCGAATATCTCTTGGATGAATCCGGACACCGGCTCCGATTCAAGTACAATGACTCGGAAAATGACCTATACCGAGACCCTGAAGGAAATCCTGTCAATGCCCCTGACGGCGAGCCTTACACCGTTAGGGGGACTTTTGAGCGGGATGAGGTCGGGGCTCTCATTCCCGACTCCTCCGGAAAACCGTTCCGACTGTGGCGGCCAGCGCTGGATCCCTTTCTCAATGGAGACCGTAAAGCATGGGTCGGGGTTCAGACGCCTGATGACATCTGGGATGCCATCATTGACGCCACAACCATTCCAGGCACGACCAGTGCTCCGAGGCTCCAGCCCATCGCTGCCCGAATCGTCATGCTCCAAAGCGGTATGCGGGCACCCATGGGCATCAAAGTCAAAGGACCGGACCTGGAAACCATCGAAGCCTTTGGACTAGAACTCGAGCGACAGCTCAAGGAAATCCCCTCGGTGCAGCCCAATACCGTCTTTGCTGACCGGATAGTCGGGAAGCCCTATCTGGAAATCCATATCGACCGGGAAGCCATCGGACGCTACGGAATCCACCTTGGCCTAGTCCAGAATGTCATCGAAGTCGCAGTTGGCGGGAAGCCCATCACCCGTACCGTGGAGGGGCGCGAACGATACCCGATCCGCGTTCGCTATATGCGTGAGCTGAGGGACAGCATGGATGCCCTGATGCGCATTCTGGTGGCGGCGCCTGACGGGACGCAGGTCCCTCTCTCCCAGTTGGCGGAAATGCGATACGTCCGGGGCCCTCAGGCCATCAAGAGCGAGGATACATTCCTACTGGGGTATGTACTGTTCGATAAAAAGGCCGGCTATGCCGAGGTCGACGTTGTTGAACAAGCCAGTGAATTCCTGGATGGGAAAGTCAAATCAGGTGAGCTTGTCATTCCAGCGGGGGTCAGCTACTCATTTGCCGGAAGCTATGAAAATCAGATTCGAGCTCAAAAGAAATTGGCGGTTATCCTGCCTCTCGCGCTGGCCGTCATTTTCCTCATCCTGTATTTCCAGTTCAATTCCGTGATCACCACGGCACTGATCTTCTCCGGTATTACCGTGGCCTGGGGCGGGGGCTTCATCATGATCTGGCTCTACGGCCAATCCTGGTTCCTCGATTTCAGTGTCTTCGGCACATCAATGCAGCAGCTCTTTCAGGTCCACCCAATGAACCTGAGTGTGGCCGTTTGGGTGGGCTTCCTGGCCCTGTTTGGAATTGCCACCGATGACGGGGTCATCATGGGTACGTATCTCGACCAGACCTTCAAGAAGAACAAGCCGATGACCATTGAGGCCATTCGCAAATCCACTGTTGAAGCAGGCCGCAGGAGAATCAGACCCTGCATCATGACCGTTGCCACCACCATTCTCGCCCTCATTCCGGTGCTTACTTCGACCGGCCGAGGGTCGGACATCATGGTCCCCATGGCCATACCCTCTTTCGGAGGAATGGCCTTTGTGGTTTTGACCACATTCACGGTGCCTGTCCTATATGCCGCCGTCGCTGAGTGGAAGCTCGCCCTTGGCAATAGTGGACAGTCACTTTTGGAAACTGGGCCCCAAGACTCTAAGGAGCAATAAAATGAAGCACGATTCCAAATGCTCCCATCAAGAAAACGACGCTACCGACGTGGCCCCCCAGAATGTGGTGGGCTTTGGGTCGTACACGTGCCCAATGCATCCCGAGATCCAGGAGCATAAACCCGGCTCCTGCGTTAAATGCGGGATGGCACTTGAGCCGACGGGCCCCTTGAATCCTGATCCGAATCCGAAGTGGACCTGTCCCATGCACCCCGAAATCATCAAAAATGAGCCCGGGACGTGCCCGATCTGCGGCATGGCCCTTGAAGCCCTGGAGGGCTCATGGGAGCCAGAGGAAGAATCTGAACTTCACGACATGACGCGGCGCTTTTGGTTTTCAGCGGCCCTGACCGTGCCGCTGGTCATTATTGCCATGGGCGACCTCTTGCCCGGTGAGCCTGTTTCCCGCTTGCTCTCCCATCAATTGCGGGTCTTTCTTGAACTCGCTATCGCAACCCCAATATGCCTCTGGTCGGCCTGGCCGTTTTACGTCCGGGCGGTTAAGTCCGTAATCAATCGCAGCCTCAATATGTTCACCTTGATAGGGCTTGGGGTCAGCGTGGCGTACACCTACAGCTTCATTGCAGCCATCATCCCGGGGCTCTTTCCGGATTCATTCCGCGGCAGCGGGGGACAGGTCGGAGTTTATTTCGAAGCAGCGGGGGTCATTGTCACTCTGATCCTCCTCGGCCAGGTCTTGGAGCTTCGGGCAAGAAGTCAAACCGGATCCGCCATCAAGAAACTGCTGGGTCTGGCTGCCAAGACTGCCAGACGAATTGAAAAGAATGATGTCGAGAGGGACATACCGCTCGAAGAAGTCCAGGTTGGCGATCTGCTTCGTGTCCGACCCGGTGAAAAGATCCCCGTCGACGGCGTGGTAATTGACGGAAGGAGTACCGTGGACGAGTCCATGGTCACCGGTGAACCCATCCCCGTGGAAAAATCCCGTGATGACCAACTCATCGGGGCGACCATCAACAACACCGGTACCCTTCTCATGCGGGCCGAGCGTATCGGCTCCGAGACTCTGCTTGCCCGAATAATCAGCATGGTTTCTGCAGCTCAGCGCAGTAAAGCACCCATCCAAAAACTAGCTGACCAGGTAGCCGGCTACTTTGTCCCAATCGTAATACTGATTTCAGTCACGACATTTATCATTTGGAGTCTGATCGGGCCGGAACCCCGCATGGTCTATGCCCTGGTCAATGCTGTTGCCGTTCTCATCATAGCCTGCCCATGCGCCCTGGGACTCGCTACTCCCATGTCCATCATGGTTTCCACCGGGAAAGGGGCCACCTTGGGAGTCCTTTTCAAAAATGCCGAAGCGATTGAAAGACTACCCAAGGCTGACACTCTTGTGGTCGACAAGACGGGGACCCTGACCGAGGGCCGCCCGGAACTCGTAACTCTCGTTGCGGTCGCCCCCCATGACGAAAACGAGGTTCTAAGGCTGGCCGTGGGTCTTGAACGGTCCAGTGAACATCCCCTGGCCGCGGCAATCCTCCGAGGCGCAGCGAAGAGAAACGTGGACCCTGCTCCTGTCGAACAATTCGACAGCGTAACCGGAAAGGGTGTCCACGGCCTCGTTGATGGGCACAAGGTCGCCATTGGCAACCTCGCCATGATGAAAGATGAGGGAGTTGACACAAGGGAACTTTCAGAAACAGCACACG
>Ga0210065_1000273_pt1 | contig 14429 bp, 14 predicted proteins | sample Muzzi_PWB_D1_FD_185533 | JGI IMG/M metagenome (GOLD analysis project Ga0210065, IMG submission 185533) | Wetland microbial communities from San Francisco Bay, California, USA, that impact long-term carbon sequestration - Muzzi_PWB_D1 (SPAdes) | ecosystem: Environmental > Aquatic > Marine >... | reverse complement strand
TCGCCAGCGCCCGATATCGCGCATCTTCTGCGGTGCGCTCCTGTGTATAAGTACATCCATTCATGCCGGGTATAAAGAGGATATTGGATACACCCAATTGGAATCAGAGCAAGGGATAAATACTCCGGATGGAAGCGGTGTCCCTGTAACACAGGCAGAGGCATCAACCGCCGGATCGGGTAATCCTGCAGTCTATTTACCAGATTCGGGTCATTCCGAATTCTCTGGCAAGATGATCACGGATAAGAGTGGGTCAACTACGAGTACATTTTCTTCACATGCTACCAGTGTGGGCAAGACATTCTATGGTGACGCATCATCAATTGCCCCCGGGATAAGCCTTGTTGATGCCTTCTGGGCAGATCACTGGTTGCAGGATGGCTTCCTCCGTTTGGGTGGGCAAAAGCCATTGGCTTCATCCAGCCGTATCGCAAATCATAGCTGGGTTGGTGATGCGGAAGCGCCAGCCAATTCAGATCTGCTAAGACGAACAGATTGGGTGGTTGAGAGGGATGAATTTATCCAATGTATTGGACTTAAAAATAACGCCAGCATTAATAAGCCTCTCATGAGTGGTGCGTACAATGTTATCGCTGTTGGCAAGAGTGATGGTATTAATGGAATAGGCACAACAGCTATCGATGTCGATTATGTATCCGGTCGGACGCGTCCTGAATTGGTTGCACCAAAATCCACATCCAGCAGCGCAACACCGGTGGTTGCTGCCAGCGCGGCGCTATTAATAGAGCATGGGCAGAATCATCCTGGCTTATCGACAGATCCGGTTGAAGTCACAACGTCAAATCGGAACGGAAATACTATCTACAATACCGGTAGAACAGAGGTTATCAAGGCCGTACTGATGGCGGGTGCTGACAGGTCAACAGCCAACACCAGCGCTGCTGATATTACAGACTACCGCGTTAATCCTGCCAACCAGACGACCAATGGTCTGGACACCCGTTTCGGCGCAGGGCAGGTCAATGTCTACAATAGCTTTCAGATAGTTAATGCGGGCGAACAGAACAGTGATGAGGATTTTGGCGAAGGATATATAGGCACAGAAGGCTTCGACTACGACCCATCTTTTGGCGGGGCGGATGGCAGTAATTCAACTGCCTCATACTACTTCTCAACAGGTGCCAACCAGACGGTGCTTTCGGCCACATTGGCATGGAATATAAAAATTGACGGCGGCAATGGTTCCAGTTTTTCCGGTTCTGCTGAACTCTATGATCTGGATCTGAATCTGTATGACATTACTGGAGGCATGGTGTTGCTGGTAAGTTCATCAAGCAGTATCGATAATACCGAGACCATCTGGGTTACGCTGCCAGAGAACAGGAACTACAAGGTTGAGGTTGAACGAGGTTCCGGACAAGGCACATTTAACTGGGATTATGCGCTGGCCTGGCGAATGGTTGAACTGGATTCAACTGATACAGACGGTGATGGTATTCCGGATATCAATGATACGGATGATGATAATGATGGATTATCCGATGTTGATGAATTGACGGCAGGTACAGACCCGCTTGATCCAGATACTGACAATGATTTCTTTCCGGATGGGACGGAAGTCCTCGCAGGGACAAACCCGTTAGACATATCAGACTTTCCGGAGTGGGGTGATATCAATGGAGATGGAACGGTCAATATTGCAGACGTGATTCTTGCCACACGTGCGGCAACCGGCCTGATAACACTGAACGACGGCCAGCTGGCCAGGGGGAATGTCGCGCCACTGGTTAACGGAGCGCCTCAGTCACTGCCCACGGACCCATTTAATGCAGCGGATCTATATTTGATACAGCGTAAGGCACTGGGTACAGTCAGCTTCTGACGTTGCCTTCTTGATTATGATGTTAAAGTTTCGGGGATCTTCCGAAATTGACACATTCCGGACTGTGATGAAAGCCATTGGTTCATGACGTGCTGCCCCCCCAACGACACACACCAAGGGATACCGATCCCCTGGTCGCAATTAGGTAGTATATGAAATTTATGCAGATGGTGCCCGCCGGGACTCGAACCCGATGACGTTGGATGTTGCAGCCTGCACTATCGGTATAAGCTGAACGTCAGTCGGACATAAGCAGCTTATCAACTTCCTGTTCTGCCTCGGCCCAGTCCTGCAGCTCGTGACCTGGTGCAAACCCCCTGTTTTCCGCCCTGTGGTAGGCAGCAATGGCAATCATCTTCCAGCGTTCCTCCGAAGTAATTTTTATCGATGAAGCCGGTGACTTGGAGGACTTCTTGGCAACCCTTTTTGCGGGGGCTTGCTTGGCCTTGACAGCCTTCTTCTTGGGTACCTTTTTTGCGGGGGCTTCTTTGGTGTTGACGTCCGGCTTCATTGCGACCTTTTTCGCGGTGTTTTCCCTGGCGTTGTCAGCTGCCTTTTTCTTTGCAGGAATTTTCTTTGTAGTCCTTTTCTTGCTGTCAGGTGTCATGATGCTTCCTTGTTGGATGATAGTAGAGTCTCTGGATTGACGGATAGGATATTATATATATGTTGGCCAATGATCTAGCCATACGTCCGTGAGGAGGAAGGAGTGAGCCATCTCGTCAATCGAGGCCTTGCTCGGGTGCTGCATTGACGTTACCGGCTCCTCAGAGTCGTCGCGCTACGAGTCAACGCCCCCTCGGAATTCCCCGCCCCATACACCCCGCCATGTGATGCACCAAGAGATCCCGATCCCTCGGTCTCAATGACATAACTCTATGAATTCTATGAAGCGTGCATGTGACCTGGGATTATGAGGAACACGCACCGGAACGGCAAGACGAAGCATTCCAGGCGTCTTTTCAGTTGAACCGACCTCGACCAACATCATGCCGACCCGTTCGCAACGTTTGAATTCACCTGCCTGCACGGCTATTCCGCAGGTCCGGTGGAATGATGGGTTGGCCGGCGCGTTAAGCGACAATATCAATTTCACCGCGCAAATATTCGACTGCGCTTCCGGATATGAGTACGCGGTTACCTGAGAGCCTGCAACTGAGTTCTCCACTACGAGGCGACAATTGCTTCGCCGTTAAGCTCGATTTCCCCAGACGTGCAGCCCAATACGGAACCAGTGTGCAGTGGGCCGAGCCAGTGACCGGATCTTCGGGAATTCCCGCACCTGGAGCAAAAAATCGTGATACGAAGTCCACGGTTTCCCCTGGGGCGGACACAATGACAGCAAAAGCATCGAGCGCTGCTATGCGCGCGAAATCCGGCTGAAGGTTCTGGACATCGGATTCACAATCAAGAATTGCCAAAAGATCACGAGCAAGAAACACCTCTCCTGGACTGACGCCCAAGGCGGACACCAGCTGTTCAGAAACTTCAACCGGTACACCTGGCCTTGCGGGGAAATTCAAGGTCAGGTGATCGGCACTGCGGGCGACGACAAGGTTTCCGCTACGTGTGGCGAATGTGAGTTGATCGGCTGAGGGCATGATATGCCGGAACAGGACATGAGCCGCGGCTAACGTGGCATGGCCACATAAATCAACTTCGACAGTCGGCGTGAACCACCGCAAAGGAATCTCGTTTGACCCCGGAATAACAAATGCAGTTTCCGCCAAATTGTTTTCAGCGGCGATAGCGGCGAGGACTTTGTCGGGAAGCCAGCTTTCAAGCAGCACGACAGCTGCGGGATTGCCTCCAAAGAGATGACTACTGAAGGCGTCGATCTGAAACAGTGGAAACTTCATATGGACAATCCTGTGGCCGGCCAACGTCTATTAGGAGGTCTAAAAGGTAATGTTATCTAGCAATTTTTTGGTCCAGTTTAAAATTCACTTTCATGAGCATCAATAAATTACTTTCATGTTACATAGCCTTATGGAATTTACATACCAGGCTGAAATTCATGGAATGGCAACTTCCAGTACGTTCCTGCCCTCCAGACTGAAAATTTGTACTTCCGTCCAGGGTTGTCTCCGGTCCTTTAGCTATTTCTTATATTAGCGTTTGGTGCAGTGCTGAATGGTAACTATGCAGTGAAATAATCACTCTGCTGAGTGCTCGATAAAACACGACCCATAATTGCCTGGGAACGCTGAACCGCATCTCAGCCGCTCAAGCGAGTATTTAATGGCTGTGGACTTCAGAAAGAATGTTGTTAATCTTCTTCTGGCTCATCCTGGGAGTCACCACATATGATTAGAAAAGAATGGATGCTCACGCTTGGCGTCATCACAGTAACGTTGGTGAGTTCGATTGCACTCATTCGGTGGCTGGCACCTGGGCTACTTGGCGGTCCGGCTGACCTGCAATTGATACAACTCGATGAAAAGGTGCCTGCGTATTATCGTGGTGTATTTCAGGAGGAGCACTTCGAGAACGGGGAGTTTCTGCTTAAAGACCCGTTAACAGGGGTGAGGGCCCGTCCGTTTTTTCCTGCCTTCAAAAACCTCGGCCCCAATGACATCCTTGGGTTTCGAAATACTGTAGTGCCGACAGTTGCTGATATTGTCACGATTGGCGACAGTATGACCTATGGCAACAATGCAGTGATGGACCAAAACTGGCCGTCGGTCATGCGGCGTAATTTGCACCGCGATGATATTAATGTCTACAACATGTCAACTGGGGGCTGGGCGGCTGTTCAATATCTGGATATGTTTACCAACGCGGCAGCATTCAAACCGCGTGTCGTCGTCGTAGCTTTTTACACGGGCAACGACCCTATGGAATCCTTTGTCATGGTCTATGGGAACGAGCACTGGCAGGATTTGATTCCTGACAGTACGTTATCCAAATCAGATGCACCGACTGTCTCGCTGGATATGCCGGAAAGCGAAACGTGGGACGTTCAGTTCAGGGACGGTGTGCACACGGTATTTACCCCACTTTTGCGAATGACCTCAAACAACGATTTGCCGGCGGTGCATGCCGGGTACGACATCATGAGTGCCGTCGCGAGACGTATGGGTAATCAAGCACGACTACAGGGCATACAACTTGTCTTTACCATTATACCAACCAAGGAACTGGCTTACGCAGAAAAGGTAGCCGGTGAATCGATAGCATTGCGGGACGATTACGCCTTGCTCATCGACAAGGAGAAGAAAAATCTGGCCAATTTGGCAGCCGTCCTGTCAGCCATCCCGGAAGTTGTCTATGTCGATGTGCTGGGTCCCCTGCAAGAAGCGGCAATGGGTCCTGTTGCGTTGTACCCGGAAGACAAGAATGGTCACCCTGTTGCGGCCGGCTATGAGGTTATCGGTCATGCGATCGCAAACAGTGTGGAGCAGTTTATGCCATCTTCACCAAAGGGATTGTATGCTCTGGTAGATGGCAATGAGTTTCAGATTGTGCTGATCAATGAAGAGGGTGTCTGGTATTTTGATAATATTGACGACATTGAGGCCAATGGCTGGCTGCCAGGAGAACTGCCTGAGATTGAGAAGCGTGATCTGACCATGTTGCCGCATAACGGTATCATCACAACTGTTAACAAGGCACGATTCGGCCCAAAATAATAAGTCGTTTAACGATTTTAATTACGTGCTGACCGTCACTATCCACACGGATGATATAAAAGTGCCACGAAAAGATATCGCCGCCGGCATTCGTCCGCTGATCTTACGGGGGGAGACGCACAGGTTTGCTGTGTTAAGGCGCAAACAAGCAATGACCGTTTCAGGCTGTATCTTACCGTCCATTGGCCGCCCGTGAAGGGCCTGTGTTGGCCGGTTCATGTCATCACCAAACACGCCGACGCCCAAATCCATGGTCATTTAATGCGCACCCTCTCCCAGCTCTTCCCGGTTACCTCGGTCAGATCGCAGACAGGTGTCTACCTCAGGTTCACGGATTATATTCAATAACCTGAGCGGCGTGTCTAAAGGACAAAGCCAACAGCGGGGCGCAGGAATTCCTCTACATATTATTAAGAATAGGGTGTGTAGTAGTGGGACAGGTTGCTATCCCGATGCTGAGTGTACAAGTCATAGTGATGCTCCAACTCATCCAATGAGTGGTGCTGCCAAGGCGCCGTATTCGCCAAGTCCGCTAATGCATGCTCAATGGTGCTCACCCCACCCAACTTCCCGGCCACCTCCAGCATTTCCAGTACCAGCGGAGGGTGCATATCAACCCATTCCTTTGGCGACCCGAACGGGGATTTAAACACGCGCATCCACACATCGGTTCCTCTCAGGAATTCCCCGACCTCCTTGAGGCTGGGTGTGTCACTAGTGATGAGAGACACAACATCACGGACCAGAGCTTGGTGTAGTCTGAGTGTCCATTTATCCTTAGTCACCGTGCGTCTCTCCACAGGCATCGTCCCATCATAGTAGCGAGCATATACAACTCCCAAGACGGGGCATCGTCAAACCCGTGCAGGTTACTGGTAAATATCAATCCACTCGGTATCAAGCCACTCGACCTGTATGTCGGCTATGCGCCGATCTGGAATCTTCCTGCGACATTCCTTTATTGTTGCCCCGTTACTGTCCTTGAATGGAACGCTTGGCATGTCGTTTTTATACCGCCTGTCGGTAAACCTGGATCTCTTGTTTCTCATCGTTCCCAATCCAGCCAGATAATGAGTCTTGTTTAAACGCTATCACTTTTTTATTGACCAGGTGTTGATATAGGTCAACGGAGGCACCAGCTACCCTGAAGGATGGCTATGCGTGACTTTGCTTTCCGGCAATATAAGAAATGCTAAAAGGCAGAAACTGGCCGTACTGAGTAGTACAGTGATAATCACAAATTCATGGCCAGGTTTCTGACGTATGTCCGTAGTTGCACCGAACTCAGACGAAGGACTGATTCGGTTCTTACAGGGACATCGGCAATTGCAGGTGACACCACAGCCCAGGCTCAATTACTATAATCTGCTATGAATCAATTCCGTATTTCTCGAGGAGTCGCCCCGTGAGCCCCACAAAATTCAGTGCCGTCATTAGCATCCTGCTGGGTGTAGCGGCGATCATCCTGCCTTACCTTTTCGGAACCTTCGCGGTGATGATGCTCGGTGGCGTGATGTTGGCCAGCGGCATCGTGGCGCTGCTCTACGTCAGTGCCGCACGCAAGGAGGGAATCCCTGTCAGTGTCTTCGCTCCTTGGGTACAAGTGATCGCCGGCGTGGTTATTCTGATCTGGCCGGGACTGGCCTTATGGGTAGTGGCCGTCATTCTTGGAGGCGGTCTTATCCTCAGCGGTATCACCGGCCTGACGGCTCTACGCGACTCAGGGGTAGTCAACCCGCCCGGGCTTCGCAAGCTCGGACTATGGGCGAGCATCGTACTTGGAGCCCTGTTAATCGTTTTGGGAGGCACAGGCTCCGCCATACTGCTCGGGGTAGCCTTCGGGGCCGCCTTGATCAGTACCGGCCTTCAACAGTGGCGTTTGGCTGCTTAGGCACTTGACCATCTTCCACAGAGGTAGGTGTCTGGCGTATGTCCGTTGTTGGCTGTAAGTATGAGTACAGGGTAGTGGACGTGAACGTCGCGTTATGTGTGAACCGAGTCTACTCGTGCCGACAAGCTCATGATGTTGATGATTTTTGAAGGTATTGAATAACGGGTTGGTACGCTGAACATGGCGAAATGGATCATGATGGCCGGTGCCGTGCTGCTGGTCGTTGGGGCGATACTACAGTTCGCACCCTGGGTCTTCAGCTGGTTTGGCCGCTTGCCAGGTGATATACGCATCGAGACTGAGCGCGGGATTGTATTCATACCCATAACGTCCATGGTGATCATCAGTGTCATTTTGACGCTGCTGACTAACCTGTTCAGGCGATGATTGGATTGCAGTCACTTTCAGTGTGCCGCGCAGTGGTGAAGCGACTATGTCAATGAACATCATGAATGGCGTCCGGGATAGTTTTATCCCTCCACTGCTACCAACAGCAGTAGTATATTCTAGAGAAGTTACAGCAGGTCAACGACGGGTTTTGCTGCTACTGAGACCTTCGCAGTAATTCCGGGAATGACCGTTTTGAGGCCGGTTGTTGCCTCACAGGAAGCCTGTGCCGGCACGTTTTCTGTGCCTGGGGAAGGACTGAGATAGGCCTAAAGCTAGACCTACAGAGTGCATTATTTCCAGCAGGCTGAATACACCGTTCATCATTAAGCTTCGGTGAATTTACCCGCGTGCCGACTGGATAAGCAGTCAACTGCCTTGATGGAGCAGAGTTCAACTGCGCCCGGTTTGTGGGGTCTCCAGGGCAGTAGTTATTACACCCGCAGCCACTGGCATGCCTGTAAATGTGAATTTACTTGACCGGCATCAATGCATCATCTTCATTATTAATTAGAATACGATTATATACTTATACTGATACACCCACAGGAGATGCAATCATGTATGTAAACGATATGAATTTATACGACGGGTACCTGGAATCGGAATTAGTTGAACGGGCTCACCTCGCGGAAATTGAACGCGCTCTGCGTGAGCGCGAAGAAGAAAAGAAGCGACAGATACTCGAACTGGAAGAAATCCTCCAGCACCAGCCGAATGATTTCGCGGATTGAGTCTGTTACCGCAAGGGTCTGGGTCCGAGTCCGGTAAGCCATTGCTCACACACTATCTTTTTGTGGAAAGATAAAGTGTTGCGTCCACCGGTTGAACCCGCCACCCAAAGCAGAAGTTCACGCTCCTTGGGCACCCGGGGCAGGCCACGAGCTGCCTGAGACCCGGTTCGCCTGCTAGTCTGACATTCAAGACGAAATCGCAAGGATGCGACCATGTTGCCGTAATGTATGCCAACGCACAGCCTGTGATTAATCCTGGGAGTACATTAAGCATAACATTAGAAAGTGCGTATTAAATAATATAGTTACTTTCTAATGAATTTGTCCCATACAAGGAGGTGTGTAGTGTACTGGAACACATTGATAGTGCTGGGTATTTACATCTCGCTGCAATTGATAATGGGCATTCTTGCCCTGATATTCACTGACCAGCCTGGCTCGCGCAAGACTGATGTTGGCACTCGGGGCGGGAAAAACGTTAGTCATATCAGTCATGTGAATAGTAAGAATAGAATCAAAACCCTGGCTGTTATCATTCTAGGTCTTCTGCTACCAACCGGCATACGCGGACATGCCGGGGAAGAGGAACTCTATGCCCCCTTTTTGAACGGCATAGTGGACCTGTCACGTGTGGAAGTCATGCGGGTCGCTGCAAAGGGTGACCAGCTCTACCGTATTCAGCCTGATACCTCAATTTTGTCTTTCATCGTGGACGGTGAGCTCACGCATATCAGGGATGAGTTCAAGAATTTCCAGGGCGGGCTGACCCTGTGGGCAATGGTCTCAGATCGGCCAATTCCTGCCTTTTAACACCAACAAAAACGGCGGCCAACGGTAAACGAAGGCCGCCTTATGATACCAATGAGCTGTATAACTCAATCAAGCCCCTAAGGGCGTCCTTTACCTCGGTTTGCCAGACCAGAAGCTGCCGCATCAGGAATTCTTGCACTCGCCGTACTCGGCATCGAGGGTATAGACGCTGGCATACCACCGCCAGTGCTGACCGGTGGAATCGTTGAAGGAACTCTTCCGGCTGATGCGGCGCCAGATAATGAAGGTGGCAGACTGACTGGTTTGCCCGTTGTAACTGATGAGGGCATGCCACCACTCAAAGACGATGTAGATACTCCACCTGAGCCCGGGTTATTACCCGCTGATGGTGGGAAACTGTTTAAGTTGGGCAATTTACCTACTGTCTTGTTGAGCGCGGTATCACTCATATGACTGCTACCTTGACCTGGGAAGTTCGAGGGTATACCCGTTGTATCAGATGATGGAACACCACCAGGCTCTGAGTGGTTACCTCCTGATGGCGGGAAGCTGCTGAAGCTGGGTAATTTGCCCGTTGTCTTGCTGCTCGCAGTAGCATTCATATGACTACTACCTTGACCTGGGAAACTTGACGGTTTGCTATAGGAACTGCTGGGCCGCCTGGTACTGCTCTTTCCATAATTGAGAGACTTGTATTTTAGACTCGAGTTCTGAAGCGGCTGTGGTTTGTATGAACTTCCTGCAGCAAGAGCATTGGAACTCATAGCGATGCCAGCGAATGTGATTAAACCAATCGAAATAATATTTTTCATTTGTCTCACCTATCTTATTATTAAATAGCATAAAATATTTTTATAATTACCAGTCAAAATAGTACCTGGTTACGTTTAAGACTACACTGCGCAGCGTATATCACCAAATGCTAAATGGCCGGGATGGGTCGACTCCGGTCCTTCAGCCATTTCTTATTTTAGCGTTTGGTGTGGGACCACTTCCGACCCTAAACGAAAGTTCAGGATTTTGCATTGTAGGTCAGAAAGGTACTGTAACTGGTCGCTTACCCTCGCATAACCATGAGAGATTAAATGGAGTTATCAATGAAGGACATGCCATCCATCCTATTCGCCACAACCGTTGCCATGATAACAGCCGCTTTCCTACCTGTTTTAGCCCAGACAGCCAATGGTTCCTTGCCACAACTCGCTCCTGGCCAGAGCCTCGGTATAGCACTGAATATCCCAACGGTGCCAAACCTGCGCGACGTGGGCGGGTACAAGACCGATGACGGTAAAACTGTGGTGCATGGTCTCGCCTACCGTTCTGACACCTTCAACCCAATGAACGCTGAGGACATCACGAAGCTTAAACGCTTAGAACTGAAAAATGACTACGACCTGCGAACGACCTCTGAAGCCAAGACAAGGCCTGATGAGATACCAACAGGGGTGCAATACCACCTGCTGAACGTTCTAGCAGACGCAAAGTCAGCAGCCCCGGCAGAACTCGAAGCACTCATGCATGAGCCAAAGAAAGCCAACGTGGCACTCGGTGGTGGGAAAATTGAGGCCCTGTTCATGGAGGCCTACCGAGAATTTATTACACTGCCGAGCGCAAAGCAGTCTTACCGCACGCTATTTCAGTCGCTGGCTGACGGCAAGAAGTTGCCTGCAGTTTTCCATTGTACTACCGGTAAGGACCGCACAGGGTGGGCAGCCGCCGCGTTGCTCACGCTACTTGGTGTGCCGAAGGAGACAGTGATGGCTGACTATATGCGCACCAATGAGTACACCCTGCCACAATTTAAGCATGCGATTGACAGTTTCGTAGCAGCCGGTGGCAATCGCGACATTGCTGTCGCCGTCTTCGGTGTGAAGACAGAATATCTCGATGCGTCCTTCGACGAGATGCAGAAGCAGTACGGGACCATCGAGAAATATTTCGCCGAGGGGCTGGGTATCGACGCCTCAGGGCAAAAAGTACTACGTGATATGTTTCTTTCTAAGAACTAGCGACTAGGTACGACCAAAGCAGAAATGCAGGTCTGGGAAATCGTGGTTGTGAAGAGTGAATGACCGGTTATTTTGCAACTAAGACCTTCGTGGAATTTCCGGGAAGGACTTTTTTTATGGCCGGTTCAGGTCCTTGCCACCCATCACAGCATTCAGTAAGAATGGAGCCAGGAGCGACAAGTAACCGCCTGGAACCGGTCGTTCAATAAATAACTATCTGATAATTATCTAAACGGCGAATTCAGATCCAAGGCAGATAATCTGACATATACTGTCAATGAGGGGGAATGCAATAAAGTAGGGTTTATATTCGCTCTCGGGTGTTGTTGCCCGAACAGTAGTGCGACACGCTGTTAAAAACACAGCCAGATCCAGGTATTGGCTATGAGCATCTACGAAGATCGTGTGCTTCCACATCTGGTGGATTTTGCATGCTCAACCAAACCCAACAGGAAACAGCGTGAGAAGGTCATACCTCTCGCGCAGGGAGAAGTTCTTGAGATCGGATTTGGCAGTGGACTAAATCTTCCTTTCTATAATAAACAAAAAGTGCACAAGATCTGGGGGCTTGAGCCATCTGAGGGAATGCGGCAAAAGGCGCAACCTGCGGTCGATGCATCGGATCTGGACGTCGAATTTATTGATCTGCCTGGCGAAAGCATTCCACTTGAAGCAAACAGTGTAGATACGGTACTCGTTACATATTCTCTATGCACGATACCTGATGTTGCCGCCGCACTGGATGGAATGCGTCGGGTGCTGAAGCCGGATGGAATTTTGCTGTATTGTGAGCACGGTATTGCTCCCGACGAAAGTGTGCGTCGCTGGCAACATAGGCTGAACCCCTTCTGGACCAGGGTTGCCGGTGGCTGCAACATGGATCGCGACATACCCGATCTACTTGCAAAAGGTGGCTTCAAAATAACGGTAGACGAGAGGATGTATATTCCAGGCCCCAGAATACTATGTTACAACTACTGGGGTATAGCCAAGGTAGTCACCTGCGCCGGAAGCCATGGCGACAGTAATCCGATTGTTGCGATATGAGACTCTACAAACCAGTCGTCGGTAAATATTGAGTGTCCACTTCTGCGCCAACTGAAACCTGGCCGGGAGTACTGGGAGGGTCGCATTCTGGCCGTTAATACCCGTACCCAGTTGAGCCAGAAAATAGCTGCGTCCTGGTTACGAATGGCAAGTTACCGCCCGAACCCGGTCCTACACCAGGTGCTTATATAAGATTTCGGTAAAAGTCGCGAGTCGACCCAAAGAGGAAGTTCAATATGTCTGATTGAATGCCTTGAAAGCTACATAGTCGGTCTTAATTCCTGGCAAGGATGTAGACCATACGCCTTTCGAAAATTACACGCTTCTATTCAGTCTTGCACCCAGGCCCGCGCCTGATCAGGGCCGGGCAATCCGCCGGCGTGAACAACTTTGCCATCCACTACAACACCGGGCGTGGACATGACCCCGTAGGCCATGATCTCAGCGATGTCGGTAACTTTCTCGATCTCAATCGCAACATCGGCATCTTTTGCAGCCTGTGCAATGACGTTGGCAGTGATCTCGCAACTGCGGCAGCCACTGCCAAGAATCTTAATCTGTTTCATGATAAATACACCCCTCAAACTCAGACAATTGCGTTGAATCCCCAGCCGACCAGAGTAAAGGACACGGCGAGTACAGCAGCAAACAGGGCCAGAGCCTGCCACTTGATGACTTTCCTGAGAATCAGCATTTCTGGAAGGGAGAGCGCGGCCACGCTCATCATCAACGCCAGGGTTGTGCCTACCGCCACGCCCTTGCCCAGCATGGCCTCGGCAACCGGAATAATACCGGTGGCATTGGAATAGAGCGGGATACCTAAAACCACTGCCGCAGGTACAGTGTACCAACTGTCGCCGCCCAGATGCTCTGAGACCCAGCCTGCTGGTACGTAGCCGTGAAACAATGCACCCACACCGATGCCTATCAGGACCCACTTCCATATCCGTCCGACAATCTCACGAACCTCCGCCAATGCGTACCGGTGTCTACCAGTGAATGAAATATCTGGTTCCGGCAGGGTTGTCTCACCCATCTGGATCTTCCACACATAATCCTCGACCCAGCGTTCGGGCCTGAAGCGTTGCATGACTATACCGCCGAACCAGGCCACAAACAGACCTGCGAGGACATACAGGAACGCCAGTTTCCAGCCCAGGACGCCCACCAGAATGACGGCCGCCACCTCGTTAATCATAGGGCTGGCAATCAGGAACGAGAAGGTCACGCCCAGCGGGATACCGGCCTCAACAAAGCCGATGAAAAGCGGTACTGAAGAACAGGAACAGAACGGCGTGACGGCACCCAGCGAGACCGCCAGGCCCCGCGCCTGCCAGTCAGGGCGACCGCGTATAAATGCTCGCACTTTCTCTGGTGCAACCAAAGCCCGCAACAGACCCATGATATAAATGACCACGACCAGAAGGACAAAGATCTTCGCCACATCCATGATAAAGAAGTGCACAGCACTTCCTGTTCGGGAGATCGGATCCAGTCCCAGTATGCCGAAAGCAAGCGCGTTGGCAAACAAATCAAACATGGATGTGTGTCCCTCGATTTCGACCTATGGTACTACTGAAGGTAGCATGGAGAGTCGTTATGAGTTGGACTTCCTCCGGTTTAGTAGACACCGCCTAGCTTCCAAGTGAGTCTGCCCACATACGCTGCAGGACTCACTTGGCCCGGATGGCTGTGCCTTCTGGTCCGATTGTAGAACATTTCGATGTAATCAAATATCTCCGCGCATGCTTCTGCCCGTATTGCATAGATCTTTCGCCGGATACGCTCCTTCTTCAAGCTGCTGTAGAAAGACTCGGTTACCGCATTGTCGTAGCAGTTACCGCGCTGGCTCATGCTGGCCTTCAGGTTGTATGCCGCAAGAAGCCGTGCCCAGTCATCGCTGCCATATCGCGAACCCTGATCCGAGTGGATAATCACCCCCTGCTTGGGACGTCGCCTGTGCAGTCTGGTTACGTACTTTATCGACTGCGTCCACCTGCGCTGCGGCCAGGACCTCCCCACCTGGTGACGGGGTTTTCTATGAACCATTCACTAATGAGAATATGTGTCCTAAACTGTATAGAAGCACCTACGAAGAACGTAAAAAAGAACTAC
>Ga0210065_1000272_pt1 | contig 14452 bp, 11 predicted proteins | sample Muzzi_PWB_D1_FD_185533 | JGI IMG/M metagenome (GOLD analysis project Ga0210065, IMG submission 185533) | Wetland microbial communities from San Francisco Bay, California, USA, that impact long-term carbon sequestration - Muzzi_PWB_D1 (SPAdes) | ecosystem: Environmental > Aquatic > Marine >... | reverse complement strand
CCATGTCTGGCAGGACATCCTGAAACAGCGGGCCAAGGGCCATTCTCCGATAACCGGTGCCATGATTGAAAGCTTCATCGAAGAAGGAAACCAGAAGATTTCCGCTGATATGGCTTACGGTCTTTCGATCACCGATCAATGCATCGACTGGGAAACCACCGAAAAAATGCTGCTTGCTTAGCGATCACGCAACCGAACATCGCGCAACGCTCAGATCGATGCCAGTTCGCCGACGGTTACGTTTTCCCACCCCGGATGCGTCAGAAGATATTCCAGCAGCACAGCGGATGCCGTCGCATCATACAATGCATCATGCGCCTGCCTTCCGGGACAAAGTTCCGCAACGCGTTGGTCAAGATCCAGCAGCACAATTAAATCTTCCAGGGCATAAGAGGCACACCCCAGCCAGACTTTCCGGGCAACCTTCAACGTATCGATCCAACAGCTAAACGCATGCATCGGTGCCATCATCCGGGTAAACTTTTTCTCCGTTGCCGTGTTATGCGCACATAATGGATAACCGGTCAGACGAGGCATGCTGGCCAGCCATACGTCCGGCAGCACCGGGGCCGCCGCAATTTCATCCCGCAGCAGGGCATGCCGCCCCGGCGCATGCGGATTGAACGGACGGTTCGCATCGACCCGGATCAGGCTTTCATACATGGAAGCGGGGTCCACACGGCCGTTTTTCAACGACACCATACCGATCTGCCAAGGCTCATTTGGATAGCCACCGACCGATCCCGTGCTCTCATAATCCAGCACCGTGATCTCCGCATTAAAAATGGCCATGGATACGTCCATGGCCATTATCTTCCACATCGCGGAGGCGATTGCAATAGCGCTATCCTTCAAGCGCCAGCAGAAGCGGTTCTTCCAGTGCGTCCACAATCCATCGGATAAAGCGCGCACCATCCGCACCATCGATAATCCGGTGATCATAGGAAAGCGACAGCGGCATCATCAATCGGCCATCCTGTTCCACCGCACGGCCGACACCGAGGATCGCCACTTCCGGCGAATTCACGATCGGCGTAAAAAATGTACCGCCAATGCCGCCGAGGTTGGTGATGGTAAAGGTGCCGCCCTGCAGATCGGATAAAGCGATCTGCCCCTGACGGGCCTTGGCGGCAATACCGCCCAGATCCTGCGCCAGCTCGATCATGTTTTTCTGATCAGCATCACGAATCACCGGAACCATCAGCCCTTTATCGGTATCAACCGCAATGCCGATGTTGTAGAAATCTTTGTAGATGATTTCCGACTTTTCGGGATCAATGCTGCAGTTGAAGTTCGGGAATACTTTAAGCGCCGATGCGACAACCTTCACCAGAATCGCCGTAACCGTCAGTTTGGCATCCTTGGCCTCGGCCTTTTTCGCAAACTTTTTACGCAATACATCCAGATGGCTGATATCCGCCCAGTCCTGCTGCGTAACATGCGGAATCGTGGACCAGCAATGCGCCATATGATTCATCGTGGCTTTGCGAATGGCCGACATTTTCTCTACGCGGGTTGCACCCTGCACACTCGGACGACTTCCGCCACCACCCGAAGAGAGCGTGGATTTTGCATGGTTTTTGACATCTTCCAGGCTGATCCGGCCGCCCTGTTCAGAGGGTTGTACGGAATGGATATCAACACCCAGCTCACGGGCAAGACGACGTACATTCGGGGCCGCAGATACCGCTTTGGAGGATGCCGGCTTTTCATGCACCGGTTCGGGAGCAGGCGGCGGTGGAGGCGGAGCAACCACCACCGGCTGTTCCGGCTCTTTGGTTTCCGACGCCGGAGCCGGGGCTTCTTCCTTGACGGGCGCGGGTGCGGGTTCTTTTTCCGCTTCCGGTGCGGATTCCGCTTCCGGTTCCGGCGCAGCTTCTTCTGCCGGAGCTTCCGCTGCCTCGCCCGCTTCAATCGTGAAGGCCAACTGGCCGACTTCAACCGTATCGCCCTGAGCAACGTGCACCTCTTTTATGGTGCCCGCAGCCGGTGAAGGAATTTCCATACTGGCCTTGCCCGCTTCAATTTCGAGCAGAGACTGTCCTTCGGTTACGGTGTCGCCGGCGGATACAAGAACGTTTACAACGTCGCCGGACTCAATGTTTTCTCCCAGTTCCGGGAGTTTAAATTCAAGTGCCATGGTTACTCTCCTACCGGATTCGGTTTGTCGGAATCAATGCCCAGCTCTTTACGGGCTTTGTTCAGTTTCTTCTTATCAAATTCGCCCTTCGCAGCCAGCGAAGAAAGGACGGTCCATGCGATTGCATCGGCATCCACCTCAAAATGCTTGCGCAATGCGCGTCGTCCATCGCTTCGGCCAAAACCGTCCGTTCCAAGCGAAACGATGCCGCCGGGAACCGCCTTTGAAAGCGTAGCCGGAAGCAGCTTCATATAGTCGGATGCCGCAACAACCGGTCCCGTCTCTCCTTCAAGACATTCCGTAATATATGCTTTCGCTTCGTTTCCATTACGCACCTGTTCACGCTCCGCATCCAGCACATCGTTAATCAGGTTTTTGTAGCTGGTTACCGACCAGACATTGGTTTCAACGCCGTACGTATCCTTCAGCAAGGCGGCCGCTTTGACCGCCTGCGGCAGAATCGCGCCGCTGCCCAGAATCTGAGCCTGTGCTTTTTCTGATGCCTGAAATTTGTACATTCCCTTAAGGATGCCTTCTTCCGCACCCTCCGGCATGGCGGGCTGTTCATAGTTATCGTTCATCAACGTGATGTAATAGAAGATCTGTTCGTTCTCCACATACATCCGACGGATGCCGTCCTTGATGATGACCGCCAGCTCATAGGCATAGGCCGGATCGTAAGCCACCAGATTCGGAATGGTCAGAGCCAGAACAAGGCCATGTCCATCCTGATGCTGCAATCCTTCGCCAGCCAGTGTTGTCCGCCCGGCGGTAGCCCCCATCAGGAAGCCTTTGCAACGGGAATCGCCTGCCAACCAGGCAGAATCACCGATACGCTGGAATCCGAACATCGAATAATAGGTGTAGAACGGGATCGTATTGATGCCGTGGTTGGCATAGGCCGTTCCCGCAGCCACGAACGAGGAAAACGCCCCGGCTTCCGTAATGCCCTCTTCCAGAATCTGTCCATCTTCCGCCTCTTTGTAGTAGAGGAGATTATCCGCATCTACCGGCTCGTAAAGCTGGCCGGCGTGCGCATAGATCCCTACCTGACGGAAGAGCGCATCCATACCGAAGGTACGGGCTTCGTCCGGAACAATCGGAACAATCAGCTTGCCGATATTCTTGTCCGAAAGCAGCTTTGAAAGCACCCGCACAAAAACCATCGTGGTAGAAACCGGACGATCGGAACCGGCATCGAATTCCTGGAAGATTTTATCCGCAGGCATTTCTATAGGCGTATATTCGGTTTTGCGGGTCGGCACATACCCACCCAGTTCACCGCGACGCTTCATCAGATACTGCATTTCGGGGCTGTCTTCGGCCGGACGATAGAAAGGAACGCTGTCAATTTCCTCATCCGAAATCGGCAGTCCGAAACGGGTACGGAATTCACGAAGCGCGTCTTCTCCCATTTTCTTCTGCGAATGTGTAATATTCTGACCTTCGCCGGCCGCACCCAGACCGTAGCCTTTAACGGTTTTTGCGAGAATAACGGTCGGACGATCCTTGGTATCCATCGCCTTCTTATAGGCGGCGTAAACCTTGGCCGGATCATGCCCGCCCCGACGCATCCGCTTGATTTCTGTATCCGAAAGATGCTCCGCCAGCTTCAGCAGGCGCGGATCAGCACCAAAGAAGTGTTCGCGCACATACTTGGCATCTTCGACCGTATATTTCTGATACTGGCCATCAACCACTTCGCCCATGCGCTTGGCCAGAAGGCCGTCATAATCTTTTTCCAGCAGCGGATCCCAGCTGTCGCCCCAAAGAACCTTGATGACATTCCAACCGGCACCGCGGAACGTGGCCTCCAGTTCCTGAATAATCTTGCCGTTACCGCGAACAGGTCCGTCAAGACGCTGAAGGTTGCAGTTGACGACAAACGTCAGGTTATCGAGTTTTTCACGGGAAGCGAGATTGATGGCTCCGAGCGTTTCCGGCTCATCGGTTTCGCCATCGCCAAGGAATGCCCAGACCTGCTGTCCGGTTTCTTCGCGAAGTCCGCGGTCTTCGAGATATTTAATGAAACGCGCATGATAGATCGATGTAATTGGTCCAAGCCCCATGGATACGGTTGGGAACTGCCAGAAGCCGGGCATGAGCCACGGATGCGGATAGGATGAAAGGCCTGGGGTATCATGCAGTTCGTGCCGGAAGTTGGTCAGATGATCGTCGGTTAAGCGCCCCTCAAGATATGCGCGCGCATAGACACCCGGCGATGAATGGCCCTGAAAATAAACCAGATCACCCGGAAAATCATCGGTACGACCACGGAAGAAATGGTTAAAACCGACTTCGTAAAGCGTAGCAATAGACTGGTAACTGGAAATGTGGCCGCCGATGCCGTCCTCTTCCCGGTTCGCCCGGACCACCATCGCCATAGCATTCCAGCGAATCAGCGACTTGATCCGACGTTCCATTTCACGGTCACCGGGATATGCCGGCTGCTCTTCCCGCGGGATTGTATTTATGTAAGGTGTGTTCGCAGAAAACGGGAGCCGCACGCCTCTGCGGTGCGCTTCAACCTGTAAGTCATGAAGAATGTCCTTTACGCGGTCCGCACCCTGACTCTCGAGCAACTCATCCAGTGCATCAAGCCAGTCCTGTTTATCGTAATCGATATTCTCCGAATTCGTATTGCTTGTGTCCATTGTTAAATCCTTCGTTTAAGAATCTGCGAACAGTAATTAGCCCAAAACGGCCACTCAACAAAAAACGTCAATAAACATGCCTAGCATAATCATGTATTCTGTATTTAGACCGAAAAACCGAAATTTGAGCCGATCATTGCCTTGCCAAAAACTCGGTTTCATCAATTTTTCCGAAAAACATACCGCTTTTAACCCCTCCGAACAGCAACTTTTGCCCAAAATGTAAAATTTTAACCAAAATAAAGGATACCGACCTGCGGGCTTCCACCCTACTGCGGAATATGTTTTCATGGCCGCCATTTTACGCAGGAGCCGGTACCCATGAAATATATAGGAGCCCATGTAAGCGCAAGCGGCGGAGTCGAGAATGCGCCGATCAACGCCGATGCGATCGGCGCGAATGCCTTTGCGCTCTTCACCAAGAATCAACGGCAATGGGTAGCTAAACCGCTGACACAGGAAAGCATTGATGCCTTTAAGAAGAACTGTGCTGATCTCGGCTTCAGTCCAAAACAGATCCTGCCTCATGATAGCTACCTCATTAACCTCGGCCATCCGGAAGCCGAAAAGCTCGAAAAATCGCGGGCCGCTTTCCTTGATGAAATGCAACGATGCGAACAACTCGGTCTGAAACTGTTGAACTTTCATCCCGGAAGCCACCTCAAGCAGATCTCCGAATCTGAATGCCTGTCCTTAATCGCCGAATCGATTAACCAAGCGCTCGATCAAACCAAAGGTGTTACGGCCGTCATCGAAAATACGGCTGGCCAGGGTTCCAACCTCGGCTTCCGCTTCGAGCATCTGGCCGAAATCATCGATCAGGTGGAAGACCAATCCCGCATCGGCATTTGCATCGACACCTGCCACAGCTTCGTTGCGGGATACGACTTATCCACCGCCGACTCGTGTGAAGCTGTTTTTGCGGATTTCGGAAAAACGGTTGGTTTCAACTATCTGAAGGGAATGCACCTCAACGGCTCTAAAAAAGAACTCGGCAGTCGCGTTGACCGCCACCACAGTCTTGAACAGGGCCTGCTGGGTCTGGACGTTTTCAGATTTATCATGAATGACGAGCGCTTCGATGATATCCCCATGATTCTCGAAACCATCGATACCGATCGGTGGGCCGAGGAAATCAAGCTGCTCCGGAGTTTTGAACGATGAGCATACCGGAAAACATCCTTAATAACGTAAAGGTCGTTCTCGTTAATCCGATGATCGGCGGCAACCTCGGCGCGGTTTGCCGAGCCATCAACAATAACGGCATAACCGATCTGGCCGTGGTCGACCCGCGACCCGACATGGATATGGGCGAAGCGGAAAAACTGGCCTGCAATGCACGGCCGCAGCTGGCGGCCCGCAAGGAATACGCAACGCTCGCCGAAGCGGTGGCCGGTTGCACCGTGGTAGCCGGAACATCGGCCCGGACCGGGTTTTACCGCGATACCTCCTATACACCCCGCGAATTTGCTCCGATTGCGCTGGAAAGTGCCAAAGATCATAAGATTGCGCTGGTTTTCGGTCGCGAGGATAAGGGTCTGTTCAATGAGGAACTTGCGCTTTGCACCCACATCATCCAGATTCCGTCGAGCGATCTGTATACATCCCTCAATCTATCCCATGCCGTCTATGTCTGCTGCTATGAAATGTTCTGCGCCGCCGGCGTTTTTCAACCCTCGGAGGAAACCGCGCCGGAAGCCGATTCCGAACTGCGTGAACGCATGTTCAGCCTATGGCGTGAAATGATGACCGAAACCCAGTTTGTTCACGACCAGAAACTCGATCATATGATGATGGGCCTGCGCCGTATTTTCACGCGGGGGAAACTGACTGTTCCCGACGTGAAAATTCTGATGGGCCTTGCCAAACAATCCATCTGGGTTTCGACTCAATGGAAGAAAGAAAAGCATGATGAACTTCCCTGAAAAAAAACACATCACCAAAGCCGAGATTAACGAACTGCCGATGCAGGCCTACGAAGGCCCGATACATCTATACAACACGCCGGATGAAGCGGATGCCGCCGCAAAGAAGCTACTCAATGAAACCCTGCTCGGATTCGACACAGAAACCCGGCCGGCCTTTCGGAAGGGCGAAAGCTACGATCCCTCCCTGCTCCAGCTGGCCACGGAAAATGAAGTCTATCTCTTTCAGATTCAGCAATGCGGCCTCACACCCAATCTCCTGAAGGTACTCTCCTCGCCGAAAATCATTAAAGCAGGCGTGGCCATCGACCGCGATATCAGCGAACTCCAGGCCATGGCCCCTTTCGAAGCCAACGGATTTATCGAACTCGCGGTCCCGGCCAAAGAAGCCCGGATCAAAAATCTCGGTCTGCGCGGGCTCACCGCCATCCTGTTCGGCTTCCGTATTTCAAAAAAAGAGCAGGTCTCGAACTGGGCCCGCCAGGAACTAACCCCGTCTCAGCAAACCTACGCCGCCACCGACGCCTGGCTCGGCCGCATCATCTATCTCGCCTTCAAGAAAAACGGTCTGGTCGGATAAATCATCGGGGGAACAGAGCCTTCTCGCCATTTTCACCACTTGGTCACAGGCTTTAGTTTCATATTTGTATTATTTTTAATTTATACATACATATATGAATTATATTAAATAGGAATAGTTATGCGTATATAGTATAACCACCTTATATTGTATGGTTTAAAGAACAGCGTTAGTAATGGCATATAAATTGCATAGCTATAACACAGTGTAGACTCAATACATCACGATTTTGAAGATAATGAATAATTGCGAGATAACTAATGAAAACGACGTCCCTGCTCAAGGGCTTCCATCCTATCATTCGCATCATACTTTCGAGGTGGACCGCGTTCCGCCTCTTCACTAACAACTGCGCCCGGCCATTGCTGATGATGGCCCCGTGTCGACAACGCCAATACGCACCTATTAAATCGTACGCTAAACCAACCCAACACCTGTTGGGCGGATGCCCTTCACAAAAACGGTAAGGTTCAGCCCATTAAATCGAACACAGCATATCGATATTAATAGACCTTTAATAAATACTGAACGTTGCGGAAATATAAACCCGGTTTATTGACCGCATTCCGAAACCAAAAAGACGATTCAAAAAAACGGAAATATATCCGTTAACATACTCCGTCTTTTATCCAACCCCACTCTTAACAACACAGGAGAAACCCATGCTACATATAACAAAATCAGCAAGAACCAATAAAAGAACCTTTGCTGAAGCCATAGCAAAGGGCGCATCGAAAAGCGATTCATTGAACTCCAGTGAATCCGAAACGCAAACCTACAGCCTGAAGAAGATGATAAGGACGCGGCATCGTCCCGTGCGCATCTTTTTCTAGGCCGACAGAAATACGCAACTCACCCGCCTTAAACAAAAAACAAAACGGAAAAAAAATGAATACAAAATACACAGACAAGAACGGAAATACATGGAAGGAAGCCACCGCCAAGGGCGCCTTGGTATGGGGTTCGGTCTATTCCACCGCATCATCCGGAGCAGCGTATCTGCTTGCCCCTGTGATGACCGGTCACACACCGGCATTCGGCGATATCTTCATGAACTCGCTGATTATCTTCCCGACCGCAGGTGCGGCACAGGGCCTGTTGATGTGGCGCGTACACAAAGCTAAAAAAATCGGCAAGGAAGATCCGCTGGATGCGTTCACCAGCAAGAGCCGCGAAAAGCACAAGCATCCGGTTCGGGTGAATAAAGCCGCATGACCGACCACGAAAAAAGGTGCCTTGTTGAGGCACCTTTTTTCGTGGACTATGGAAACCGGACTCTACTGTTCCGCATTAATTGCGGAAACCAATGCGGCCTGCTGCTGAAGTCCGACAAACTGCTGCTTGTTTTCCCCGTCCTTCAGAAGAATCAGCGTCGGGATTGAGCGGATACCGTACTTGGCGGCCAGCTCGGGATTTTCATCCACGTTAACCTTCGCAATTACAGCCTTATCGCCAATCTCGGCAGCGACCTTTTCCAGAATCGGAGTCTGCATTTTGCACGGCCCGCACCAGGGGGCCCAGAAATCAACGAGTACAACCCCGCTCTTGGTTGCGTCTTCATAGTTGGTGCCACTCAGTTCAATTAAGCCTTCTGCCATTTTTCATCTCCAATGTTATTTTCAAATCTGACGGATCATTCCACGTTGTGTTCAAAAATAAAATACCAAATCGTTACCATTTATTTATGTGCACCCGTTGCTCATCATATCGGTACTCTGAACCCAGCACTTCATTAGGCACTCCCATGGCCAATAAAGCAAACGGGGTAATGACTTCGGGAATATCCAATACCTTCCGGCAAACCTGCTCCCGCTCCGCCAATGGATGTATGGCAATCCAGACGCAGCCGATCCCTATATCATGGGCCGCCAGCTGCATATTCTGCGCCGCGCACGAGCAATCCTGCGGCCAGAAACCGGGATAGATTTCCTTTGAGACATCACCGCAAACCAACACCATAAACGTCGACTCTTCCAACATTTCCGTACCGCCCAGTCCGGCAAACTGCCGGATAACCTCCGGATCATCCATCGTCACAAAATGCCACGGCCGCGCATCGGCAGCCGAAGGCGCATTCATCGCCGCCTCCAATATAATATTGCGTTGCTCCTCAGTAACCGGCTCATTGGTCCAGCTCCGGATGCTTCGGCGTGTCATGATATTCTGAATCGTTTCCACATTTTCCCCATAGTTAATCTTCTCAAAGATACGCACTCAGCTCTCTGGTTCAACCCGAATTCTGCCGGACTTTATTTTTGCCCCGCCCTCCCTCCTCCATTATGGTCTCGCGCCTATGTACAAGAAGAAACAGATGGTGGAGGTCGAGATTATCGATCTGGGTGACAAGAATCAGAGCTTCGGCCGGCTCGAAGACGGCATTTCCATATTCGTGCAGGGCCCCGCAGCCGTGGGCGACGTGGTTCAGGCGGAAATCTTCAAGATTAAGAAAAAATACCTCGTGGCCCGGTTCCGCGGACTGGTCAAACCATCGCCCCATCGCATCGACCCCAAGTGCCGTTACTTTGGCTTATGCGGCGGATGTAAATGGCAGCACATGGACTACAGCGAACAACTCCGCCTGAAGCGCAAGCAGGTGCAGGATGCCCTTGAACACCTCGGCGGGTTCAAGGACATTGAATGCGAACCCGCCATCGGCGCACCGTCCCTCTTCAGCTATCGCAACAAGATGGACTTTTCCTTCACGGACCTCCGCTTTCTGACACCCGATGAAATGGAGATTGAACCCGGCGACCATGAAAAGCCGCTCGATTTCGCCCTCGGGTTTCATGCCCCCGGCTGTTATTCCAAAGCCATCGATATCGACCACTGCGATATTTCCACCGAGGAAATGAACATCGCCCTCAACACCGTCCGAAAATTCTGCCTCGAACATAAAAAGGAACTGCCGATTTACTCCACCCGCTCACACACCGGAGAACTGCGCAATCTGGTGGTTCGTCATGGCGGCCATACCGGCGAGTTTATGGTCAACCTCGTCACCTCTACCCATCATGCCGAACTCATGGAAAAGCTGCGTGATGCGCTGACGGACGCGCTGGGCGAGCGACTCACCACATTCGTAAACAACACCACCTCGGCAAAAAACACAGTCGCGTTCGGCGAAAAGGAATTTGTCCTGCACGGCCCCGGCTATATCACCGATCGACTGGGCGACTACACCTACCGCATTTCCGCCAACTCTTTTTTCCAGACCAACACGGCGCAGGCAGAAAAGCTTTATCAGGAAATTCTGAAGGCGGCGAAACTCAAGCCGACCGACATCGTCTACGACCTTTTCTGCGGCACCGGCTCAATCACACTTTTTGCGTCCGGCCATTGTCAGAAAGTCCTCGGCGTTGAACTCGTCGAAAGCTCCGTGCGCGACGCCCGCGAAAACGCCAAACGCCATCACGTTGAAAACTGCGAATTCATTCAGCTCGACCTGAAGAATATCCGCAGCATTGAAAATGATCTGAAAACCTTCGGCGCACCCGACGTGGTCATCACCGACCCGCCCCGCGCCGGCATGCACCCCAAAGCGGTGGACATGCTGCGCGAAATCGCCCCGCCCGTCATCATCTACGTCAGTTGCAATCCCGCCTCGCTCGCGCGCGACGGGCAGATGTTGTGCGAAGACGGACAATACGAACTGGTCTCCTGCCAACCCATCGACATGTTTCCGCAGACCAACCACGTCGAAAGCGTCGCCCGCTTCGAACGCCGCGCTTAAAGCAACCCTTACCTATTTTCAACTCATCACGCGTTTGGGTGTCATATAAAAATAAATTGCCGTTCGGGATGCCAGCCGGTAGTTTTCCCAAACGTTTATCATGGAGAGCCGAATGAATTGTTTTACCCGTTTTATCCTTCCCCTGTCTGTCGTTCTGACGCTTGTTGTCCACACCTCAGCCAGGGAATTTCTCGATACGGAAACCCTGAAAGTACAGGCCGCGGCCGCCACTTCAGAAGAATATCCCGACTCCGACAGCGTCCTGCTGGATGACCATATTCAAGTCCGCTATCAGGCCGACGGCACGTCGGAAACCTGGGACGACACGGCAATGAAGGTGCTCACCGAAAAAGGAAAGCGGGAGAACCGGTCGTTGTCGCTGTCGTTTGACACAGCCTATGGCACCAACTATTTCGCACTCGTTCAGATCATCAAACCCGACGGCTCGGTGGTTGATCTTGACCCGGAAGCCAACAGCAAGGTCATGGTCGATTCCGGCCAGATGAGCGCAAACATCTACAATCCCAATTCAAAGCTGATGAGCATGTCCGTTCCCGGCCTCGAAGTCGGCGATACCCTGCGTTATGTTGCCCGCGAGATCCGGCATAAATCGGTTATTCCGGATGCATGGAGCGATTATCAGGTCTTTGAAAGCACCAGTCCGATTGAAAAAATGACCTACGAAGTGATTGCGCCCAAAACGTTGCCGCTGTCAAAGATCGCGCTCAAATCGGAAGTGCCGGGAACCGTCACCTTCAACGAAACCAAAAGCGAGCAGAACGACGACATCGTCTATACCTGGAAAGTGAAGGATGTTCCCCGGATCTTTCAGGAGCCCAATATGCCCGCCTATTACACCGTGGTACAGCGACTGCTCGTCAGCACGATGGAGAAGTGGGAAGATCTCTCAACCTGGTATTGGAACCTCTGCCTGCCGCGTCTCGAAGCCACCACACCGGAGATGGAAGCCAAGGCAAAGGAACTCGTCGACGGCGCAACCAATACCACCGAAAAAATCAAAGCGATCTTCAACTTTGTCTCGCAGGATATCCGCTATATGGGCATCACCACCGAAGACGAAGCCCCGGGCTACGAACCGCATGATGTTTCCATCACCTTTGAAAACCGGTATGGCGTCTGCCGCGACAAAGCCGCCCTGCTCGCCGCCATGCTGCGCATCGTCGATGTCGAAGCTTTTCCGGTGATCATTATGGCCGGCCCGAAAAAGGATGAAGAGGTTCCGCAACCGTTCTTCAACCATGCGGTCACCGCCGCACTCGACGATGACGGGAATTATATCCTGATGGATTCCACCGACGAAAATACCAAGGACATCTTTCCGACATACCTTCAGAATATGAGCTATATCGTGGCGCGCCCCGAAGGCGAAACCCTGCTCACTTCTCCGATCATTCCGGCAGAGGATAACCTGCTCAAAATAACGTCGGAGGGATCGCTCGATAAAACGGGAAACCTGAAGGCGGAAAGTCACCTCGAATTCGCCGGAATCAACGATACGGTCTACCGGGGCTATCTCTCCAAAATCACGCCGGAAGAACGCCGTCGTTTTTTTGAAGGGCATGTGAAGAAATCGATGCCGACCGCCGAACTCGAATCATTTGAAATCCTTCCGGAAGAATTGCGCGATACGTCGCAGCCACTGACCGTGAAACTGACCTACTCCGCCGAAAACCTGATGATCGAGGGCGAGCAGAACCGTATGCTGACGCTTCCGCGCCTCGGCAGTTCACTGGGCTATGCCAACTTTCTGATCGGCCAGACCGGACTCGATAAACGTAAATATCCGTTATACACGCGCATGACTGCGGGCATCCGCGAAACACTCACTCTGGAGGTTCCGGAAGATGCCGGCGCACTGGACATTCCGGACTACCATCCTATCCACTCGGACGAACTGGTATGGGATATGGATGTTTCGAAGCTGGGTAATTCGCTGTATGCCACCAACTCTTTCCTGATGAATGCCGTGGAATTTACGCCGGCGCAGTATCTTGTGCTGAAAGACAACCTCAAGGAGATTGAATACAACCTGCGTAAAAAACTGATCCTCGAGCGCACCGAAACCGGTAACGATGCCGAACCGGATGTGCGCGTGCTGGAGCGCGATATCCGGATCGCACTCGAAGATGCCGATACCTGGAAAGAAATCTCGCGGTCCAAGGTTGAAATTCTCACGTATGCTGGAAAAAAACAAAACTCGGAGATCAAGCTCTCTTACAATCCGGCATGGCAGCAGATTGAAATCACCGAAGCCAGGGTCACACTCCCGGACGGCACCGTAAAGAAAATCCAACCGGAGGAACTGAACCTGATGGATGCCGGATGGGTTGCCTCGGCCCCGCGTTATCCTTCAGAAAAAATTCTCGTTGCCAATCTGCCCGGCGTGGAAATCGGAAGTGTGCTGGAATACGAGTTCGTCTCAACCGTTGACGGGAAACCGTTTTTCTCCACCACGCATACCTTCAACGGTTACGATCCGGTTGATTCTGCTACATTAACGGTTACCGCTCCGGCATCACTGCATCTTACGATCCGGAATACGGGCATCGCTGAAACCCGCACGGTTTCCGACGGAATGGTTTCCTACGTCTGGCATGCCGAAAACCAGCCGCCCACCGCCAAGGAAGAAGCGCTGCCGGCATGGTACACCTTCAATCCGGCGGTATTTCTTTCAACGAGCGATTGGAAAACCTATGGCGAGCAGATTAACGAAGATTTGCAGGCCGCTGCAAAAAATCAGCCCGATGCGGAACAGCTGGCAGAAGAATTGATTCAGGGTGTGCGCGGTGATACAGCAAAAGCCATTGCGATCCGCGACTGGATGGCGAAAAACATTCGGCCGGCCGGACCGGGCTTTACCCGTCTCCCGCTATCGGCGATATCGCCTGCCGACCTGACGCTTAACGATCGGTATGGCAACAATGCCGACCGCATGGTCCTGTTTTTCTCCCTGCTTCAAAACGCAGGCCTCTCTCCGGAGTTTATTCTTTCCGGCGGAGTTTCAATGATTCCGGAAGTGGCGAAACCGCTGCTGGAGATTCCAAACCGCTCTGTTTTCAATACCGTGCTCATCCGCGTTGATGTCGACGGTCAAACCGTTTATCTCGATGGCGAATCGCAATATGCCGAACTCGGAACATCCCGTTACGACAAGCATACGATGCTGAACCTCAGCGATGGAACGATTTCGACCATCCGGGTGGCTCCGGATAAAACCGATCGAAACCGTTCGGTCTGCGAAATCAGTATCGGTTCGGATGGCCAGGCCGGCCTGACATTCAGCACCCGCATGCAGGGAACCGCGTTTGAAGGCTTTCATCAGGGCTATGCCGAAATTACGCCGGAACAACGACGGCGTCATTTCCTCGAAATGGTATCGGCGGTTTCGCAATCGGCCAAAGC
>Ga0210065_1000271_pt1 | contig 14461 bp, 7 predicted proteins | sample Muzzi_PWB_D1_FD_185533 | JGI IMG/M metagenome (GOLD analysis project Ga0210065, IMG submission 185533) | Wetland microbial communities from San Francisco Bay, California, USA, that impact long-term carbon sequestration - Muzzi_PWB_D1 (SPAdes) | ecosystem: Environmental > Aquatic > Marine >... | reverse complement strand
CCTGTTCAGCTTCTCGGGGATGATGCCGGGTATTGCAGGGAGAATGAACACCTCGATTGTATCGCTGTTGTTACCCGCCCAGTTTGCCGGTGGATTATTCAGGAGTTTCTCGCCGGTCGCGGGTGTGATCATTGCGGTGGCAGGTGCCGCCAGGGTAACCCCTTTTGCCATTGCCAAACGCACATCGGTACCGATGATAGGTGGCGTTATTGCCACCCTGGTTGCAAGCAACCTGATGCTCTGAATCAGTTATTCCTGTCCACCAGGTGGCGCGAGAAAAAGTCGGTAATTTCCGCTCTCAGATCAATTTTTTTACCGGAAGCGTTCTCAGCTTCGGGGGCAAAGCTGTGGCCAAATCCCTCCACGATAATGGACTTGAACTCACAGCCTCTTTCCTCGTAATCCCTTTGAAAAGCTTCGTGCTGGTCGGGGTAAACCACGGTATCGCGATCACCCTGGATGTGTAAAACGGGTGGGGTGCCGGTTGCCTTGTTCTGCCTGAGCCAGTAGGACGGTGAATGATAGAGGTTGATCTTGCTGTTTTCCGAACGCCGTTCCGGCTGCCTGCTGGAAAAGTCATAAGGCCCGTAGAAACCTACCTGGGCAGCAGGGCTGAATACCGGGGTTTCGTATCCAAAGTGATCGAAGATGTTTTTGCCGCCCTGGATGTAGAGGTTGGACAGACAACAGCCTGCGGAATACCCCAGCATACCGAGACGGTTGAAGTCGTAAGCAAACTTCGCAGACTGGTCGTGCAGATAAACGAGCGCGTCCGCAAGGTCGAACAGGTTCCTGGGCCACATCGAAAATCGATTCTCACGGGTCGCCAGGGAATACGATATGGATGCACAATTGAAACCGGCTTCGATGAGAAGAGTGGCCGACTGTCTGCAGCGCTCATCGTCCCTGCCACCGGAATGGAACCCACCACCGTGCAAACAGGTAACCAGGGGACGGCCGGGCTGGTCAACCAGGTAAAGATCCAGATGTTGTGTTTCGTTGTAAGCCAGAGCTGCTATCTTACGGTTCATAAACAACTCACATCATAAAAGACGCGCGATTCAGATGCCGGCAGCAACATCGCGACCACTGACGCAGGCCAGCGTCCAACCCAGCATACCGTGACCGGTATTGAGATGTATGCCTGAGATTGCGCTGGGGCCGATCAGCGGACGGCTATCGGGTGTCATCGGCCGGAATCCGCCCCATTCACCCGTGGAGCTGACATCGTAGTTTGCGATAGCCGGGGCGATCGAGCGTGCGGTATCCAGCAGCGTTTGTGCTCTTTCGTGGTCCGCTCCGGTTCGGTAACCAACAAAATCTGCAAAACCCGCGATTCGCATTTGTTCTCCCAGCCGGCTGAAAACTATTTTTTTGCCCGGTTCCGTGATGCTGACGGAACTTGAAGTTTCATTGGCAGGCAACGTCACACTGTAGCCACGCATCGGGTAAATGTTTGTTTTGATGCCGAGTGGATCCAGCAGGTGTTTACTCCAGGCGCCCATGCAGACGACAACGGCATCCGCCTGCAGTGTTCCCTGGTCCGTTTCCACTGCTGTCAGTCTATTTTCGCGGGTTACAAGTTTTTTGACTGTCGTGTTCAGCTTGATTTCGATTTTCCGGTTCAGCCCCAGCCATCGGGCAAGCCCACGGGTAAATTCCAGGGAATCTCCAACCTGGTCATTTTCCGAGTAGACCGCGCCTGCATATACGTTTTTCAAGTGTGTGAGTGCCGGTTCAATCGCGACGGCCTCGGCGAATGTGACAACCCGGGTATCACATCCGTATTGACGCTTGAGTGCACACAGCTTTGCCGCTTCCGTCAACGCCGCATGTGTGCCCAGCAGTACCAGTTTTCCGGCCTGGCGGAATGAAAACTCCAGTTCAGTTTGCGAACGTAAGTTTTCCATCAGGGTCGCAGAGCGCAGGGCCAACTGCAGTATCGCCGTTGTATTTTGCCGGTTTTGGTGACTGGAGCACTGGCGTAAAAAAGCCTGACCCCAACAGAAAAGCTGGGTGTTGAGGGGTGGGCGAACGTGAAATGCCGGGTCAAGACCGGTCATCATTCTTGGAATTTTTGATAACAGCGCCGGGCTGGCCATGGCATCGGTGAAACTGTAGGAGAGCTGACCGCCGTTTCCGGCACTGGCACCGGACGCTACCGATTCCGCACGATCTACCAGCGTGACGCTATGGCCACGTTCGGATAGATAATAGGCTGTGGTGACACCAACCACACCACAGCCCAGCACAACAACATGCATAGTACGACCGCCTGCTTCAGGATCAATGACAGATTCTAATGGGCCTTGCCCTGCTTTCTCCAATGACAATTTGTACCGACCCCATATCTGGGGTCTATGAGTCATACTGTCAAAGGTTCATGCAGAAACGCATTGATCTCCGTTTTCAGATGGTTGATAAATCGCTGGCTCAGGATCGAAACCGGGTCAGACGTGGTGTGCAGTATCGATATGTCGAATTGCAATGGTGGATCCAGGTAGCGGGCGATCACATTGTCGTGACCGGATGATCTGGCGGTGATTTCATCAATCAGGGCCACACCCGCACCGTGTGCCACCAGGGCCTTGGCCATCAGGTAGGTTTCCACATTGGCCACCGTTTTAAGCTGGATATCACAGGCCCCGATACGGGTGGCCAGTAATTGTCCAAGCGGGCTGCGGGTATTCAGGTTTATGAAACGCATGCCATCCAGATCTTCCAGGGTCAGTTTTGCCTTGTTTTCCAAATCCTGCATTTCGTTGGTAATTGCGACAAATTCCGCAGTCGCCAGGTGATCTATCACAATGCCATGTGTGACGGGGGGGCTGAATACCACACCAAAATCCACTCTCAGCTCTCTTAATGCACGGACGATCTGATGCTGGTGCAGGGTTTCAATTTCAAATACGGTTCCCGGGTGCTCCCTGAGGTATGACGCGATCGCCGCAGGGATGACATCAATGCCGAGGGCGGGCGCCATCGCGATCCGGACCACACCCGTCTCCGCAGAACCCAGGTTCATTGAAATCCGGCGAAGTTCGTTGACATTCCTGTAGGCTTCGGTGACATGATCGATCAATTGCTCCGCCTCACGGGTCGGTACGATCTTGCCCTTGTGACGGTGAAATAGAGTAAAACCCAACTGCTGCTCAGCGTGTGCCAATACCTTGCTGATGGACGGTTGAGAAACATTCAACAGCCTGGCAGCACCGGTGATAGATCCACTGGTGTAGACCGCGTGAAAAACTTCAATATGCCTTAGACGCATGCTTGGTGGTCTGTATCGTAATTAATGAGTCTCTGAAAGTACCATTAATTACGATGCAGAACATTAAATCCCTTTATCGAATTTGTGCCAAGTATAACTTCAGGTTATTGGTTATGACCGAAGAATCATTGGAAATTTATTTCGATGGAGATAAGATTGTTTAAATAGAGTTAAATAGAAGTTTATAAACGCATAAGCCGCTCACGCAGAAGTGGGTTTTTTATTTGAAAGGTGGTGGCATCACGCCACTAAAACATCGTTACATAAAATATAACTATAGATATTTTGGGTTTTTATTGGCAAACACTATTTTGCAGGGAGTCTTTATCATGAGAGAGCTATCCCCGTCAATTATTGGCAGGTTATTGAAAAACAACAAAAATATATCAATAAATATCGCCGTGTTACTTCTCTTTCTATGTGCTTTTTTGGCCGGTCCAGTGCAGGCCGCTGGCGAACTTGTAGATTTGGACGTGGCAGCCATGCCGGCCAATTCGGCCTTCGAAGCATTCAATAAACAGACCGGTTTGACGCTTGAATGGTCGGCGGAAGAAGTTGCCGGTCTCACCAGCCAGGCGGTAAACGGTAGTATGAGTGCGGAAAAGGCACTCGAAACCATGTTGGCGGGAACCGGTCTGCAGGCCACCCCCGTGGATGGCAATACCTTCAGGATTATTCCCGATGGTTATCCCTCCAGGGCGACCCGTCTGTCACAGGCGGATCCGAAAACCGATGAGCAGGTGCTAGAAGAAGTCGTCGTAACGGGTTCACAGATCAAGGGCGCGGCCATTTCTGAAGCCCTGTCGGTGTCGGTCATAAGCTCCGCAGATATTGAAGCCTATGGTATCAGTTCCGGTGACGAACTCTTACAGACGATGACGGAGCAGGGTCAGAATTTCCAGAGCGAATCTGAAAACATCTCCGGTGGTGTGAACTCTGTCCGTGGTGATATTGGCGCCTTCAACCTGCGCAACATGGGTACCGGTAATACATTAGTATTATTGAACGGTCGTCGCATGGTTCAGGCAGCGGGTTACCAGACAGAAGAAATTGGCGGTAGTTTCGTACCGGTCAACTCGGTTAACTCCAATGAGATTCCAGTGCTGGGTGTCAGGCGGGTTGAAGTATTACGTGACGGTGCATCAGCCATTTACGGTGCCGACGCGGTGGCCGGTGTTGTTAACACTGTTCTGAAGAACAATTTTGATGGCCTCAACGTAAGAGCCCGTTATGACTGGTACAAAAACATACCGCGTAATGACATAAGGTTAAATCTCGAATGGGGTAAGTACTTCAACCAGGGCCGTACCAATATTGGTGTGTTTGCCGATTATTACCATCGTGACCGGGTCAATGCACAGGATGATCCAAGGTGGGCGAATGCTGATTTGAGATGGCGCTTACCTGAAGATTCACCGTGGCTGGTAAACCCCGATGGCAGCCCGAACAACGCTTTCAGGAGTGACTATATTGACTCCTCGTTTGGTCAGTTTGATTTAAGAGAAAGTAAAATTGGAACGAATATCAGGTTCACAGGTACCCTAACCGATTCGGGCGGTGATTTTGAAACCTGGCCCATCGATAATGACAATTGTCAGAATCCTCAAGCTTGGTATATCAATGAGACCATGTGTGGATTGGCTGACGGTGTGGGTAAACTTGAGGATGGCCAAAATGGTCCCTATCGTTACAATCAAAATTTAAGTCGTGACCTGTATTCCGATCTGGACCGCTATAACGTTTTTGCATTCCTGAATCATGAATTCGAGAATGGTACCGAGGCGTATACCGAGGTTTCCTATTACAAGGCGAAAACCAACCTGATCCGCCAACCGGCCGCGACAACGACGGGTGTTGAACTGACGGTTGGCGCCCAGAATTATTACAACCCATTTGGTCCTTGCGGCTCACCTAACCGCTTACCGGAAGAACTTCTCGAAGGTAAAATTCCATGTGAAGGTCATCCGCTGTATATGACTTACTACCGCTGGACGGAAGCACCCAGGATTATCGATAATACAGCCACCACCTGGCGTGTTTTGCAGGGTTTTCGGGGTGCCTGGGGTTCTTGGGACTGGGACGGAGCAGTTCTCTGGTCACAAGCGACACGTGATGATGTAACCCACAACCGTATTTCCAATACCCTGATGCAGGAAGCTTTGAATGATCCCACCCCAGCGGCCTACAACCCGTTCAACGGCGGAGATTTCGCCACTTCAAATATTGACAGGGCGCTGGTGGATGTATACCGCAAGAACAAGACCGATTTGAAACTGGCCGATTTCAAGGTCAGTACCAATGACCTGTTTAACCTGCCGGCCGGGCCGGTTGGTTTTCTGGCCGGTGCCGAATGGCGGGAAGAGTCCTTCGATGACGATCGTGATCCGAGACTTGATGGCACCATTACGTTTACCAACTATGCGGGGTTAACCTTTCCTTATATCAGCGATGTGGCGAATTCAAGTCCCTCAGCAGATACCAGTGGTAGCAGAAAAACCACCTCCCTGTTTGCCGAGTTTGCGGTGCCCGTGTTCAGTACCCTGGACATGCAGTTTGCCGCACGTTATGAACACGCATCCGATTATGGTTCCTACACGGTACCCAAGGTGGCCTTTGGCTGGCGGATTTTTGAACCATTGCTGATCCGTGGTTCCTGGTCTAAGGCGTTCCGAGCTCCTAATTTGATCACGGTTAACGAAGACCTGGTGGTACGCACCAACTCCATTACCAATCAGACCTGCAGGTACGGGGAAGATTTTGGAGGCACAGGCGCTGAAGATGAACTGGTTTGCGGCTATGGTGTGCAACGTCAGGCGGGGGGCAATCCGGATCTGGAGCCTGAAAAATCGACCAATACCTCTATTGGTGCGGTCTGGACGCCGACTGAAAACCTGATGATTACGCTGGATTTCTGGTCTATCAAGAAGAAAGACACGATTGGCCTGTTTGGTGAAACCAATGCCACGCTACTTGACCTGTTGATCCGTATTGAGGCTGGCACCAGTAATTGTGACAGTGTTGTCGGTAATCCGGCCATTGGATATGATGTTGTCGATCCCGAGGATGAGCCATATTACCTGGCCGCAGGCATTTGCCCGATCGGTCAGGCCATCTATATCGAGGATGGTTACCAGAACCTGGATACCCGCACCATAAAAGGTCACGACCTGGGTGTTTATTATTCCCTGGATTCGGCTATTGGTGAATGGGACTTCACCGCCAGGGGTACTTTTTATGACAAGTATGAACAGCAGGCCGGTGGTGCTGCCGCGTTACTTTTACAGGCATCCGAGGCGGGTATATTGCCGCCAGGTTACTACCCAGGTGGTTTCGCCGACCTGATCCGTCAAGATGGTAACCAGAGCAACAAATACAACTTTGGCTTGTCCTGGAGAAATAATGCCTGGGGAGCCAATCTGAGTGCTTTCTACCTGAGTAGCTTTATCTGGACTAATTCGACTCTGTCCGACGGCACGAAATGGGTTGTTCCATCCATGACCACGTTCAATGCAAATGTTGATTACCGCTTCGACCTGTGGAAGAGCGATATGCGTCTGCGTTTTGGTATCAACAATTTCACCGATGAGCGGGCCCCGTTGGTTGATCGCTACTTTGGTTATGCTGGCGATGCACATACCGACCTTGGGCGTTACTTCTACGTTGATCTCAGGATGAGCTTCTAAGCTATATGAGTAACTGGCCGGGCGTCACTACCGGTCAAGTGCTGTAACATGAAACCTGCGTCCGTCTGGACGCAGGTTTTTTTATTTCTTGAGAATACCTGTATCCGCTGAACCCCGCGCGCCCTTATAACCTCAAGTTATTCCCTACGTATGAAGTGTCATGGAAATTGTTAGATTTATGTGAAAAGAGTTGTATTAAAAAGTTAAAACGAAGCATATAGTTCGCAATACGGATGTATTCGAATGCTTCTGATTAATTTGAAGCTGACGGATGCATCCGCTTTGGTTATATGTACGAGTCTCGCTCTAAGTGTGTCGTTTAAAGAAACTGTTCTAAAGCAATAGATATTTGGCATTCACTTTTTTTGCAGGGAGTCTTTGATCATGCAGAAGCAACCCCGGCCAACCATTGGTAGGCTATTGAATTATAAAAATAAAATATCCTTTAACCTGGTTTCACTACTTCTTTTTATAATGGCTTTGTCAGCCAACCCATTGCAGGCCGCTGACCCGGCTATCGACATAGACGTGGCAGCCATGCCGGCCAATGCGGCCCTCGATACGTTCCGCACGCAGACCGGCTATCAGCTTGAATGGTCGGCTGATGACGTTGCCGGTCTTACCAGCCAGGCGGTTAGTGGCAGCATGAGCGCGGAACAGGCGCTGGAAATCATGCTGGCCGGAACCGGTCTTGAGGCGACTGTTGTTGACGGCAAAACTTTTGCTATAGGCCCGGCGGATGATCTTTCCAGAACGACCCGCCTTGCACAGGCAGCGGCAGGGACAGAGACTGATGAGCAGGTTCTCGAAGAAGTTGTGGTGACGGGTACGCAGATCAAGGGTGCCGCCATTTCCGAGGCTCTGTCAGTATCTGTCATCAGTTCCGAGGACATCGAAGCGTTTGGTATCGTTTCCGGTGATGAACTATTGCAGACGATGACGGAGCAGGGACAAAATTTCCAGAGTGAATCTGAAAGCATCTCCGGTGGTGTGAACTCGGTACGTGGTGATATCGGCGCCTTCAACCTGCGCAATATGGGCACCGGTAATACACTGGTGTTGTTAAATGGCCGTCGCATGGTTCAGGCGGCAGGCTACCAGACGGAAGAGATCGGCGGCAGTTTCGTACCGGTCAATTCCGTCAACTCAAACGAAATCCCGGTGCTGGGTGTAAGAAGGGTTGAAGTCTTGCGTGACGGTGCATCCGCCATTTACGGTGCCGATGCGGTGGCCGGTGTGGTGAATACCGTGCTGAAGAACAATCTTGACGGTTTAACCGTAAGAGCCCGCTATGACTGGTACGACAACATTCCCCGCAATGACATCCGCTTGAACATCGAATGGGGTAAGGACTTCAATGAGGGCCGTACCAATATCAGCCTGTTCGCCGATTATTATCACCGTGACCGGGTTAACTCCCAGGATGATCCAAAATGGGCGAATTCGGAAATGAGATACCTGCTACCTGAAGGTTCACCCTGGGCAGATTTGACTACGTTTAGAAACACCAGTCCAAGCTCACTGTATGGTCAGTTTGATATGAGTGGCAGTGTTTCTGGTGTCACCGATAACAGTGGTGAATTTGAAACCTTCCCAATTGATGATGAGCGATGTGCAGACCCACGTGCCTGGGTTATCAATGAAGTGATGTGCGGTCGGGTAGATGGCCAGGCCAGGGATCCTCTTGATAACCGCACGGGTACCTATCGTTATAACTCAAATGAGAATCGTGACATTTCTTCTGATCTCGACCGTTACAACATTTTTCTATTCATCAATCATGAATTTAATAATGGTGCGGAGGCTTATACGGAAGTTTCTTATTATGAAGCTAAAACCAACCTTAACCGTCAACCATCCAACTCCACCGCGGGTGTTGAACTGGTTGTAGGTGCCCAGAACTACTACAATCCGTTTGGCCCTTGCGGTTCTCCGAATCGCCTGCCGGACGACATTATTGGTGCCGATTTTCCTTGTTCCGGCAAGAGTCTATTGATAGATGAATACGGTTGGAACGAGGTGAACAGGGTGGTTGATAATGAAGCGACCACCTGGCGTGTCCTGCAGGGTATCCGCGGTTCCTGGGGCGATTGGGACTGGGACGGGGCAGCACTCTGGTCCGAAGCGAAACGTGAAGATGTAACCCACAACCGTATTTCCAATAACCTGATGCAGGAGGCCCTGGACGATCCCACACCGGCGGCGTATAACCCATTCAGCGGCGGTATCAATTCAAATATCGAAAGGACCCTGATTGACGTCTACCGAAAGAACAAGACCGATCTGAAACTAATCGATTTCAAGATCAGCAATAATGATCTGTTTAGCCTGCCAGCCGGACCGGTCGGTTTTCTGGCTGGCACTGAGTGGAGAAAAGAGTCCTTCGTAGATGATCGTGATCCAAGACTGGATGGCACCATAACGTTTACAACCAGTACCGGAGCAACCTTTCCATATGTAAGTGATGTGGTGAATTCAAGCCCGTCCGGAGACACCGATGGCCACCGGACAACCACATCCCTGTTTGCCGAGTTTGCGGTGCCTGTCTTCAGCACATTGGATATGCAGTTCGCCGCCCGTTATGAGCACGCATCCGATTATGGTTCCTACACGGTCCCCAAGGTTGCTTTTGGCTGGCGGATATTTGAACCATTACTGATTCGCGGTTCCTGGTCAAAGGCATTCCGCGCACCTAATTTGATCACGATTAACGAGGAACTGGTGGTACGCAGCAACGGTGTCTACAACCAGACTTGCCGCTACGCAGAAGATTTTGGCGGTGTGATCGATGGTGTGGCTGCGGATGATGCACTGGCATGCCAGGACAGCGTACAGCGCCAGGCCGGGGGTAATCCGGACCTGGAGCCTGAAAAATCGACCAATACCTCTATTGGTGCGGTCTGGACGCCGCTTGAAAACCTGATGGTTACGCTGGATTTTTGGTCCATCAAAAAGAAAGACACGATTGGCCTGTTTGGCGAAACCAACGCAACGCTTCTTGACCTGTTGATCCGGATCGAGGCTGGTACCAGTAATTGCGACGCTGTCATTGGTAACCCGGCAGTGGGATATGGCGCAGTGGATCCCGACGACGAGGATTATTACCTGGCCGCAGGTATCTGCCCGGTCGGTCCGACCATCTTCGTTGAAGACGGCTACCAAAACCTCGATACCCGCACCGTGAAAGGTCATGACATTGGCGTCTACTATGCGCTGGATACAGGCTGGGGTGAATGGGACTTCACTGCCAGGGGCACCTTTTATGATAAGTATGAGCAGGAAGCCGGCGGTGCGGCGGGGTTACTGTTGGCAGCATCGAATGCGGGTATTCTGCCCCCGGGGTATTTTCCCGGCGGTTTCTCCGACCTGATTCGCCAGGACGGTAACCAGTCAAACAAATACAACTTCAGCCTGTCATGGAGAAACAATGCCTGGGGCGCCAACGTCAGCGCTTTTTACCTGAGCAGTTTTATCTGGACTTCATCGACACTGAGCGACGGCACCAAGTGGGTAGTTCCGTCCATGACCACCTGGAACGCCAATGTTGACTACCGCTTTGACCTGTGGAAGAGCGATACGCGTTTGCGTTTCGGTATCAACAACTTCATGAATGAGCGGGCCCCGTTGGTCGATCGCTACTTTGGTTATTCTGGTGATGCACATTCTGATCTCGGACGTTATTTCTATGTTGATCTGCGTATGGGCTTCTGAGTTATCCGCGTAAACGGTCGGGGCTATACCCCGACCAACTTTCCTAAGACAAAACCTGCGTCCTCATGGACGCAGGTTTTTTTAGATCACTTGCAGAATCCGGGTGTTCATCAGGACGGACTTATTGGATACTGTGATTTTAAAAATGACTTTAAGCAATCCGATGGTATGGGAACGATTTTATGAAAACCCCGATTATCCGTGGCTTACTTGCCGCATCTATTCTTGGTCTTGCAGCTTGTGCTGCGGTTCACAGGTCAGCGCCTGAAGCAGAGCGGGGTTTCAGCCTCGTGCTCGAAGGCGGATCCGTATGGAAAGGTTGGGGTTCCCATCCGGTCGTTGCCGATATCGGTATCCGCGGCGATCGCATCGCTGCCATCGGTGATCTCTCCGCTGTCAAGGCGGACCGGCGCATCGCCGTGGCAGGACTCGCGGTGGTGCCGGGCTTTATCGATATCCATTCCCACGCGGTGCGGGGATCACGCAAGTCCAGCGGCCTGTTTACACATCCCGATGCGGAGAACTATATACGCCAGGGCGTAACGACGGTCATCGGCGGACCTGATGGCGGCTCGGATCTGTCCATCGCCAAATTATTGGGCGACTTTGAAAGCACACCTGCCAGTATCAATTTTGGAACCTTCATCGGTCATAACACGGTAAGAGAAGCGGTCATGGGCCGCGCGGACCGGGCGCCGACTGCGAGTGAGCTCGAAGCCATGAAACAGCTGGTAGAGACCGGTATGCTGGACGGGGCCTTCGGTCTGTCATCGGGTCTGAAATACATACCGGGAGCGTATTCTGAAACAGAGGAAGTGATAGAACTGGCGCGTGTTGCAGGTGCTCACGATGGTATTTATATCACCCATATGCGTGAGGAAGGCCTGGGCCTGATCAACAGCGTCGAGGAAACCATCCGTATCGCTGAAGAGGCCGACCTGCCGGCACAGATTACCCACCACAAAGCCATGGGTGTGGAGATGTGGGGCGCCAGCATCGAAACCCTGGCGCTGGTCGATGCGGCCAATGCCCGTGGTGTGGATGTTTCAAGTGACCAGTACCCCTATGCGGCATCCAGCACCGGTATCAGTGTCCTGTTACCAGCCTGGAGTCTTGCCGGCCCGCGTGAAGTGCAACTGGCCAGATTGCGTGATCCGGAAACCCGGGCCCGTATCAAGGAGGGCACCCTGTTCAACCTGATCCATGATCGCGGCGGTGATGACCCTTCCCGGGTGGCCATCGCCGATTGTGAATGGGATCCGTCGTTAAACGGCAAGAATTTTGCAGAAGTATTGGAAGAGCGGGGACTGCCGGTCAACATGGAAAATGCAGCGGAACTGACCTTGGAAATCCAGGAAAACGGCGGCTGTTTTGGGGTATTTCACGCCATGTCTGAAGAAGATGTTGCGCGCATCATGCAGCACCCGCGCACGATGATCGCATCGGACGGCGGTATCCTTGTACCCGGAGAGGGTGTACCACATCCGCGCAATTACGGTACTTTCGCGCGGGTACTGGCGTTTTATGTGCGTGAAACTCAGACCATACCGACCGGTGAGGCCATCTACAAGATGTCCAAAATGCCGGCGCAACGCATTGGTCTGAAGGATCGCGGACGTATACAGGTGGGTGCAATGGCGGATATCGCGGTGCTGGACCTCGATACGATCCAGGATCACGCGACATTCGCGCAACCTCACCAGTATGCTACCGGTGTGCAGTATGTGCTGGTGAATGGTGAGCTGGTGCTGGAGAATGGTGAAATGACCGGTAAACGGCCCGGGCGTGCATTGCGTTCAAGCAACAATCAAAGTGAATTACCATGAAATTCAGTAATTTTCATCCAGGAAAACCCGCCCTGCTACGATCGATTCTGTTCTCTGCCTGTGCTTTTCTGCTGGTATTTTTACCTGCAGAACCCTGGTCGCAAGCGGCACACGCTGATTCAGGTCTTAAGCAGCCTATCGTCCGTTACGATTCAATACACCACCCGGTCAAAGGGCGGTTTGGCATGGTGGTGTCGCAGAACAGCATTGCCACCAGCGTCGGCCAGGGCATACTTACCAGGGGCGGAAATGCAGTAGATGCCGCCGTGGCGGTAGGTTTTGCCCTGGCAGTGACCTTGCCAAGGGCAGGCAACCTAGGTGGCAGTGGTTTCATGCTGGTACACATGGCGGCGAAACAGGAAACCGTTGCTCTTGACTACCGTTCGGTCGCGCCACTCGCGGCCAGTGTTGAAAAGTACAGCGGCGCCGATGGCGAACTGGATTGGGATAAACTCACCTTTGGTCCGATGGCGCCTGCTGTTCCCGGCACGGTTGCCGGCATGTACAGGGCCTGGCAAAGTTTTGGTTCACTGCCCTGGAAAGAGTTGTTACAACCGGCGTATCAGCTGGCGAATGACGGATTTGAGATCGGCTACGATCTTGCCAATGTGCTGAATATGGGCTCAAATGTATTTAAAACATATGCCAGCGGATCCGCCTATCTGAAGCAGGGTGGCCAACCCTGGGTGGCGGGTGACACGCTGGTGCAAAAAGACCTGGCCTGGTCAATCGCGCAAATCATGGAGTACGGTGCCACTGCTTTTTACGAAGGCGAACTGGCGCAACGTATCGTAGAGGCATTTGCAAAAGACGGCGGAATGATCAGCCGGGAAGACCTGCTTGCCTACAGCGTGAAAGAGCGCGAACCGGTATCAACCAGTTATCGTGGCAAACAGGTTATTTCCATGCCGCCGGTCAGCGGTGGTGGTGTGACACTGATACAGATGTTGAATGTACTGGAGAATTTCGATCTGCAGAAATACCCCCAGGGCTCGGCCGCCAGTCTTCATTTGATGGCGGAAGTCATGAAACGTGCCGCCGCTAACCGCAGGTCATTGCTGGGTGATCCTGATTTTGTCGATGTACCTGTTGATGCCTATATCAACAAGGACCTGGCAAAGACAATGGCGAAAAAAATTAATTTGAAACGCGCTGCAAAAGTGACCACCATCGAGGCGGAATCACTTGAACGATATGAAAGTCGCAATACCACGCATTATTCGGTGATGGACCAGCACGGCAACGCGGTTTCCAACACCTACACACTGGGCTATTCATTCGGTTCCGGATATGTGGCCGAAGGAACCGGAATCCTGTTCGACAACCAGATGCGCAATTTCAGTTACAACTCGGACAGTAATCACAAAAACGCGCTGCAACCCGGAAAACGCATGCTCTCCACCATGACGCCAACGATCGTGCTCGATGAAGTCGGCAAGGTATTGCTGGTCACCGGCACGCCCGGTGGCAGTCGAATCATCAATGTTGTCCTGCAAATTTTGGTGAATGTGATCGACTACCAGTTGAATATTGCCGAGGCCACCGACAGGGCGCGCATTCACCAGGGCTGGCAGAAGCAGGAGCTTGCAATCGAGACCGGCATGAACCCCGAGGTCATAAAACTGTTAAAGGGCATGGGGCACAAAATTGACATGCAGAAAACCATGGGTAGTAGCCAGTCGATCATGTGGCAGGACGGTGTCTTCCAGGGTTCCGCTGACCCCAGGCGCCCCAATGCACTGGCAATGGGTCTGGACCAGCCACCGGGGGCGAGACAATAACGGGGTTACACAAACTGCTGTCTCACCTATTCTGAATCTCTCAGGCTTAAATAAAGGGTTCGCGCTGATTTGCTGGATACGAAAGTTGGGTGAAGTTGGCTTCGATACGCCAGGGGAGAGCGGGGTCTTGCCTCTGGACACGGCGTAAACCCATCCATGGGGCCTCGGTCGCGACTTCCTGTCGCTCAC
>Ga0210065_1000269_pt1 | contig 14483 bp, 13 predicted proteins | sample Muzzi_PWB_D1_FD_185533 | JGI IMG/M metagenome (GOLD analysis project Ga0210065, IMG submission 185533) | Wetland microbial communities from San Francisco Bay, California, USA, that impact long-term carbon sequestration - Muzzi_PWB_D1 (SPAdes) | ecosystem: Environmental > Aquatic > Marine >... | reverse complement strand
CTGCGTGCTGAATCCGCACGCAGAATACATGCCCTCTTGGATCGTACCTGGCAATGATATTCTTGGCCATTATCCACTGCTGGTTGGCTTGCATCATGGCTCGCTCCAACTCTGGCTGGGTGCGCCTTTCTTTTGGATCTTCGGTATGAGCGTGATCGGGCTACGGCTAACCCACGCGATGTTTGCACTGGCAGTGCTGGCATGCTGGTACGCCTTGCAGCGACAGGTCGGCTTTTCACGGACCTGGGCGGTCGCCTTCGGTATCGTGCTGGCGATCGACCCGTCGTTTGTATACGCATTTCGGGATCAGAGCTATATCACCATGGCGCCGGTGGCCTTGTTGATGCTCGCTGTCATTGCACTGTTTCGCGCCCGCGTCAGCACCGGCAGATCCAGGGCGCGTTGGCTGTTTGGCTGCGGTCTGCTGAGCGGACTCGCAAGCTGGGGCTATTTTATTTACGCTTTTTTCTTTCCCGCGATGCTTATCGCCGCCTGGCTGTTGCCGGTCGAACCCACCGACGAACTATCACGATGGAAACGGATGCTGGCACTGGCTATTGGCTTGGCGACCGGTGTGTCGCCTTTCTTAGTGGGGTTTGCGCTGATGGCCCAGGACCTTGGCAGCGTCAGAAACGCCATGGACTATTACCTGACCGTACAGCCACAACTGGGTATCGCCGACGCCAGTGTATCGCTGATAGCGCGTGTCGTGCACCAGGAGGAAATGCTGCGTGCGGTCATTGGAAATATCTGGCATCACGTCATGATGTTCAAGTCATGGACGCCAACACCCGGGACCGCATATAAGTACTTCCTGCTGATCGGTCTGCCGATCCTGTTGTGGCTGATTGCGGAGTGGAGACGCTGTGCGACACCCTTGTTGCGGATCGTGTTGGGATTGCAGCTTTCGTTCCTGGTGGGTGCATGGTTTTTTGGTATGCGTATCAACGGCCACCACTACATGGCTTTTGTACCGCTCTCGTATGCGGGACTGGCGGCAGCAATGAGCATTTTCTTTGTCGGGCCGGGCCGCTGGCGGAGACTGGCGGGCTTCGCGGCAGCTGCAGTCCTCGTTGTGCTGACAGCGATCAACATCGTCGGAAATACCCGTGAAATAGAGGAATTACGCCGAACCGGTGGGGTCGGAAACTTCTCTGACGCCATCAATCAACTGGGAGCGGACTTGTACGCAGCCGATCACAACCGCCTGCTGGTCCTGCCCGACTGGGGTCTATACATGCCAACGGCGTTCCTGACCCAGGCGAGCATGGAAATCGTGGCCCATGAAAATTACGAGCTCGCGCTACGCCGGCTATGCGAAGGCAAGGACGTCGTGGTTGCACTGGTTACCGGTGACCGTGGCGAACGGTTCCGTCAATGGCAGACACGCCTGCACTGGACCGCGCCGCAGGTTAAGGCATACCGGCAGCGCGATGGCGAAGTGGTCTTTGAAATTGCGATCTTTTCAGGAAACGACGCCGGCGGACGCTGCCCATCACTGACCTCAGACCCACCATAAAGACGCTGTATTTACAACAGCTCCGATTTGAATTCCTCGAACTTTCCATTTGCTTCACGAGGAATATTTTTTACGTAAATAAATTTAAAATCAAATTGATATCCAAACTTCTCAATAAGATACTTAACTAATTGCATTTCAGTCGAACGCGTTAAATCTGCTGCCACGACGAGCTTTACCTCGATGCTCTCAAGGCTGGTTTGCGTCAACTGAAACTGACGTATTTCAGGTGCGATTTCCGTCAGTCTTTTCCACGCTTCCGGAAAACGCTTTTCACCGGAGGGCAGCACCACGAAATTTCGCTGACGTCCCAGTATACGTGTCAGCACGGGCAAGCCACGACCGCAGGCACAGGCCTCGCCAAGTTCGGCGTAATCGCCGATCTCATAGCGGATTAACGGTGTTGCAAAGTTGTGCAGGGCCGTGACCACGACCCGGCCAACTTCACCCGGCAAACAGGGTGTTCCGTCATCACGCAGCACCTCAAGCAGAACGGACTCGGATTGCACATGCAGATTTTCGCTTTTGGGGCATTGAAGTGCCATTGCCCCGACTTCCATCGCGCTGTAGTTGTTAACCACCGCAACACCCCAATGATCGTGCGCCGCCTGGCGTATATCCGGTTCCAGCGCCTCTCCAAAGGTTCGAACCTCGCGTAGGCTCGCCGGGCGAACACCACGCATCACGGAGTTTTCAATCAAACCTTTAAGAGTGTACGGATGGGTTTGCATATACACCGGATCCTCACGAATCAGCTGTTCCAGCAGAACGTCTATGGGTAAACCGATGTCCAGGCGAACACTCTCACCCGCATCTGGCGCGATCGACCAACTGAACTTTTCGTTTGGTCTGGCATTTGCCACGGCGGTACGAATATCGACATTTTTTGCCGACAGGTCACGCTTATGCCAAAGATGACCACGCATGGAGAGTGCCAGGACATACATGCCGGTGAGCCCGCTGCCCATGACCCGGATGGGCCGCCCGGTGGATCCCGATGAGCGTATTTCGAATGTCGGCCCATGATTGGCCGGAATCGCTTCCGAGACCAGCTTCTTACCGCTATTCTGAATATCGCTGCGGTGCAACAGCGGTAGGGATCGAAACGCATCCATCGTCATATAGGCCAGCGACCGCAACGGATGATCGTGGAGTTTTTCACGATAGTAGGGAACGCTTGTCGCTGCATGGCGCAATAACGCCGAGATCTGGCGCATCTGGTTTTTTAAAAGCTGATCACCCGGCCACCATTCACTGACCTGGAATGTAAACTGCAAAGAAAGCGGGATAGCATCCTGCGCCGGTGGGATCTGTGGCCAGACCATTCCGGTATTGGTAGCGGTCTTTCGGCCTGCGCCCGTCGCTTTTGGCAATGCCTTCTGCACGGTTCTTGCCTTACCAGTTACAACATTTCGTCTATGTTGTTTTGGCTTTTTGTTGCCCGCCATACCTCTATCTCCAACGGCTCACACGTACCTGGCAGATTGACTTCCAGGCTTCAACATCAAGTAAACCCTGGCGTGAATTAAACATGTCATACCGAAAGTATCGAGCCCCGCTAATTTCAATGATACGCCAAATGATCAGGTGATATTGACCGGCCATGACATTTCATATGTTGTACTTTCAAGCTGGTTCTCAGGGTGGCCTGCTGGCATAATTCCCACGCGCATTTCATTCCGGAGTTTCTGATGTCCACATTGATAGAACAGGCACATGCCAGGGAGTGGTTTTATGCCTATAAGCTGCCTGACGGCAGCTCTACCTCTACCTATCATGATGCTGAAATCCACGTGATCCACGATACCCGCTGGCAAATGTTGGAATCCTACCTCGATAGAAACCTGGGAACCGACCGGCAAGGATTGTCGGCGCTGGACCTGGCATCACACCAGGGCTGGTTTGCGGTGAATATGGCCCGTGCCGGTTTCTCCCCCGTACTGGGTATCGATGCGCGCCAGTCGCATGTTGACGACGCGACGTTAATCTCAAACATCTACGAGATGGAGCAACTCTCCTTTGTGCGGGGAGATATTCATGAGCAAAGCGCGGATAAGACAGGTCAGTTCGACGTGGTATTGATGCTGGGTCTGCTCTACCACCTGGAAAACCCGGTCGGGGCTCTGCGTGTATGCCGCAGCCTGTGCAGGAACCTGTGTATCATCGAAACCCAAATCGTTCCGGGTATGAGCGGTTTTGTCGATTACGGCAGTTACCGCTATGTGCGCCCGCTTAAAGGCAGTTTTGGCATCATCGACGAGGTGGATGATACCCAGGGGCCCGAAGCCAGTGTTACCGGGATCAGCCTGGTACCCAGTCTCGATGCATTGTTGTGGATACTGGAGAAAGTCGGGTTTTCCAGCGCCACCGTACTCGAACCACCGGAAGATGCCTATGAGCAATTGCGTTATCACAAGCGCGTCATGGTCGCGGCACATGTTTAATGTAGCCGTCAGATGAGAATTGCAGCACACCCTATCGTCGTGAATTGCCAGGAGGCCGAGGTTTACAACCGTCTGCTATCACTGGATAACAAGCACATTTTGGAACTGGGTTGCGGCGCAGCTCAAAAAACGCGTGATATTGCGTCATCCGGTAGCAATCGAACCATTACCGCGATGGAAGTTGACGAGATTGCGCATCAGAAAAACCTGCAGATAAGTGATTTGCCCAATGTGAAGTTTGTCCTGGCCGGTGCAGAGCAGATCCCGCTGAATGATGAATCGGTCGACATCGTGCTGATGTTCAAGTCACTGCACCACGTGCCTGTTGAGTTAATGGATGTCTCGCTGCAGGAAATCAGGCGGGTACTGAAACCCGGTGGTCTTGCTTATATTTCTGAGCCTATTTTTTATGGTAATTTCAATGAGATATTAAGTTTATTTAATAATGAACTTAAAGTACGTGAAGCGGCGTTTAACGCGGTCAAACGGGCTGTGGACTCAGGCTCGTTCCGTCTAGTTGAAGAAACGTTTTTCAATACCCTGAGGTCATACAGGAATTTTTCTGAATTTGAAGATACCGTTATCAACGCCACCCACAGCCATTACCATCTCGATGCCGAACTCCATGCGCGGGTCAAACAGTGTTTTGAAAAACACATGGGTAATGACGGCGCGCACTTTATAAACCCGGTTCGAGTCGATCTGCTACAAAAGTAAAAAAAACAGCCGTTTTTATGACCCGGTTTCAGGTACCTGCAGTCATCCAGACCGCTTCGACAAACCCGGTGATGCCGGCCTGCTGAAATTTTGGCGGCATATTGTCCAGCGCACTCAACTCACCTGCCCTGCGCAGTCCAGGCCAGTAGGCATTTACCTCATCAGGCAAAACGGAAAACGGTGGCCCATCCGCCCTCGACTGATCATATTCAAGCGTGATCAGCAATTGCGCAGCATCAGCCTTCAACAGGGTTCTGGTGTGCGCCACATAGCCGGGGCGAAGCTCCGGCGGCAGGGCGACCAGGGCCGCACGGTCGTACAGGGCGTCGAATGCCTCATCCGTATATTGAAAGTAATCACCACAGACGATGGTCAGACGGTTCCCCGGGCTACGAAACCGCAGGAACCCGTCGCTGGCTTCAAGCTCAAAGCCAATACCCGCCCCGGCGAAGAATGAGCGCACGGCAATCTCCGAGAGCTCCACGCCTGTGACATCGAAGCCTTGTTGCGCAAGCCATAACAGGTCGGCTGACTTACCGCACAATGGAACCAGCACGCGCTTGCCTGCTGCAAGCCGGGGCCAGAACTTCCGAAGTGCCGAGTTACCACCAGCTTCGTGCCAACCGGTTTGACCTTTCTGCCAACGGGCCAGCCATTCATTCTTCAACACGGGTCAACCGGTAATTTCGCTGCTGTGGCAACTGTATAAGTCCCCCAAAAATTCAAATCCGTATTCAGGCACGTATTCAGAACTGCTCCACATCCAGCGCCATCATGCTTTCGCTACCTGCCTGGATCGCCGCGTGGTAACCACTGGTGCGTGGCAATAGGTGCTCGAAATAAAATTGCGTCGTGATTTGCTTGGCTTTCAAAAAGAATTCATCGTAACCACCGGCCTCCAGCATCTGTTCCACTTTGAGTGCCGATTTGCCCATCACCCAACCACCGCAGAGGTAGCCCATCAGCATCATGAAATTAACACTGGCCGCACCGGCGGCATTGCGGTCTTTGGATCCGTTCTCAAGCAGCCAGGCCTTCGCCCCGGCAGCATTGTCAACGGCCGCTTGCAAGGCGTCAGCCATCATTTTAAGACGTTCAACACCGGACATGTCCTCGACCGTGGCCTGGATCTCATCCAGCAAATCCTGCAGCGCTTTGCCATCGTCACCGAGCGTTTTACGGCCGGCCAGGTCCAGCCCCTGGATACCCGTGGTGCCTTCATAAATGGTCATGATGCGTGCATCGCGGTAAAACTGGGCGCTACCGGTTTCCTCGATGTAACCCATGCCCCCGTGTACCTGGGTGCCCAAATAGGTGACCTCCTGTGATAACTCGGTTAACCAACCCTTTACAATGGGTGTATAGATACCAATCCGTGCAGCGTGTTTCTGTGCCTTTTCCGGATCCGTGGCGGTATGCTCCAGGTCACTCTCCGCCGCGGCGACATAGGCCAGGGCGCGCATGGCCTCGATTGCGGATTTCATCAACATCAGCATGCGGCGTACGTCAGGAAATTCAATAATCGGGAAGCGCGAGCCATCGCTATGTGTCCCCTGCAGACGCTCCTTGGCGAAAGCAACAGCCTGTTGATAGGAACGCTCAGAAACACCAAGCCCCTGGATACCGACACCCTGGCGTGCCTCGTTCATCATCGTGAACATGGCGGCCAAACCCTGGTTCGGCTGGCCGACGAGGTAAGCCACCGCAGCATCGTTGTCGCCAAAATTCAGCGTGCAGGTCGGACTGCCGTGAATACCCATCTTGTGTTCAATTCCAACGCAATACACATCGTTGCGTTTACCCGGTCGGCCATTCTCATCCAACAGAAACTTGGGCACGAGGAACAGCGAGATACCCCTGACACCCGGGGGTGCTTGGGGTAACCGGGCCAACACCATGTGAATGATGTTCTCCGTCATCTGGTGATCACCCCAGGTGATATATATTTTCTGACCACTGAGCAGGTAGTGGTCACCTTCCGGTATCGCCTTGCAGGCCACTGCCGCCAGGTCAGAACCTGCCTGCGGTTCGGTGAGACACATCGAAGCAGACCAGTTACCACTGATCAAATCGGGCAAATAAGCACTTTTCAGTTCGTCCGTACCATGCGCTTCAATAGCCTCGACCGCACCGGTCGTCAGCAAGGGGCACAGGGATAACGCCGTACAGGCGGAATACCAGATTTCTGTGGTCGCTGCCCCCAAAACCCTTGGCATGGCCTGGCCGCCATATTGCTCACCTGCGGTGAGTGCAGCCCAGCCATTTTCAGCATATTGGCGGTAAGCTTCGGCAAAGCCCGGAGTTTCGTGAACCCCGTCTTCCTCAAGCCTGGCACCCGACTTGTCACCTACTTCGTTCAATGGCGCGAAAACTTCGCTGCCAAGGCGGCCGGCTTCCTCCAAAATGGCATCCGCCAGTTCACTGTTTACATCCTCAAGACCTGCATCCCTGCAGGCCTGGTCAAAATCCAGCACCTGGTTGATTAAAAACGAGGCATCTTTGTAGGGGAAATGGTAGTCGCTCATCGGATACAATCCTTGTGTGCAAATGTTGTTTTATAACGCTTGTATTATGATCAATTTTGGCCTTCGGGGATACCACGGGTGCATGATAAATCGAAGTTTGACGTAGCAATCGTCGGTGGCGGGCTGGCAGGTATATGCGCGGCCATCGAACTGCTCGATCAGGGTTTGAAGATCGCCATCATTGACCGTGATTCCGAAAGCAATTTCGGTGGCCTGGCGATGAAATCCCTGGGTGGCATGACCCTGGTCAATACCCCGGTACAACGGCTGAATGGAATTCACGACAGTCCCGAAATCGCTCTCAGGGACTGGCACGCCTGCGCTCACTTCGCAGAAACCGATCACTGGCCCAGGCAATGGGCAGAACTTTATGTCAACCGCAGCGTTGATGACATTTATAACTGGCTAAAACCCAGGGGTATCCGATTTTTCCCCATTCCCCACTGGGTGGAAAGAGGTGAGTATGGCGATGGCAACTCATTACCACGCTACCACATTATCTGGGGTACGGGCCAGCACCTGATGCTTACGCTCATCAATGAACTTAAACATCATCCTAATTCTTCAAATATAGAATATCTATTTGATCATAAAGTAGAACATATATTAACAACCAACCAAAAAATCTCAGGTCTACAGGGCCGTTTTGAAAAAACCGGTCTGGTATTCGAGATTGAAGCACCGGTCGTGCTGGTCGCCAGCGGCGGTATCAATGGCGATATAGACCGGGTCAAACGGGAGTGGGATAAATCCTGGGGGAAACCACCGCAACACCTGCTCAATGGTGCACATAAATTTGCAGATGGCACACTGCATGATGCCGTTGCAAAAATAGACGGAAAGGTCACCCATTTGCATCACATGTGGAACTACGCTGCAGGTATTCATCATCCCCAACCCGGCATCCCAAAGGAAGGTTTGAGCCTGATCCCGCCAAAGTCCGCGCTCTGGCTGGATGCGACCGGTAAACGATTCGGCCCGCATCCGCTGGTGACCGGCTTCGACACCCACCTGATCTGCAAGCGTATCGCGCAGGATCCGTATGGCTACAGCTGGCAGGTCTTGAACTGGAAAATCGCTTTGAAGGAGATCGCCGTTTCGGGAGCGGAGAGTAACACCGCGTTTCGGGACCGGCGCATCCTGCAACTGGCGCGGGATATTTTCCTCGGCAACCACAAGCTGCTGGAGTACCTCGTCAACGAGTGCGAAGACGTTGTGACCGCTGACAGTCTTGAGGAACTGGTCGGGAAAATGAATGAACTCAATGCAGCCAGCCAGACCGTTGGCAAGGGTACGGTTGACCTTGAAAACGTCAAACAGGCCATCCAGCGCTATGATGCACAGATCGACCTCGGTAAAGAATTTCATAACGACGACCAGTTGAGGCGTATTGCCCAGGTCAGACAGTGGCGTGGTGACCGCTCGCGGACCTGTAAATTTGCGAAAATAATGGAGAAAAAATCCCTGCCGCTGGTGGCCTTCAGGGAATTCATCGTCAGCCGCAAAAGCATGGGTGGTATACAGACAGATCTCGAAAGCCGCGTGCTTGCCAACAACGGGCAAGCAATACCGGGTCTTTACGCCGCCGGTGAAGCTGCCGGATTCGGCGGTGGTGGCAGCAACGGGCTGAAATCGCTCGAGGGTACGTTTATATCCAACTGTATTTTGAATGCCCGCATGGCGACACGCTCCATTGGCGGTCAGCCACTCAACCCATGAACATCAGGATTATTACCTACAAGAGAACATTATGAAGAAAACAGGCGCATGGTTGGTACGCTTCGCCCTTGAGCAAATTGGCGTCAAGTACACTTTTGGTATCCCCGGTGTTCACAATACCGAGATCTATGATGAACTGAATAAATCCACCCGGATCCAGCCGGTGCTGGTCACCCACGAGGGCGGCGCGGCTTTTATGGCCGATGCGGTCAGCCGGACCTCTGATCACATCGGCACACTGCTGATCGTTCCCGCTGCCGGCGTCACCCATGCCGCCAGTGGTATCGGCGAAGCCTACCTCGACGGTATCCCGATGCTGGTGATTGCCGGTGGCATCCGCACGGACACCGGCAAAACCTATCAACTACACGAAATGGATCAGCATGCCCTGCTCGCCCCGATCACAAAGAAAACCTGGAAAGTTGAAACACACGAGCAGATCATCCCCGCCATCTACGAGGCCTTTCGAATTGCCACGCAAGGTGAACCGGGTCCCGTATTTGTAGAGGTACCGGTCAATTTGCAACTGTTCCCGGGTGAGGTTTCCGAGACACCGTCATTTATTGCCGGTGTTACCGAAGACCGGCTTGATCACGGGGCCATCCAACAGGCTGCACAAAAACTGTATGCGGCCGACTCGCCGGGTCTGTTTTTAGGATGGGGCGCCGTCGATGCCTGCGATGAATCCATCGCCATTGCTGACTTTCTCGGCGCGCCGGCCGCAACAACCTTACAGGGGTTGAGCTCATTTCCCGCCAGTCACCCGCTGCATACCGGCATGGGTATTGGCCCTGCAGCGGTTCCGGCCGCCGAGAATGCTTTTAGGAAATGCGATTGCCTGCTGGCTGTAGGAAACCGTTTCGGTGAGATCGCAACCGCCAGCTACGGAGTTAGTCCACCGGAGAACCTGATCCATATCGATATTAACAAGGCAGTCTTCAATGCCAATTATCCAGCGGCCATCACCATCGAGGGTGATGCAAAAAGGGTGCTTGCAGAGTTGTACAGATCCTTGCAGACGCTGGGCGGGCCCAAAGCCGACAATGTTGTTCTAAAGACCGCCATCGGCAATGACAAGGCAGCCTATTTTGATGAATGGTTTAAACACGACAGCAAGGGTCGTGTGAACCCCGCGCGGTTTTTTTCTGAACTCCGTAAACAACTGGATGATGATGCCATCGTCGTGGCCGATGACGGCAATCACACGTTCCTGGCCGCAGAATTGATGCCGATCCACAAGGCGCGCGGCTTTATCTCCCCCACCGATTTCAACTGCATGGGTTATTGCGCACCGGCAGTAACCGCGGCCAAGCTGGTCAACCCGTTCAAACAGGTGGTTGGCATCATCGGTGACGGCGCCTTCCTGATGACCTGCATGGAAACCCTGACCGCTGCTTCACTGGGGCTCGGTGGTGTTTACTTCGTATTCAACGATGGCGAATTGTCACAAATCTCCCAGGCCCAGGAAATACCTTACAACCGTAAAACCTGCACCGTGCTGCATGAAGTCAAAATCAAGGGCATCGCCGATGCCACCGGTTGTGAATTTATAAGCATTGAAAACGACGCGGCCTGCGAAAGCGGTATTAAAACAGCACTTTCATTGGCGGCAAAAAACAAGCCGGTCATCGTCGATGTTAAAATTGATTATTCGAAGCGCACCCGCTTCACAAAAGGCATCGTGAAGACCAATCTCGAGCGTTTTACATTCGGCAATAAAGCCCGCTTTATCGGACGCGCTTTGCTGAGAAAGGTGTTGTAAGCCAGTTCATACGGTTTCGTCGCCCGAGACCTCCAGATGACACAGCCTCTTGACCCTGGCCTGCAGCGTGTCCGCGATGGCCCGCGCTTCTTCAGGAGTGGTGCCTGCCTTCAGACGCATTGAGATTGTACCGGGGGTACCCTTCCTACCCGGCACGCTGAGCGGTTCGCAGACGATGGTGATCGGGGCCTCGTCCGGCTCATGTTCGGTAGGCGCCAGTTCCCTGACGATGTAGTCATAGATGGAAGAACTCGGTGTTGGCATGCTTACATCCAGGGGCAAGTGTTGACCCAGCATGGAGCCCTGGGAGCCAACTGTCTGTGCGCCAGCGTACAGCAGTTCAGCGCCAACTTGGCGAAAATAGTATGCATCTTGAACGACCGGTGCATGCGAACGCGCCGAGGAACAATTTAACATGACTGAAGATGAGATTAAGACCGATGTGCGGAGAAGCCCGAAGCGGAGTCCAGGCACAGGTTAAAACCACTATGCTCATCACCAATACAACAGGAGAACACGATGCAGGTACAAATCAATACTGACCACAACGTCGAAGGTCACGAGGCGCTGGCAGATCACATCAGCGGCGTAGTAAAGAGCGCGCTATACTCACTCAGCGATCACATCACGCGGGTTGAGGTCCACCTGACCGACGAGAGCGGACACAAGGACACCCGGAATGACAAGCGCTGCATGATGGAAGCCCGTCTCGAGGGTCGTCCGCCCGTCGCCGTCACTCACCATGCAATGACCTTGCACGAGGCCGTTGACGGTGCTGCGGAAAAATTGACCAGACTGGTCGAAAGTACGGTCGGGCGGCTGCGGGATAAACGGAAGCGAGCAAATGCCCCGCGCCCCGCAGAGCCAGAAAACCCGGGCGAGTGTTGAACGACACTACTGCGAGTCCGCGGCGAAAGAAAAGTGTCACGGCAACTTCGACGAGTCGGTCAAACCGCTTACGTGTGGCACCGAACAGTCCCGGCGCAATGCCAGGCGTATTCTTGCCGTACATACTCAATGACATCAAACCAACATGATCAAACGAGCCGAATCGCGCTCAGACGATTTTTAACCACGGGAGCCAATACCATGTCAAAAAGAGTCGAATATATCGAAAAGATGAAGAAGCAACTCGACGAACTGAATGCAAAGATGAATAAACTCGAGGCCAGGGCGCAGGACGCGAAGATTGATGCGCGTGCCAGGTACAAGGAAGAAATGAGCAAGCTGAGCAAGCAGTCCAAACTTGCCGTCACAAAACTCGAGGAAATCCAGTTGGTTGGAGAAGACAAGTGGGAAAGCATGGTCGCCGAGATGGAAAAAGTGCGCGATGCCTTCAAACATTCCTTCAACTACTTCAAGTCACAACTGTAATATGGCGGAGGAATAACAGTGAATGACAGAGGAAGACGTGATTCTCTGCATCACCATATTCGAGTTTCCGGATACTCCGGGACCAACCTGCAAAGGAGACCAAATTCATGAGCTTCACTCAACTTCAGAAGGCTGAACTCCTGAACTCGCTGCATATTCCCGGTGAGCCTCTCATCGTGGTCAACGTGTGGGATGCCATTACCGCGAAGATCGTTTCCGAGGCTCCGGGCGTGACCGCGCTGGCCACCGCGAGCCACTCGATTTCCAATGCGCACGGACTCCCGGATGGTGAAGGCATCACCGTCGACGAGGCGATTCATGCGGCGAGCATAATCGCCGGCGCCGTCGACCTACCCGTATCCGCCGACTTCGAGAAAGGATATGCGCCGGACACCGCAGGCGTGGCCCGTAACGTTCGCCGCCTCATCGAGGAGTCCGGCATTGTCGGCATCAATATCGAGGACTCGATCGGTGCGCCCAAGGCCCCACAGTACGACATTGAGACCGCCGCCGGGCGCGTCGCTGCGGCCCGCACCGGGGCCGAGGCAAGCGGCATCCCAATCGTCATCAATGCCCGGGTGGACACGCTCGCCGGAGGTGGTGATTGGGAAGAAGCCGTCGCCCGCGCCAACGCCTACCTTCATGCCGGTGCGGACGTGGTTTTCTTTCTCGGTCTGAACGACGAGGACAAGGTCAAACGCGCCGTGGCCGAGGTGAACGGCCGAATCTCTGTGATCGGCCATCCGGGCGCTGTCCCGCTCGCGCGTCTCGCCCAACTCGGGGTTTCCCGGGTGAGCTTCGGGCCGGGTACCCTGGGCCTGACCCTGGCAGCCTTGCAGCGGGCGGCAACGTCACTCGTGGCATTGGGCGAATACCCCAAGGACCTCGCATTTAAATTCGAGCTATAGTGATGTGAAAATTGACTACTCGAAGCGCACCCGCTTCACAAAGGGCATCGTGAAGACCAATCCCGAGCGTTTTACGTTCGGCAATAAAGCCCGCTTTTTCGGTCGTACTTTGCTGAGGCGGATGCGTTAGTCTGGTTCGAGTCAACGGTTAATTGAGAGAATACTCGAATTCGTAAAAATGCTGACCATCTTCAATTGTGATCGTCATTTTCCCAACCAGGCCCATCAGTTCACCCGATCCCGAATCCGGCACGACTTCGAGAATGAGCCGGTCGCTGCCTCGATTCATCGTACCGAAGTGCTGAAGTACGAAGCTGCCTTTCCTGCCTGACAGGTCACCGGTTACCTGCTCAATGGCGACATAACCCGCTGAACCTTTGACGGACGTCATGGCGCTCAGCATCTCGCCTTTGCTGCTTGCTTCCAGCCCACCATGGAACTGTTTATCGATGGACATTCGACCGAGGTTTACGCCATCGACTCCTTGCGCATAAGCGTCAAGGGGGCTTAACCGTACATCAAAGTTTCCGGATATTTTCATGATTCTCCCCTCCCCGGGGCATAAGGATTCAGAAAAGCGGCGCGGGCACATTTTGCGCCAGCCCGGTTTTATTCTAACCGGGCCAGCGCGTATCAATCAGCTAGTTTGTCGAAGTTGGACATGCAATTCCGGGAATGAGTAACTCGCGCTTGATGTCGTACTCGAGCTGGGTGAAACCATTATTTGGAAATTTTTAATTAGGAAACATTTAAAAAGAAACTGGTTTTCCTCAAAATATGCATTTGGCTCTCACTCAAACATGTGGTGTACGTGATACCCTCCCAAAGATGGGGATTTACGATAAATATCTGCTGCCCAAACTCGTGCATTTCACCTGTGGTCAAACCCCGGCCATGCGGCAGCGCAAAAAAGTTGTGCCACTGGCTGCAGGACGTGTGCTGGAGATCGGTATCGGTTCGGGGCTTAACATCCCGTTTTATGATGCGCAAAAAGTTAAACACCTGTGGGGCCTTGATCCCTCCGCGGAAATGTGGACGATTGCACAGAAAAATGCGGCTGAGCATTACCTGGATGCAGAATTCATCCAGTCCGGTGCTGAGTCCATCCCGCTGGATAACAACTGCGCTGACACCGTATTGATGACTTACACGATGTGTACGGTACCGGATATTGACGCGGCTTTGGCCGAAGTCAGACGTGTTTTGAAACCCTCGGGAAAGCTGATCTTCTGCGAACATGGCAAAGCGCCGGACGAACATATCGAGCGCTGGCAGAAACGCATGAACCCGTTATGGAAAAAGTTTTCCGGTGGCTGCAACCTCAATCGGCCGATACCGGAATTGCTTACACAAGCGGGGTTCATTTCCAGTGACATGCAGACCATGTACCTGCCCGGCTGGAAACCCGCGACATTCAACTACTGGGGTACGGCCCGCTATTGAAGCCAGAAGAGTGAACATCCGTGTCCATCACCATGCGATAGGCGCTGGCACTCCTGCTATCCCAGAAAATCT
>Ga0210065_1000268_pt1 | contig 14587 bp, 13 predicted proteins | sample Muzzi_PWB_D1_FD_185533 | JGI IMG/M metagenome (GOLD analysis project Ga0210065, IMG submission 185533) | Wetland microbial communities from San Francisco Bay, California, USA, that impact long-term carbon sequestration - Muzzi_PWB_D1 (SPAdes) | ecosystem: Environmental > Aquatic > Marine >... | reverse complement strand
CGATCACGTAGGTCAGCGAGGCGACGATCAGGCACAGGATGGCCACGCCGCGGGCACTCTTGCTGTAGAAACGGTCCCCGATGAACTCGGGCACCGTGAATTTCCCGTATTTCCGCAGGTAGGGGGCCAGCAGCATGGCCAGCAGCACGTAGCCGCCGGTCCAGCCCATGAGGTAGACCGAGGCGTCATACCCCTTGAAGGCGATCAGGCCGGCCATGGAGATGAACGACGCGGCGCTCATCCAGTCGGCGCCGGTCGCCATCCCGTTGAGGATCGGATTCACACCCGTCCCGGCCACGTAGAATTCCGAGGTCGAGCCGGCCCGGGCCCGCCAGGCGATGACGATGTAGATGGCGAAGGTGATGCCCACAACTATGAAGGTCATTGTTTTGAGGTCCATATTGCCGTTCTCCTTTTAAAACGTCCCGAACCAGAGGCCGCGCCAAGGGCAGCGGCCGGGCGTCATGCCGTCAGTCCTCCTGCACGCCGAATTTCTTGTCCAGGATGTTCATGCGGTAAGCGTAGAAGAAGATCAGAGCCACGAAGACATAGATGGATCCCTGCTGGGCGAACCAGAAGCCCAGCTGGTAACCGCCCAGGCGGATGTTGTTCAGCGGTTCGGCGAGAAAAATACCGAAGCCGAACGAGACGACGAACCAGATCACGAGGCACACCGCGACCAGTTGGAGATTAGCCTTCCAATACTCTGCAGCTTTGCTCATTTCAGCCTCCTCGATTCAAGGAACGGTCTGCGACACTCTCTAACCTGTTATATTTTTTGGCGTTACAAATCCCATTATTATCATGGGCCTAAATGGTCTGTCAACCAACCAACCATTGGATTATTGATCTTCGATAAATCCGACGGTCTACAGGCCTTCCGCCTCCTCCTCGGCCACCGGCAGATTGGCGTACTGACCCACCCGATGCTTCCTCAGCGCCGACCGGATTTCGGCGATGATGTCGGGATCGTCAATGGTCGGCGGGGTGATGATCTTCTCCTCCGCGGCCAACCGTCGGATCGTCTTGCGCAGGATCTTGCCCGAGCGTGTCTTGGGCAGGCGCGCCACCACGATGGCCTTCTTGAACGAAGCCACCGCCCCAATTTCCTTGCGGATCAGCGCCACGAGGTCGGCCTCCAGCTGGGTCACCTCGACGTCGGCGCCGTCCTTGAGCACCACCAGCCCCACCGGCAGCTGCCCCTTGAGCTGATCGTCGATACCCACCACCGCGCACTCGGCCACGGCCTCATGGCTGCCGATCAGTTCTTCCATTTCCCCGGTGGACAGGCGGTGACCGGCCACGTTGATCACGTCATCGGTCCGGCCCATGATGAAGACGTAGCCGTCCTCGTCGATGTAACCCCCGTCCGAGGTGTCGTAGTAGCCCGGGAAGCGCGTCAGATAGGCCTGCTTGAAACCTTCGTCGTCCTGCCACAGGGTCGGCAGGCATCCCGGGGGCAGCGGCAGTTTCATGACGATGTTGCCCATCTCGCCCCGAGGGACCGGAAGGCCTTCGTCGTCGAGGACTTCGACCTTGAAGCCGGGCACGGGAAAACTGGCCGACCCCGTTTTGACCCGGTGGGGCTCCAACCCCATGGGATTGGCGACGATGGGCCAACCGGTCTCGGTCTGCCACCAGTGGTCGACGATCGGCACGTCGAGGATCTGCGACAGCCAGGCGTACGTCGGCGGATCCAGCCGCTCGCCGGCCAGGAACAGGGTGCGCAGGCTGCTGATGTCGTACTGCCTTTTCAGATGGGCGTCGGGGTCCTCTTTTTTCATGGCCCGGAAAGCGGTCGGCGCCGTGAAAAACGCGCTCACGTTGTATTCGGAAACGACACGCCAGAAGGCCCCCGCGTCCGGTGTCCGGACCGGCTTGCCTTCAAAGAGAACGGTGGAACAGCCGTGGATCAGGGGCCCGTAGACGATGTACGAATGCCCCACGACCCAGCCCACGTCCGAAGCGGCCCAGAAAACCTCGCCGGGATTGATGTTGTACACCGTCTTCATGCTGTACTTCAGCGCCACTGCATGGCCGCCGTTGTCGCGCACCACGCCCTTGGGTTTGCCCGTGGTCCCCGATGTGTACAGGATGTAAAGCGGATCGGCCGCGTCGACCGGCACCGGGTCGACCGGTTCGGCGGTGTGCATCAGGTCGTGCCAGTCGTGGTCACGGCCCTCTTTCATCTCGGCCTGGGCGTGGGGCCGCGGAAAGACGATGACCGAAGCGGGCGGATGGGCGGCCTCTTCCAGGGCGGCGTCGACCAGCGGCTTGTAGTTGATGATGTTCGTGAACTCGATGCCGCAGCTGGCGGTGATAAGGGCCTTGGGTTTGGCGTCGTCGATGCGGACGGCCAGCTCGTGGGGCGCGAAGCCGCCGAACACCACCGAATGCACCGCCCCCAGGCGCGCGCAGGCCAGCATGGAGATGACCGCCTCCGGAATCATCGGCATGTAGATGATGACCCGGTCACCCTTTTCGACGCCCTGGTTCCGCAGCGCGCCGGCGAATTTGGCCACCTCGTCGCGCAGCTCGCGGTAGGTGTACCGGCGCTTGGTGTGGGTGACGGCCGAGTCGAAATACATGGCGATCTGCCGCCCCCGCCCGTTGTTCACATGGTAGTCCAGCGCCAGGTAGCAGGTGTTCAGCTTGCCGCCGCGATACCAGCGGTCCAACCCGTTGTCATCCTGGTAGAGAACTTTTTCCGGTTCCTGGTACCAATCGATGAGGTTCATTCGCTGACGCCAGAAAAAGCGGGGGTTGTCGACGGAGAGTGTGTGCAGGTCCTTGTATCTCATGGCGTTACCTTCACGGGACTGGAGGCGAAAAACCATCTTCAAGGTTTCGATACCATGGCACTCTAACCCATGCGAGGGTTCTTGTGAAGTCCTATCATGGGTTAGGGTTTTCAAAATCGAAAATGATGATTGATATCAATAGTGATCAGAATGACACACCACGGCCCCCACGGGGGACCTGCATTCCGGCGAGGCCGTCCCTACCGCGTCCTGAGTTCTTCGAAGAGGGCCTTCAGATCCCCGAAATGCGTCTCGTAATCCCGCTGGCTTCGCTCGATCACTTCCTGGGCCTCTTCGCGGCCATAGACATGGGATATCTCCGCTTCCCGCCGGTGAGCGCCCGGGGCGTCCTTGTAGGTCAGGAAATAGTGCCTGAGGCGGTCGATCTGGGCCGGCGGGCACTCGTAGATGTCACGCATGTGTCCGTAGATGGCGTCGCCGTGCATCACCGCGATGATCTTGTCGTCGGCCTCGTTGTCGTCGATCATGCGCAGCCCGCCGATGGGCGTCACCGGCAGCAGGATATCCCCGTGGGTGATCGACTTTTCGGTCAGCACGCAGATGTCCAGGGGGTCCCCGTCGCCCACGATACCGGTTCGCGAAGCCTGTTTCATGCAGAACTCGGCGATGGCCTCGCCGCAATAGGTCTGCGGAATCAGCCCGTACAGGGTCGGATAGACGTTGGAGAATTTCTGGGGCCGGTCCACCTTCAGGTGGCCGGTGGGCTTGTCGAGTTCGTATTTGACCGTGTCCGAAGGAACGATCTCGATGTAGGCGTTCACGACCCGGGGCGCATCGTCACCGATGGAGACCCCGTGCCAGGGATGGGCGCGGAACAGGCGGTGAAAGAGATTCAGGTCGATGTCCATGGGCACCCTCCGGTAGGTTGACCTGGTCGCGGGCGAAGTCCGACTGGAAGCAGTATAGGGTTTTTACCGCGGGAATTCATGTTATTCTCTGAAAGCCATCAAGGACTGATTTCAGGTTTGATCAGGGGGAAGATCCGACTTGGCCCGATTCTGTATCCTTATTCTTATTGTCGGCTTCTGGGTCGCCCCGGCCGCGGCCGGGGAAGACAGCGCCGACTCCACTTCCATCGACCAAATCCAGTTGAGCACCATTCTTCCCACCGGGATGCGCGTGGTGGTCACCTCGCTGCCCGAAGCGGCACTGACCCGGGTCGGGATGTTCTACGCCGCCGGCAGCGCCCTGGAACCGGACAGCCTGGCGGGGCTCACCCATCTTTGTGAGCACATCCTGACCGAAAGCAGCCTCAACCATCCCGACGGGGGACTGATCCGCCAGCAGACCCTCTATTGCACCTTCCGCAACGCCTACACCGGTCCGGCCTACATGCAGTTCGATTCCGAATGTCTGCCTGAGTTCCTGCCCGTGATCCTGGAACTGGAAGCCGACCGGCTGCGCGGCGTGGTGACGGACTCGGTGAGTTTCGCCCGGGAAAAGGCGGTGGTTCTGGAAGAATTGGCCATGCGCCGTCGGCTGCCCCCGGTCAGCGAGTTCCTCGAGTCGGTATTTTTTGCCTGCTATCCCGGGCACCCCTTCGGCCGCGGGATCGGGGGGACCGCCGCTTCCGTGGGCCGGATACAGCTCGAGGATTTCCATGCTTTCCAGGACGAGTACATTCAGCCCCGGCGGGCCTCCCTGGTGGTCAAGGGACCGGGAGACCCCGCGGCGATACTGGCGGAAATCGAACGTGTCTTCGGCACCGGACCTCCCGGCGAACCGGTCCTGGCGGAATACCCACCCAAACCTCCGCTCGGCGCCGACCAATTCATTGCCGATTCCCACGACCATACAGGAATGCTGCTCAGCCTGACCTTCAGGGTCCAGCTGGCCGACCGAACCGACGCCGCCTGGGCCGAGGTCCTGCCCAGCCTCATGAAGCAGGACGGGATGGATCCCCTGGTCCGGACCATGCCCGGTGAAGCGGTCTTCCAGATTTTCAGCCAGAGCAAATACACGCGGCCCTCGGAAAACCCCCAGGACCACTGGGGCCGGATCTATTACGATTTCGACCCCGAGCAGCAGAGCCTCCGCTACATGGGCTACCTGTGGGAAGACCTGGACGATTTTGTCAATGATCTCCGCAAACCCAAGGTTCTTGACGCACGGCTGGGCCGGGCCATCAAGCGCCTGGGATCGACGGGCCGGAATCCCGGCCAGTCCACCGGCGAAGGCGCCGCCCTGGTGAACGGCAACGAATACCTGACCCCGGACACGGTCCGGGAAATCCTGCGGGATGCCGGGCCCGACGACTTTCTTGGTTTCATGGGAAAGTGGTTCAACACTGACCACGTGGTCGTCGGTGTCAGCCATGGCCGTGATTCCGAAAGGCAGGCCACCCTCACCATGCCCCGATCCGCGGCGGATGAACCGGCGGGCGAGGCCGAATCCGCCCTAGAGACCCTGACCCTGGCGGACATCCAGCCTGTTCTGGAGGTGTACGGTCAATCCGATCTCATCCGGCTGGACCGCTTCAACCTCTTCAACGGGACCCCTGTCTTCTGCCTGGACATCCCCCAGGCGGACATCTGGTCCCTGGCCGGTGCCCGCACCTTCCCGCCCATCAAGGACATGGGCCCCGGGAAAAAGCCCGGGGTGGTCCAGGTGTTCAACCAGGTCGTCAACTACGACGACAAACAGCGAAACGATCCCAACCGGAGCCGGGCCCCGAAACGTCTGCCTTACGGCCTCCGCTTTTCCCTGTCCTGGAATGCCGGTAGTTTTTCCGCCCACGGTCCCGCCGACAAGATCGACAACATCCTCGAGGCGGTCGACGCCAGGGTGACCAGCAGGGAGTTCAACAATATCCGCTGGTATTCCATGATGAACTGGGGCGAGGATTACCTGGAAAACTTCCGCGGCAACAAGACCTACGCCGCCCGCGCCTGGCGATGGGAACAGCTGTTGGGGCCCAAAAGTCCCTCCCTCGGGGAGTGGGCTCCCGATCCGGCCGCCTTCGACAGGATCAAATACAAGGACCTGGTTAAATTGCACCAGGACTACATCGCCAAAACCGGGGACCTTCAGCTTTTTGTGGCCGGCGACATCCCGGCGGACCAGGTCCAGACCGTTCTCAACCGGACCTTCGGGCGGCAGGACCGCTGGAAGGCGCCCAGAGCCGAGGAATCAGAGGAAGTCCAGTTGCCGGGCATCCGCGGAAGGATCGTTCCCGACCTGACCCGGGGCGATGTCCGGCTCGAAATCACCTTCCCGATCCGGACCGCCCCCGCGTCGGGCGACCCGGCGATGACCACGCTCATCCTCAACCAAGCCCTCCAGGATGGCCTGACCGACCGACTGCGCGAAAAGGAGGGTCTGACCTATTGGGTCGGCGTATTCATCTTCCCGGTCCCCGGAGGACAGCTTTGGGAAATATCCATCACCTGCCAACCGGGGCAGGCGCCGCGGGTCCTGGAACTGGTGGGCGAGGAGTTGGACGATTTTGACCGGCAGGGGTTTTCGGAGGACGCCGTTGCCAGGGCACGGCTCCAGCTCACAGGCGAAGCCATCCGCATGCTCACCGATCGGGACTCGGGCGTGGACTATCTTCGGCACCTCGCGGAACTGGGCGGCGTCCCGCGGGATGTGCTCCTGGACATTTCCCGGGTGACGGCGGACCAGGTCAATCTGCTGGCGGAAAGGGTCATCGATCCGAGCCATTTCGTGTTCACGGCCACCGGCCCCCTGCTGGAAGACGATCTGGAAAAATTCGACCTGCCCTGATTCCCCCGGATCGTCAGGACGAACCGGACCGGGATACCACGACCGTCCCGGCGATCTTGTCGTGGATCGCCTGCCGGTTGGGGTGCCAGATCGCCTCGAGAAAGCCCAGCATGAGCGTGGCCGCGCTGGCACCGTAACCGCCGGCGCGGCTGAAGCAGTCCCACAGGCGCAGGGGCTTGCCGTCCAGCCGGATGACCCGGATCCTGAACAGGGCCTTGCCCGGTGACCGCCCCCGGGTCACCAGGGTCCAGAACGTGAACCAACCCACGAAAAAGGCGCCCCAGCTCAAGTAGGTCGACGCCCCGCCCAGCAGAAAATCGGTCCCGATGCTGAAGTTGCGCGGGTCGTGGCCGGTCATGCGGGTCTTTCCCGAACCGAACCCGATCACGAGTTTTTCCCCCGCGAGCTCCCGGTCCAGCGCACCCCAGTCCCCGGCGGTGACCAGGGCATTGATTTCCTCCGGAAAAGCCTCCGGGCATCTTTTCTGGACCATCACCAGGAAATCGCCCAGCAGGCTTTCGCGGGCGGCGGATTTTTCCTCCGACTTCTCCATCGCCCCATAGACCCTGAGCCTTGGAAAAAACGTGGCGTCCCTGCGGTGGATCTCCAAGGCCGACAATACCAGGAACATCGCGCCGACGATCAATCCGAACAGGAGGACATCCAGCCCGAAAGCCGCGGCTCGACGCCTGAAGGTGGCCAACGGCGCACCCAGGAGCTCCGGCGCGATGACCTGTGGCTCCTGGGTTATTTCGCGCCCACGGGCGGGGATTCGGAACATGGGATGATCTCCGATCTCGGGGAAAGGTGGCGGCCAGCACCATAACCGCTCCCGGGAAAGGAGGCAACCGGCTCCGGGCCTCAGAACGGCGCCTCCATGGCCAAGGGTTTTTCCTTTTTGGCCAGCGGCCCCTCCGGCGTCAGCGCGATTCCGAACTGCAGGACATTCACCCCGTCCGGATAGACCAGAACCCCCACTTCCGGCCTGACGATGAACCCGCCCCTGCGTCCGATGGCCAGCCCGGCGGCGCAGGCGTACGGCACCCGATTGTTTTCCCAGGTGAAAAGGAAGCGGGTGTAGGAGAGATTCAGTTCCAGGAGGTCCGTCACCGGAAGCGACAGGATGGCCCGCGGGTAGAAATGCGTGGTATGGAAGGTGGCCGCGCCGGCGAAGGTGAACCGAGCAGGGACCTCGACCGCCAGGATGTCGGGCACGATCTCGAATTTCGGCCCCAGCCCCAGCATGGCGCCGCCGCCGCGCAGGCCCTCCCGGGTCTCCATGAGCATGAAGGACCCGTTCAGCCCGAAGTCCACCTTGCCATCGACCACGGGAATTCGCCCCCCGAATTCCATCATGTACCAGCTGTCATTCTTTCCCCAGGTGGGGTCGAAGCTCTTTTGCAGCGAAACCGATGTCGACTGTCGGCCCGATTCGGCCACCCGGGCCGACTGGAAAGGCGTGGAGCTGAGGCACCCCGACAGACTGAACAGGAACCAGGACAGGCCGGGACGGAGAAGTTTGGGAAGTTTCATGTCGGAATCCCCTTCGTTTGACGGCTTCAATTCCGGAAGGTCAAAATCAGGGGTGGGCCTTTATACAAACGATCATCATAAAGTGCCGGATTTTTTCATCAGGAAAATGATATTCATTGTCGTCGCGACTCGTGTAAGATATTGATTATTAACAAGATATTGTGTATTTTCACTAATAGGACCTTTACATCCAGGATCGCGGGTGGGACAATGGAGCCTGGGAATCCGGCGGACATCCACCCTTCAGGCTTCGCTCGACCGGAGAGGGGATCGGCAATATATGGACTACAGCCGGCGTGACCTTTTTCGGGTTTTTCTCAACCCTGGCATCGGGGATAAGTCCGCCAGGCGCGCCGCCTTGCCCGATGGTGTCGACATCCTGCTGGACAAGGAAGCCTGCACCGCCTGGGGCCGGGGAATCTGCACCCGCTGCCGGGAAGCCTGCGGCGAGAACGCCATCTATTTCGCGGGAATGATGAATCCGCGGGTGCTGGCCCACCGCTGCACCCTGTGCGGGGATTGTGTTCCGGTCTGTCCCCAGGACGCCATCACCGTCCGGGACGGGGCCCCAGCCCGCGGCGATCGGGAACCAACATCCTGAACCCGGGGTTTCACCTTGGATAACGATTGACTGTGATATACTGAGGAAATAGCGGATTGCGGCCTGGTTTACGGAAAGGACCCGACATGAAATCCAAGCACTTGCTGCCGATCTTCATCCTTGCCCTGGCCCTGGCAACCGGCTCCCTGGCCCTGGCCGACGAATGCCTGGAATGCCACAAGGATCCGGCCTTCAAGGTGCAGGACCCCAAACTCTACAACTACTATGTGAACTTCGACAACTCGGTGCACGGCATCGCGGGCCTCAGCTGCGTGGAGTGCCACGGCGGCGACCCCGACACCACGGACCTGGACCTTGCCCACGAAAACGTGTTGGCTCCCGTGAAATTCGACCAGATCCCCATCACCTGCGGCCAGTGCCACATCGATCAGCGGGACGCCTTCGTCACCAGCAACCACTACCGGATCCTGAAGGCCGACGGCACGGCGCCCAACTGCGCCACCTGCCACGGCGCCATGGAAATGGACTACATCTCCGTGACCCGCGTCAAGGGCACCTGCCTGTACTGCCACAACAAGGAATCGGGCGTGCTGCCGGATGTCCCGGCGACCGCGGACAAGGTTCTCAACCAGATCAACATCATCAAGGGATACCGGAATTACGTGGCCATCTACGCCAAGGACCGTGAGCTGGTCGCCGTTCTGGACGATGCCTACAACGCCTTGTCCGCCAATTGGCACAGCTTCAACCTGGCGAGTGTCGAGCATGACACCGAAGAGCTGCTCGGCGCCTACCGCCGGGCCAAGGCCCAGGCCGTGAAGGACCGGAAAATCAAAGACTGATCATTGATCGAAAAGGGCGCTCACCAGCAGACGATGAAAATGGTGGGTGCCCTTTTCCTGTGTCGGCGAGTAACGCCCGCGTCCGTAGAGCCTGGACCCCACCCCCAGCTGGACGGCTTCGACCACCGCCTCGTCTTCCCTCTCGACCGCGTCCAGGGGCCCTCCGGCCCCCGTTTCCAGCAAAGGCTCGCGCCAAACGTAGCTCAGGAAACGAACCCGCGCGGCGGACGGCCCCCGCGGCTCCACGATGTTCGCCGACAGGCCCCAGGGATAGAAATTCAGCATCAGGTTGGGAAACAGCCACCAGTAGTAGGCGGCCACCTTCCTGCCGGCGTCGGGATGCTCTTGGGGCAGGTCGAAGACCGCTCCCTCCCCGTCCGCGATGCCGATCTGCAGGGACGAACCCGCGTGCAATTCCACCTCGTAGGCTTGCCAGTCGAGCGCCTTGTTCAGTTCCGGGTGCACGAAGGGGATGTGGAAACCTTCCAGATAGTTTTCGCAGTAGAGCGCCCAGTTGGCGTGGACCTCGTAGTCGCGGCTGCGGGCGGGGTCGAACACGAACCTGTCCAAAGGCAGAAAATCCATCCTCTGGCGAACCGGGTCCAGCCAGGCCGCGAAATCCACCGCGGGGTTCAGGCCGGCAAATGTCAAGGGTCCCCATTTTTCGAGGTGGGCGGCCGTGAGGTCGTCCGTCGGGGACGGGAAATCCACAGCCTGCTCGAATTCCGGCATGGAGGTCATCCTGCCGGTCAGATCGAAACAGCGCCCGTGGTACCCGCAGCGTAGGCGCCGGACCGGGCCGGGTTCGGAGCACAGCAGCATGCCGCGGTGAGTGCAGACGTTGGACAGGCAGCGCTCCTGGCCCTGGTCGTCGCGAACCAGCAGGAGGTGCTCGTCCAGGCATCCCGGCAACAGGGTGAAAGGAACCGCCGCTTCCGGGCCGGTCAACCGTTCCCTGACCCCGCCCAGCAGCTGCCAGCTGGGAACAAATACCTGCTCCTTCGTTCGCGCGTGGAGCTCCGCATCGGAATAGAAAGCACCCGGAGGCGTGTGCGCGCGGGTTATGTCGGGATGGATGTCGAACGGGTCCATGGCTGCCTCCAGGCCTCGGGTGTCGTGCCATTAGTCGTCAAATATCCCCCATTGTGAAGGCGTACGCCACCCGCGCGCCGACAACCCTGTTTATTAAAAGTAACTTTTCAATTATGATGGTCGTATACCGGGCCATCACCCCCTCACCCCGCCAACCATGGATAGTGTCATGAAACTCTCCGCCTTATGGAAACCCCTCCTGGCCCCGGCCCTGGGAATCATCCTTTTTCCCGGCTGCAGCCTGGACGACCCGGTCCCCCCGACAGCCCCGGCCCTGTGGCAGGAGGTGACGCTGGATCTGATGGACGGCGATTCCCGGATGATGGCCGTGGACTTCAACGGCGGCTACGGAATGGCCATGGCGGTGACGGCCCCCGCCAAGGCGGGAGCCGAACATCGATTTTTCAGGCTGCGACCCGACGGCAGCTGGCTGCAGGACGATCTGGAACCCCTGCCGGGCGGCATGGTCGCCATGGACCTGGCTCTCGACACCACGGGCAAGCCGGTGCTGGCGGGCTACCAGATGCCGGGTCTCCCCAGCATCGTGTTCGATCTGCGCGGTCCCCAGCCGGTGGCCACCGAACAGGCCTCCTACGGCATGCTGACCGTCGCCGGTGAAGGGACCTTCATGGTGGCCGGAGGCCGCTCGAACGGCGGCGGCCTCTGGACAAGCGCCGGGCCCGGCCAGTGGAACTTTGACATCCTGCCCCTGACCCGGACCAACGATTCGGGATTTCGCGACATCGACATCCGGGACGGGCGGGCGGTGGCCTGCGGATACGACGACGGGGCCGACACCCTCAAGGTCATCCTGACGCGGACCTCCGCCACCGACTGGGAAAAAATTCCGGCCGGAGGACCCTCCACCGCGACGTACCTGTGCGTGGCCCAAACTGGAGCGGGCACCCTGTTTGTCGGCGGCATGGTGGGGGCCGGCGGTTCGGCTCCCCGGGCCTTCCTGAGCCAGCGCGCCGCCGACGGCAGCTGGGCCGATCTGATCCTGCCAGACGCCGAAGGCTTGCACGGGGTCATGGACATCCTGATCGCCGCCGACGGCAGCATCTACCTGGCCTGCATGGGCGAAGGCGACCAGACCCGGGCCAACCTGATCCACGCCGGCCCGACGGGCGTCTTCCCCGAGATCACGCCCTTTCCCGGCGGCCTGCTGCAGGTCGACCAGGCGGCCGACGGATCGATTTACGCGGTGGGATTCCGCCGCAACCCCGTCGACGGCGCCACCCGGGGCGTCATGCTGGTCAAATCACCCTAGGCAGGCCCCGGAAATTGTGTAGAGTCGAAGGAAGTCACGAATCAGGGAGGATCAGCTTGCCGCTTCGTCTTCAATGGCATCAACCCGTAACGGTGCTTGTGTGCGTTCTGTTTCTGTGGCCCGCGCCGGCGACAGCCCAGCTCGACAAGGGTCTGGTGGTCGGCTGGAACAATTCCGAATGGATCGACCCACCCAATCCCACCGGCGGGGATGTTTTCGAATCCAGGAACGGCTTCTGTGCCGGAATGTATCTCGGCGGAAACTTCTCGAAGTATTTCGGGCTGCGGACCGAAGCGCTCTACACCCAGAAGGGCGCCAAGGCCGTCAGCCCGGGCACCACGGGAAACGGGGCGTCCCTGGGAGAAGTGGACACGTTCTACAACGTGGACTACCTCGAGGTCCCCCTGCTGATCACCCTGGTCATTCCCACCGGCGGTGCGGTGCGGCCGATGTTCCTCGCCGGGGGTGCCATCGACTTCCAGTTGTCCGCCACTCAGGAGGTCCGGTACCCCGGGGGCGTCCAGAACGACTTCGGCGCCAACCAGGCACTGGACACCCGGACGGACACCGACTTCAGCTGGCTGTTCGCCGGGGGGGTCGCCATCGCGACAGGGACCAAGGTCATCACCCTGCAGGTCCGGTACATCGTAGGCACCGAGGAGATCTACGCCGCCGCCAGGAACAGGACCCTGTCGGTCATGGCCGGCTTCGGGATCTGACAAAACCCGCCATCCTCGGCAACCCCAGCAGGGCCAGGGCGCCCAGGCCCAGGGATATCCAACCCGGCACCCCCCACCCCGCGGGCAGAAAGCCGAAAACGACCGCGACCGCGGCCGTGATCAGGGCGTAGGGAATCTGCGTGCGCACGTGGTCGTGGGGTTCCACCCCGCAGGAGATCGAGGTGACGATGGTGGTGTCGCTGAACGGCGAACAGTGGTCGCCGAACACCGCGCCGCTGAAGACGGCCGCCACGATGACCGCCAGGAAGGAATCGTCCGCGCCCATGGCCGCGGCGGCGGGAACGGCCAGAGGGAAAAGCAGGCCCATCGTCCCCCAGGACGTTCCGGTGGCGAACGAAATGATCGCACCGGTCAGGAACGTCAGCGAGGGCATCAGGACCAGGGAACTGCTTTCGGTAGCCAGCCGGGATATCAGGTCGGCGGTTCCCAGCGCGCCGATGACGCTGCCCATCACCCAGGCCGCCAGCAGGATGAAAATGGGGCCGACCATCGTCCGCACGCCGGAAACAAACGCCAACCCGGCGGCTTTCCATTTGCCCGACGGCCGGGAGGGAAACATCAACACGGCGGCCAGGGTCGCCGCCACGCTGGCCAGCACCAGCACCAGCGGCCCCGTATCCGAACCGAAGGCGGCCACGACCTTGTCCCGGGTCATGGGGAAAACGGGCCGCGGACTTCCCAGGGCCACGAATAACGCGAAAAAAGCCGCCATGAGAACGGCCAGGGGAGCCAGGGCGGTCCAGGGGCGGCCTTCCTGTTCCGTTGAGCCGGGTGCCGCCGTCGGCGCCGGACGGGATTCCGCCGCGGCCACCAGGGGGCCCATCGGCCCGGGATGAAAACGCCCCCGGATGGCCACGAACAACATGACCAGAGTGAACCAGCAGTAGAAATTGTAGGGCAGGGATTCGAGGAAAACCGCGTAGGGATTGGCCGTGTGGCCGGCCTGGGCGTAGGCCTCGCTGATCATCGACAACTGGAAGGCGATCCAGGTGGACACGAAGGCCAAGCAGGCCACCGCGGACGAGGTCGAGTCGACGATGTAGGCCAACTTGACCCGGGCCACCCCGGCGCGATCGGCCAGGTCGCGACTGACACGGCCGACCACCATGCTGTTGGCCAGACCGTCGAAGAAACACAGGAGACCCAGTCCGGCGGCGGCGGTCTCGAGGTTGCGGGCCGAGCCCCGGCCCGAACCGGCGGCCCGGCGGATGAGGGACGCGAATCCCCCCCCTTTTTCGAGGATGGCGGCAAACCCGCCCAACAGGAACGTGAAGATGATGGCGCCCAGCTTCCAGCTGCTTTGCAGGCTGGGCCACAGGTGGACGGCAAAAATATCGGCCGTGGCGGTCAGGGGATTGCCGCCGGTCAGGAGCAGGGCGCCCGCGAAACCTCCGGCCAGAAGGCCGAACAGGGCGTGCCGGGTGACGATGATGACCGCCAGGGCCGCCACCGGCGGCCAAAGCCCTCGCACGGGAGCATCGATCCAAGCCAGGGCCACCGTGACCACCGCGACCAGCAACAACACCGATGTGCGGCGGGAAATCATTGGCCTGGCGGCCCCTCACCGACCGCGGCAGCCGGCGCCGTCATGGACGCGGCCATCGTGTCCACCGTCTTGCGCGCGTAGAAAATCGCCACCAGGGCCGCGGACCAGGTGATGATGAAGATGCCCCACCAGATCCCCGTCAACCCCAAACCCAGCACGCGGGTCGCCATGTAGAACAGGACCGGAGGCATGACCAGCTGCCGGTACAGGCCGATCCACAGGGCGAAAACCGGCTTTTTCAAGCCCTGCAGCAGCGAGGTGTTGATGAACAGGAACACGTAGGCGTGTTCGATGAAGGCAGCGATGCGCAGGTAGCGGATCCCGATGGACGCCACCTCGGCATCCTCGGTGAACAGGTGCATCAGCGGGCCGGCGCCGAAGAAGACGACGGCCGCGCCCAGGACCATCACCGCCGCCCCGTAGCCAAGGGCGACCCTGACGGTCGACCGCACGC
>Ga0210065_1000267_pt1 | contig 14599 bp, 12 predicted proteins | sample Muzzi_PWB_D1_FD_185533 | JGI IMG/M metagenome (GOLD analysis project Ga0210065, IMG submission 185533) | Wetland microbial communities from San Francisco Bay, California, USA, that impact long-term carbon sequestration - Muzzi_PWB_D1 (SPAdes) | ecosystem: Environmental > Aquatic > Marine >... | reverse complement strand
GGCCGGGTGATCAGGGGAACGCCACGTGAAAAAACGGATACTGATCGTTGATGACGAAGAGATCGTGGTAAGAAGTTGCCAGCGGATTCTTTCCGGTGATGAATACGACGTCGATGTTGCAAACAATGGTCTGGAAGCCCTGGCCAAAATTGGCGAACAGGAATACGACATGGTAATCCTCGATATCATGATGCCGAAAATGAACGGTATCGAAGTATTGCAAAGGGTCAAGGAAACACACCCCGATATTGATGTCATCATGATTACCGGCCTGAATGAGATCGATACGGCCGTCAAGGCCATGAAACTGGGTGCATTCGACTATCTGCCCAAACCGTTCGATCCCGAAGAATTCGCACTGGTGGTGGAGCGGGCCTTTGAGCGCCGGCAATTGATGCAGGAAAATGTCAATCTGAAAAATGAAGTCAGCGCCCGTTACAGCTTCGAAAACATCATCGGTTCCAGCCCGCCGATGCAGGCTGTCTACCGCCTGATCGCACGTTGTGCACCGACCAACAGCACCGTCATGCTGAGGGGCGAAAGTGGCACAGGCAAGGAATTGGTTGCGCGTGCAATACACTTTAACAGTCTGCGCAAAGATCAACCCTTCATCACGGTCGATTGTGCTTCACTGAGCGACAATTTGCTCGAAAGCGAATTGTTTGGTCATGTTAAAGGTTCGTTTACCGGCGCAGTATCCAATAAAAAGGGTCTGTTGGAGGCAGCCGACGGCGGTACCCTGTTCCTCGACGAAATCGGTAATATTTCGATGTCCACCCAGGCGAAATTACTGCGCTTTATCGAGGCAAGAGAATTCAAGGCGGTCGGCGACACGCAATCAAAGTCGGTCAACATCCGCCTGATCACCGCCACCAACAAGGATCTGGAAACCATGGTGGCCGATGGCACTTTCCGTGATGATTTGTATTACCGCATCAATATATTCCCGATCGAGGTACCGCCGTTACGCGAACGCCGCGACGACATTCCGGCACTGGCATTCCACTTTCTGAATGCCTTCAGCAAGGATATGGACCGCGTGGTCAAAGAGTTTTCGACCGGGGCCATGAACCTGTTGACGAATCACGACTGGCCGGGAAACGTCAGGGAACTTGAAAACGTTGTGCACCGCGCCGTCATCCTCACCAGCGATGAAACCGTTCGCCAGGCTCACCTGGTTAATATTCTCGATATGCAACCGATGGGTAACCTGGACGTGCCGCGCACCAGCGAAGAACTTAAATCCATCAAAAAAGTTGCCCGGCAGAAATCCGTGGAAAATGTTGAAAAACTGTTCATTCTGGGCGCATTGAAACGCAATGAGTGGAATGTAACTGCCAGTGCCGAGGAGACCGGTATGCAGCGTACAAATTTTCAGGCCCTGATGAAAAAATATGATATCCACGTTCGCGGTCCGGGACCGGGTGGCACAGAAGACGGCGAAGAAGATCGTACTGATTTATAAACCAAGCCGGATCAGAACACTGGCCGTGTTCATCTCAAGCCGAGACTAATCCGGTATTGGGCTCAGGAGATATTGCTTCAGGTAGCTCTTCCTCCTCCTCGGCCTTCGGAAATATCGGCAGGAAGTGCACGGCTAAGAAGAAAATGATGGTACCGGCCGTGATGAATCCCAGCGACAATGCAATTTCCATCCAGGTCGGGTAATAGTGGAGATGATCGGTGACCGACATCCCGATCCAGGAGACATTTACCCGGTTGAGCACGATACCCGCCATGACCAGTAAGGAGGCCGCAAGAAGTCCTCTCGGCATATGCCGAAATCTCCTGAATGCAAGCAACAGGGCAGGCAATGCGACCCCTCCCCCCATTTCCAGCAGGAACATGCGGCTCTGCAAATTTTGCTCCAGCAGCAAATCCCAATGACCGCGAACGGCGAGGTCTGCAAGCTTTATTATCAGGTAAATGAACAGGATGATGGACGCAGCCCGGCCCAGGCTGGTCATGATGTAGGACTCGAGACCGCGTTTAAGTATCTTGGCAGAAAAATAGGATTCGACGATCACCACGCACATACCCCCGGCAACGGCAGATATCAGGAAGAAAACCGGTAAAAGCGGTGAATACCAGAGCGGATAGAGTTTTCCCGGCACGATCAGGTAAAGTGAACCCAGCGATGACTGGTGCATGGTAGAGAGGATCACGCCGGCAATGACGACCGGAATGGTGGATACCTTGATCACCTTTAACACTTTGGTCAAACCAAGCCGTTCAAGCAGGGGCGGGCTGGTTTCAATGGCAAGCACCGTCGTATAAAGTATCACGCACCAGGTCACCTCGAACATGATGGAATGATCCTGCCACATGACCAGGGGATGCCACCAGCTCAGCGGGCGGCCGATGTCAATAAATAGCGCCACGGCAACCAGAACATAACCCAAAAATGCCGTCAGTACGGTCGGTCTCAGGATCGGATTGAAGCGCTTGATGCGGAAGATATGTACTGTTGCGGCAATAACAAAACCGCCCGCCGCCAGGGCGACACCGGCAAACACGTCCGCGCCGATCCACAGCCCCCAGGGAGCAGCGTCGTTCACGCCTGCAACTGCACCAAGACCACCGGTGAATCGCCGGAATAACGTGAGGAGGGCCGCCCCCCAGATGACAAGAATGGTGATGGCGGTGATTGGCTTCAGAAGACGCGGTCTCTTGTCATACACCAGGCAAAGACAGGTCCAGATCAAACTGAGCGTGCACAGAATAATGAAAATCCAACCATTCATTCGGATTTCTCCTGTCTATTCAGAGTCCAGGCCAGTGTTCCAAATAGACCAGCCATTGCGCCGGCCAGTATCGGAATCTTGGAAAGCACATCCCATGTAAGGGGCGGCATTGGCGCCGTCTCCATGGTGGATTTGAACCCCAGATTCTCAAAAGGCACATCAGCCATATAAAGCCAGGCTGTCCCGCCGGCCTCTTTCTCGCCATATATGTGGTTGATGTATTTTTCCGGGTGTGTAGCGATCCGGGCTTTCGCTTCGAACAGCAAGGCTTCACGCCGGCCAAATTTCAGTGCGCCGGTTGGACAGGCCTCGACACAGCCGGGAAGTTGTCCTTGCGATAGCCTTTTGCGGGTACAGAACTGGCACTTCCCAACGACCGGTGACAGACCTGAGTGCCATTCGTACTTGGGAACATCGAACGGACAGGCCATGATGCAGTAACGACAACCGATGCAACGATCTTCATTGTAGAGAATTGGGCCAAGTTCGGATTTGGTCAATGCCCCGACCGGGCATACCGATACGCAGGTAGGTTGCAGACAATGCATACACTGTCTTTTGACATTGCGGGTGACGTCGATGCCATCGGTGCCGGGACCCGTCTCAGGGTTGACAACGGTCCACTGGTCAAAGCGTAATTCCTGCCGCTCCCACGCGACGGGAAAACCCACGGATAAGTCCGTGTCGTTTGGCAGGTCATTGGCGATTTTACATGCCCTCATACATGCCCTGCAACCGATACAACGTGTCACATCGACCAGCACGGATGGGGTATCGGCGATGGGAATATTTCCAGGGTCTGCAGCAAAACTGGATGGTGAAATGACCGACAGGCCTGTTCCGCAAAGCAAACCCTGCAGGAACCGCCTGCGATCAAGTGTGTTCATGTCCGGGGCGCCCTGTTTCCTGTTCATTTGCTTCTCTTTTTATCGAAGACATACCAGCCGAACATCCAGCCTAGCGCGAGGCCAGCCACCAGCCCCAGAACCGAGACGGTCCACAATTTCCTGCGGGCGCTGTCAAGCTTCCAGTTCAACGTGCTTACTTCTTCGTACAGTTCCATGGCACCCTTGCCACCGGTCAGGTATTCGCCCTGGGTCGCCTCTATCAATTGTTCGCGCATTTCAGATAGCTGGTCACTGCTATGAACCATGTCCGCGTGGCAGCGGCTACAGACCTCGGTGCCAACGTATAGCGTATGACCGGCCGCGCCAGCACCTTCGACGAGATTGGAATCGGTCGATACCGGCATGTGACAGGTGTTGCAATGCAGACCCTCAAGTTGATGTGTCGCGTGTGCGAAATCCTCGAGACGCTTGGGATGGCAAGAACCGCAAAGCAGGTCACCGCCTTGTGATCGCAGGGTCTGGGCGTGGACGCCATGGCAGTCGAAACAACGAATTTCATTTTGTCCATGCTTGCTAATCTGCCATTCCTGAAAGGTTTTCCTGTGGCAGGACTGGCAAACCTTCGATGTTACGGGAAGGGGCATTTCAGCGTCCTTCTTGTGGTGGCCTTTGCTCATGATGCCATGGCATGACTCACAGGTTACGCCGGGGTGGGCATAGGTTTCGGTCTCCGTATCTGCACCCGTGGCATGGCAAACAAGGCAGGAGAAATTACTTCCGGTTTCCTCCCAGGTTTGCTGGAATGTTTCGCTGGAATAAGCCAGCGCATGCGGCGACTCCTTCCACTCGGCATACTCCGCCTTGTGGCAATTACCGCATTTCCTGGGTCCTGCAAAATTGGCTGCCTGAGCAACAGAAATGAACGCGAACAGAGCTGTTAGCAAAAGAATATTCTTAGTCGTTGAGATCATCATCATATCCTTTGAGGAGGCCCGCCTAGCGACGGATTTGTCTGATAACTGACCCAAAGCATACTCTTACGTATGGAGAAATGAGTTGATTTAGGTCATGTAAAAGAGAGGCAATTTTAGGTAAAAGCGCATTTAACTTGAGGAGTGTAAACAAGTCTTTATGACGGGCTGTTTTTTTCGACTGATGTCGATGATGACAGTACCTGTGCCGATTAAGTAATCAACAAAATGAGTGAGAAAAACAGGCTCATCACCGTGGCGATATGTGCCAGGATAAGGTGTGTAATTTCCGTTGAAAGATCAGCAATTACTGCTGACCCTTGCTTTCGATGGTTCTGAATATTTGCACGACTGTGAACTCAGTTCGGCCTCGTATGACCCAATCGTTACCCGTTGTTGTGAGCTGCGTCTTATCCGTGACTTTATAAACTCAGCCACTGCAAGTCACTTGCCGGGTTCGACGGCAAAATCCGGTACAACCATCCCCTGAAATAAGGATCTCTTTCAACCAGCGAAGGGTCGGATTGTGCCCCTGCGTTGACTTCAAGAATCCTGCCGCTCAGCGGGCACATGACATTGTGTACCGAGCCGTCCGGAGAAGTCATTTCCGCGCAGGTAATCCCCTGTAAAAGGTCTTCTCCCGGCGGCGACAACTCAAATGCCTTTATACCCTCCGCTGCCCTCAGGAACAGATCACTTACGCCGATTATTGCAGTTCCTTTGTCCTCCATCAGTGCCCAGCTGGCATAGCCCAGCCGGTGGTAATTTGCAGGGCAGGGAACATAGCTCATGGCGCTGCGTCTTGGCAGACTGGCCGACTCGGCCTCATTCAGTAGCATACCGCAGCGCAAACTGCGCTTGATCACCGTGAGCAGTTCGTCGGCGGTGAATGGTTTCGGAATATAGTCCACGGCACCCGTTGAGGTCAGGCTTTTAACCGCGTTCTCCACGGTGGAATATCCGGTCATCATCACCACCGGTGTATGCACGCCTCTTTTGGAAAGTTCTTCGAGAAACTGGAAGCCATTGAGTTCGGGCATCATGATGTCGCAGAGTATCAGGCGAAATTCACCTTCCTCCAGACATTTCAGAGCTTCGTTTGCGTGATTTGCGGCGGTGGTGGTCATTCCTTCGGCGCCGCAAACCTTCGTTACGACCCTTGTGACCATGGGTTCGTCATCGATGACAAGTATGTCCTGTGTCTGCTTCATGGTCCGACTGGAATCCGTATTGTGAAAGTTGTGCCGGCGCCCACTTTGCTTTCCACCGAGATCGTACCGTTGTGATTGTCGACGATTCCCCAGGTTACGGCCAAACCCAGCCCCGTTCCTTTTTGGCCCTTGGTAGTTGAAAACGGCTCGAATAGCTTTGGCAACTGCTCCTGGGGAATACCGCAGCCATCGTCCGTCACCCTGACTTCGACGTATTCATCGTTCCAGGAGGAGTCGACCTGTTCCCAGCGGTGCCATCCGCATCCCTTCTTCAAACAACCCTGAACCAGTCCCTTCAAGGGCACTTCAAAGGCGTAGATCGGAGAACCACAATCCGGGCAGAACTCGCCGTCGGCAATAAGAGAAGCCGAGCAATCCGGGCACATAAGTTCGACTTCCTTATCGAAGTCGGGCATGCCATTGAGCTTATGCTCGTTCGAACCATACATCGGGTTGAGATAGATGAGACCGGTCTCCTTCTTCTTTTTGTAGCGCATGCTGATCGCAGGTTTTCCATCGATCTGCATTTTCCTGTCGACCAGGTCATGCCGCTTGCGGCACAACGCACGTTTGATCTGGAGGGTTCCCGTGGGGCCAAGACTTATCGCCCTGCTTATGACATTAATCGTGCCACCACCTTCCCCGATCGCGTCCGAAGCATTAACCATGAGGTTGATAAAAACCTGCTGAATCTGGTTGGCATCCAATGTCACCATGGGAAGCTTGTCGTCCAGATCCATGACCAGCTCCACCTGCCCCATTGAGAGTTGGTTCTCGACCACGGTCGCAGCGCGATGGATGATCTGGTTGATATCAGCCTTGCGTTTCTTGGGTACGGTCTGGCGGGCAAAATCCAGCAGGCTCTTGACGATCTCCCGGCAGCGGATGGTTTCGGAGACGATGACCTGCAGGTCTTCACGCATCTCGGCCTGGCCCTGCGAACGCTTTAACAGGTAGCTGCTGTTGGTGAGAACGGCGGTCAGCGGATTATTGATCTCGTGTGCCACGCCGGCGGCCAATCTCCCCATGGAGGCGAGCTTATCCGACTGAAACAGCTGTAGACGTGCATCTGCCAGGTTATCGGTCATACTGTTGAAGGACCTGGCCAGCATCCCCAACTCATCCTCTCTCTTCACCTCGACCCGGTAGCCGAGATTTCCGCCGGCTACCTGCCGCGTAGCCTTGAGGAGATCCTGGACCGGACGGTCGATCCACCAACGGACCAGGAAACCGATGATCAAACTCAAAATAATGATGGCGCTGATGGCGAGAACGATGATCGCTACCTGGCTGCGGCGGATGTTCTGGTCAACCTTGTCGAGGGGCATGGTGACATCCAGCACGCCGAGTACGGTCTGCGATTCGGGGTGCATGTGACAGGAAGCTGTCCAGCATGATGGTTCATTGTAAATCGGGTTGATGATACCCAGTTGCCGCGCAGAGTCCGGTTCGGTGCGGAAGATCCGCATATGCTCCTGTTTCTGCAGGCGTTGCACGGGTTGGCCCGTCAAGTGGCAGCGGAAACAGGTCGCTGCTTTTATATCGACCATTTTCCCGACCTCGGCCGACTCCGAGGAATAGATGACCTCTCCCATCTTGTTGAAGACCCGGATGCCGTTGATAGTTCCTTGCTTGCCTATGCGGCGGACGTCTTCCTGGATACGCTTTCGGTCGTTGTGCAGCATGTCGTATCCCATGTCCGCTTTGAGGTGTTCACTGTACTGCTGCGCAGCACGTTCTACTTCCGTGAGCAGGCTCCTTTTTTCGGATTGGATATTGAAGTACGCAAAAATGGCGATCACAACCAGGATCGTCAGCGCTACCCCGAAGGTCAGCTTCAGGCCTATTTTGCTATTGAGCATAGATCACCACCAAGGGTACCTATCGATGCGAGTCTTTGCGCTTTTTCCCCGGTGACGAAAGATAACGGATCAGGTAAACGAACAGGCCCCAAAAACATAATAAGAGCAGGTATTCGAGACCTTTCGTTTCAAAGATATTCACGTAGGTAAATGAATCCATTTCAATTCCTTGTTTCTACTATCGCTAATGTTTCGAGTTTAAGACCGGCAAGCGGGTGACAACCCAGCGGAATACCCAAAGTTCAGCAGATATCACCATCAGGGTTACCACGATTTCCTGCCATGATGGAAAGTAATGTGATTCCGAATACCAGTTGAAGCTGATAACGGAAACATTGAGCCGATTGAGTACAATGCCAAGCAGTGCCATAACGGCTGCAATTTTGATGATATTCAAACTTCTGTGCTTGAAACCAAAAGCAAACATCAAAGCCGGAACCAGTACGAAACCAATCACTTCCACCAGGTACCAATAACCCCATGCATCGTTGATCATTGTCCATTGCTTGTCATGAATGAAAAGCAATGCTTTGAAAAAGTAGTAGACAAACATGACAATGGCTGCGCCTTTGCCAAGCCCGAAAATGATCTCGTCGAAAGTGTGATGGCTATTCGGTTGGATAAGTTTTTTGAATACCCCGTGGCTGATGGTGCCCTCGACGATAATCATGGACAAACCTGCATAAATGCTCGATACAAAAAACAGGATCGGGATGAACGACGACCACCACAGTGGATGAATTTTGGGCTTGGCCATCAGGAACAACGCCCCGAGGCCCGCCTGGTGCAATATCGATAGTGTGATACCCAGAACGACGGTCACGAGGGTCATTTTCAAGAGGACTTTACGCGCCTTTTCCAGGTTCAGCCATTCCGCAATCACCGGGGAAAACTCGATAAACTCTGCAACCATGTAAAGCAGGAAATGCCAGCAGATCAGGAACAATACCGAACTGAATCCGAAGGAGTTGCCGATATAGGGATTCGGCGCGTGCCATGGGCGTCCGAGGTCGATCAGCAGGGCGCCGCCATAAAAACAATAGGCCAGGAAGCCGTTCAAAACCGTGGCGCGGACAATGGAATGGTACTTCTCCACTTTCAGGACATAGACCACGAAGGTGATGACATAGGCGCCACCGGCCAGGGCGACGCCGGTTACGACGTCAAACCCCATCCACAGACCCCAGGGCTGATCCTGTGTCAGGTTGGTTACCGATCCCAAGCCGTAAATAAAGCGGTAAACCAGGATAACCAAACCGGTCAGAATCACCGGGATCGAGATAACATTAAACGGCGTGAGCCATGGCCCGCGCGGTTTCATCTCCTGGATCAAAAATCGAAAAAAATCACCCAATGTTTTGATTGGAGTGACTTTACTATCCACAGCGACACTACTATTCATGATCCGTCACCTCGAACTCAGAACTGAACTCCCCTTCTATCGTCGGCTTGCCGTTGTCGACGAGCGTATTGAGCCCCAGTAGAAAAGCCGGGACACCGAAGAGGATCATCGGAACGGCATAGAGGAATTCTTTCGTGTATTCCGGATAAGGGCTCGTGCCAAGGTCTGTTCTGAACCCGATTTGTTCAAATGGCACCGCTGATAAATATATATACCCGGTACCACCGACTTCGTGCTCACCGTAGATATGTTCAACATATTTGTCCGGATGGCTGTAAATACGATGCCGGGCAATCTCCAGATTTTTCAGCCGGGAACCAAACATGAGCGCATCTGTAGGACAGGCTTCAACACAGGCGGGTTTCTGTCCTTCCTCGAGGCGTTCGAAACACAACGTGCATTTTTGTAGTTTCGGATTCCATTCGCCGTACTCAAATTTTGGTATATCAAATGGACACGAAACCATGCAAAACCGGCAACCGATACATTTGTTTCCCCTCCAAATGACCGGCCCGCCCTTCATTTGCTTCATTGCCTCGGTGGGGCAAGCGGTTGCACAGGCGGCCTGGTAGCAATGCATGCATTGTCTCTTGACAAATACATCGCCCTTTTCAGTTTTGAACTTATTGACCACCGTCCATTGCTTGTCACTTGTATTCCGTTCCTGCTCAAGCGCCCCATCGTTAAGCACGTCCGGTACAAAATTATCGTGCACTTCAGAACATGCGACCTCGCATGCCCTGCAGCCTATACAGCGGGTCGTGTCTACCAAAACGCCGACAAACTCTGCCGGATCCTGTTGTTCCAGGGCGCGCGCTTTATTACTTGTCAGGGCAGTACCACCGACGACAAGTGATGTTTTTAGAAAACCTCGTCTGTCCATTATGTCTCCTTAACCCTGGCGGGTTCTGTAACCCTTTCAGAGGTTCAGTGTTTTCAAGATTTACTCTGCCTTTTCTTCCTTCACGTGACAGCCAGGACACCCTTTACTTGCTTCAACACCCGTACCGGACTCGTGACATGCCCAGCAGCTTTTATGGGTGACGACTTTGGAACTGAGTGTCTCATCTGCAATATTGTTCGGGTTTTCATGATGGCATTCGGAACACTTGTAGTAAGTTTTATCTGTCCGCTGGTTTGGGTCGTGGCACAGCTGGCAATTGATCCAGGAAGAATCGAGGTAACCCGGATGAGGAGTCTCCAGTTTCACGGCAGAAATCTGGTGGTGGCATTCGACACACTCCAACTCAAGGTCTTCAACATGAAATTTGTGCGGGAAACGTACCTCCCCTACCGATGCGCTGAAAGTGACGACATCCGGCATTTCTGAATTAGCCGGCGAAGTATCGGTTGGCTCCTCTTCCACTCCCGGAATCGGATGGGCAATTTCAGCCCAGCGATTATCGAAATCGAACGGTTTAAAAGTGGGGCTTGTCTCGTTGTGGCAACGGGTGCAGGCATCAGCTGTCTTTTCCATCACCAGCCCGGCTGCCCTTGCCGCCTCCGGATTCTTCATGATGTTGCCCGGCTTGTAGTCGGAACCTGGCCCGTGACAGGATTCACAGCCCACACCCTCACTATCGGCGTATTTGCCCTTCTCACTGACAGGCACGTCAACACCCAGAAAGCCCCGCGTGGTATGGCACTTCAGGCATGCTTCCGCCTGTTGCGGGTCACCTATTCCCCTGTCTGCAGCGATCTTTCCCGCTTCTGCCGATGCCAGGGTTTCGAAGGCCCTGGCGTGGGCTGACCCCGTCCAGATTTCCCACTGGTCGCCGGTCTTGGCTTTGTGGCAGGACTTGCAGTTGGGGGCGCCGGTGATCTCATGAGCGGCGAGAGCAACGGGCGCTGTTGCCAACAGGGATAACATGAAAAGGATCAAATAAACTATGGAAACATGAAATTTAAGCATAAATGCCTCACCGGTTTTTCAGTAGTGACATAACCAGGAATTGCTACGAATAATCAGCTCTGCAGAAACGGTTTTGAAAAGCTCATCAGAAGATCTTTATATTCTTCTCTTCTGCGATCCTCACTCTCTTCCGTTTTATTCGATTCGACCTCGGCGGTGCTCTCAATAAATTTGTCCGCAAGCTCCTGATACCTTCTTATTTCCCCTTGATACCAATCGACCGAATCACGCCCGATTTTAAGGTCCGGCAACTCGCTTGCGAGATTTGACGGCTCGATACCACACATCCAGCTCAGCTCAAACGGTTTGATCGACAACCATTCAGGATGTTCGGCATGTTCGGAATTAACAGCAACGATTTTGCCACTGACCGGAGAGGGTATTTGCAGGTCGAAATCGTCAAATTTAATTGAAAATAGTGGCTGGCCTTTTTCAATGTGCTGTTCTGAATGCGGAAGTTCAACGCGATCAATCCTGTCAAAGATTTTTCTTATCAGATCGTCCGGTCCGACCCGGACCATGCCGTTTAATTCGATCTTTGCCCAGGCGTGCTGCGGGGAGATGAAAATACCTGCCGGGACATTCAATTCGTACTTGGATCTGGACTCATGCGTACCCGGTTTGATCAAGCGGATCTTATGACGCATTTGTTTTTCAAGATTATCCTGTCGCTTGATCAATGCAGTCTTCAGGAAGTCAAGCAACTCGTCTTCAGTGAACGGTTTTTCGACGTAGGCCATCGCGCCGAGTTTCACTGTTTCCACGGCGGTCTCTATGGATGCATAACCGGTAATGACGATGATATCGATATCGGGGCGCAGGTGTTTTGCGGCCTTGGTTAACTCAACCCCATCCATTTCCGGCATTTTCAGATCGGTGAAAATAAAATCGTAATCGTTCTTGCGTATCAGACCTAAAGCCTCGGAACCCTTTTCCACTGTATCGATGGCGTAGCCAGCCAAAACAAGAATCTTTCGGAAACTGGCCAGGATGATCTCTTCATCATCCACAGCCAGTATCCTGGCTTTTGGATTATCCAGTTCCACCCGCTTCAGCGACGGTGCCTCTTCGCTCACATCAAGCTTTAATCCGACATCAAGGGCGCGCTCTCTTTCCTTTTTCAAACGTGCCTCGGTCGCTCTTCTGAGAAGTAAACGAAGCAAGAGATCTACCACGATAAACGCAACAATTGTGGTAATTACAATTAGAGCTACAATCATCTTATTGATCCTCTGAATTGAGAAAAACAGTCGTATTTAGCCTGACGATTTCAAACGTATAGATTGCACACCGAGGTGTGTGTGTTTACCCCCAAAGAATCTTCCAGCCGAACGAAAACCCGGCGGTTAAATACCAGCCGCGTGCAATCGCGTGTTTGAACAATTTTGGAAAGGATTTCAGTCAAAAAATCAGACGTCAAACCCACGCTAGCCTTCATGGAATACATTACACTCCAGGCACATGACCCCCATGCGGGAGTAAAACAAATTTTGGTGGATGTCGTATTGATTTAGATCATGTATGAGGCAATGATGTCCGCTCAAAAAGAAGGCTCCGAAGATATGTTCGGAGCCTTTTCACTAAACTCTGATAAAACGGGTTTTCTACCCCTTACTCGTGGGGCTCCTCATAACCGGTAAACATTTCTCTGAAATGCGTTACCGGTGTTTGACCCAGCGCACCCATGTAAGCGTGGATCATCGTAAATGATATGAAAAAGATATATATCATCACATGGACTGTATCGATTACTTGCAAGCCGCCCAACATAGCGATCGGAGTTTCGAAGCGTTTGACATCCCACATCATCAGACCCGTCATGAACTGCACAGGCACCACCAGCATCATCACGATTTGATAGGTGATACTTTGCATCGGGTTAAACTTATCGTGGGGGAGAACCTTGTGCGGACTCTTTGCACCCCTGAAGATTCCGTAACCGTAGTAGATGATCTGTTTGAATGCCTTGTCAAAAAACTTCTTCATGTTGAGTTCAGGGTGATAGACCGTGATCTTGTCTGAGAAAAGATAAAACCCCAACCAGACAAAGTAGTTTGCGATGACGGCGAAGGCCACCCAGTTGTGTGTCTTGACTGCCGTTTCAAAGGACATAATGTTGAACAAAGCCACATACCTTATCTGGGTGCCCGTCAGGATCAGCGCCACGAAACCCAGTGCATTCAACCAGTGCCAGATACGAACGGGCAAAGGATTGATATATAAATCACTGTCTTTGGTTTTTATCCAGACGTCAGGACTTTTTTGTTCTGAAGGAAGCGTTGACATCATTTCTCTCCTCTTGCCAGATATTCTTTGATCATTTTACCCAGTGTAAAATGCCCGACCGGAACCGCGATCCCCGCTGCCAGTGATAACAACACCAGGATGTCCAAAAATTTATTCTTGTTGCCTCCCAGCTTGTAAAAATCACTGATGGAATTTATCGCGCCAACGTTACCCAATACGTCCCTGTCGGCATCAAAACTCTGTCTTCTTCCATCCGGCGTTGTGATGGAAAGCGTAACATTCTGCTTTTGCCTCCAACCTGGCTCGTGGCAACTTTCACATGTTCTGACCGCAAAACTCTTGCTGGCAATCTGGTGAGCAGCAACCCCGGACATGACTTCCATACGGCTGCGTAAAGAGATATCGGTGACCTGACCTTCGCGGTCAAGCCCTCCTCTCGCTTTCCATATTTCCAGGGGGTCCCCGCTACCACCCTCATCTGCGATCGCCTGGAGTTGATCCTGTATGGGTACCTCGCCCTCTTCCATGGCAAGCGGAACTCCGGCCTTATTATCATAGAGATGGAGGTCAAATTTACGTTTGGCGAATGGTGCGTGACAGACAGCACAGGAAACGATGTCGAGATGCGTTCCCGCGTTTGGCAACCATTGGTTGTGCAACAGCGTTACATTCTCGTGACAGTTAATACAGGTAGTTCGCAAAACATCGCCAATAGCCAATGCCGTGACTTCATGAGAATGGTGACAATCAGAACAGATCGGTGCCTGGATGTGGCTGTCACGGATGGTATTTCCGTTAATCCTGGCCTGCCCGTGAACACTTGCGGAATAGGCATTAAAAATGTTCTCGTGGCAATTTTTGCACGGCAGCCCTGTTTCCGGCCGGTAATCGTCCATCGATACCGGGGCATGGGGGTTATGGCAGCTGCTGCATACCGGTGCCTTTTTATTACCCTGCGCAACCAGCGCGGAATGCACGCTACCTTTGTACTGGGTGTATTTCTGCCGGTGACACTTGCGGCAACTCTCGTTCATCTCAACCGAATACTCCCGTTCGGTACTGATTGAAATATTGGTCGATTTTGAAGGATGCTTTTCTCTTTTCCCTATCGCACGGTGGCAACTGATACAGCTGATTGCACCGTGTGCCGATTCGATGTATGGCTCTTTGGGCACTTGCAGGGACATTTCCTTACCGTCTTCCAGCAATTTGGTCCTTTCCCTGTTATGACATTTCAGGCACTTGCTATTCTGTTCTAGCGCTTCCGCCTTCCTCGACGCCAGATCGTTTCCGCTGTCTTTCTGAGCATTATCTGACTCCGTCGCTGGCACCGCTTGCTCTGCTTCAGCTGTCTCGGTTGCAGGTGCCCCTGCCGCAGGTGCTACTGCTGTCTCTGCCTCTT